>Ga0209517_10009796_pt1 | contig 10832 bp, 10 predicted proteins | sample PeaSoiMetSII2010_FD_187695 | JGI IMG/M metagenome (GOLD analysis project Ga0209517, IMG submission 187695) | Peat soil microbial communities from Weissenstadt, Germany - SII-2010 (SPAdes) (version 2) | ecosystem: Environmental > Terrestrial > Soil > Wetlands > Peat | place: Germany... | reverse complement strand
GGCGTTGCCCCCACATCCGGATCTCGAACTGGGAGAGCGACCAAAAAGTTCTATGGAAATTCCAGGCTAGACGGGGGACGTCAAAGGAGAGTAGCAACTGTTGTAACCAGGCCATTACACTCATTGAGCATTGGCTGACCAGGACTGACCGCGTGCTGAGCGACGCTTGAAACCATCCACCTACCGCGACTACCTCGTTGAATGGATTTTCGCCACCGATTCCTTGGTACTGATCTAGATCAGTGCCGATTCCTTTCGAGCCACTAAGGTTGCTCGCGGCGGGTGTACACTGTTTGGCAACCGGAAGTTCAAGGGAAATCCCGGATTCTGGGATGGATCGCGAGTGCTGGGCGATCTGCCTTGCCCCTGACGATTGCTGGAGTTTTTATGCGGAGTTCTCCGGAAGCAAGGCGACCCGTAAAAGGCAGCGGCGCGGCAAAGAACTTCTTCCTGGTTGACGACTTACTCCCCTGTTGCCTGCTGTTCGTGATCTGGTTTTTCGTTGGCCCAACCTCGGCCCTGACACAGGATTCCCCTCCAAGCCGCAACCAGTCTGACAGCAAACCGGTTTCGGAAGAGATCGCCACCCGGGATGAACCCACCAACTTCAAGGCGGAAGCAAAACTGGTGGTGGTGCGCGCGGTGGTCCGCGACTCCCAGGGGCACGCCGTCGGCAATCTTCACCGAGCGGACTTCCAGGTCTTCGATAAAGGCAAGGTGCAGGTGATTACCCAGTTCGACGTCGAACAGCCGGGAGCTTCAGCCGCGGCGCGGCGAGAATCGGAGAAAAACTCCGGCGCTACCATTGCCGCCGAAGCTTCTTCCAATGCTGGGAATGCGCCTGCTGCGCCCGAGCGTTTTGTTGCGTACCTTTTCGACGATGTGCATCTCGAGTTCGGCGATCTTGCCCACGTACGGGAGGCTGCAGAACGCCACTTTGCCACGCTGAGGTCCACCGACCGCGCCGCCATCTTCACCACCTCGGGCCAAACGACGCTCGACTTTACCGACGATCGCATCAAACTGCATGACACGCTGCTGCATTTGAGGCCAAGCCCTATCAACTCTGGTATTTTCACCCACCAGTGCCCGGAGATCAGTTACTACCAGGCAGATCTGATCGTCAATAAGCATGATTCCGATGCCACGCAGGTTGCTGTCCAGGAGGCGGGTGAATGTGGTCCCCAATACCGAGGACCCTCTGGAGCTATCGTAGTGCAAGGAAATCCCGCAGCACTGGTAAACGCCCTCAGTGTGGGCGTCTTGAGTGCTGGTGAGCACGAGAGCCGCGTCTCACTCCTCACTTTGAAGGATGTAGTTCACCGCGTTTCGCGGATGCCTGGGCAGCGGAGCATCATCCTCGTTTCTCCGGGGTTTATCGCTCCAGACCTCGAATATGAATACACAGAGCTTATCGATGGTGCGGTGCGCTCGCAGATCGTCATTAACGCGCTGGATGCTCGCGGGCTGTACGTCATCATCCCTTACGGAGATGCCAGCCATCGTCCCCCCGTCATTCCCGGAGACAGCGAAAACAGCCCCGTTTCTACCAGCAAGACCTTGATGGAAACTGCAGCTGCCTCCGCTCAGGCCGACCTGCTCGCCGTCCTGGCCGACAGCACTGGCGGCATTTTCTTCCACAACAACAACGATTTCGACGAAGGCTTTCGGCGCGTGGCCGAGATTCCCGAGTACACTTACGTGCTGGCATTCGTCCCGCAAAACCTCAAGCTTGACGGCAGCTTCCACAGCCTCAAGCTTACGCTTAAGAACCAGCATGAACTAACCCTGCAAGCCCGCCGCGGTTATTACGCCCCCAAGAACTTCGCCAATTCGGACGAGCAGGCCAAGCAGGAAATCGAAGATGCCATGTACTCGCAGGAGGAGTTACACAATCTTCCCGTCGCACTGCACACCCAGTTCTTCAAAGCCAGCGACCAGGATGCCAAACTTATCGTCCTGGCTCATGTGGACGTGCGGCACTTGCGCTTTCGAAAAGCCGAGGGAAGAAACAGCAACGTCCTGACCTGCGTGTCCGCTTTGTTCAATCGCAATGGAAACTTTGTCCAGGGAATGGAAAAAGTTGTGACCATGAATCTGAGAGACGACACGCTGGAACACAAACTTGGGTCGGGCATCACGGTCAAGACGAGCTTCGACGTAAAGCCGGGCAGCTACCTGGTCCGGCTGGTAGTAAGGGACGCGGAAGGGCAATTGATGTCCGCGGAAAATGGGACGGTTGAGATTCGTTAGACGGGCGCCACGGAGGTGACTATGCGCGATCGCAGGCTGGTTCTTTTGCTCGGCTTTGTTTCTCTGACCGGCGTCTGGATATTCCTCGAACTTGGCTCTGGCCGGCCGATCGCTCACGCCCAGCAACCGGCTTCTGCGGCGTCAGCCCCCCAAGTGTTCCGCGCGGAGACCCGTCTGGTTCTCGTAGACACCGTCGTGGTCGACAAGAAGGGCAACTACCTTCGCGATCTGGCTCAGAAAGACTTCAAGGTTTGGGAAGATGGCAAGGAGCAGGCCATTACCAGTTTCTCCTTCGAGGAGAGCACAGGCTCGGTGAACGCACCGCCGCATTACATGGTCCTATTCTTTGACAATTCCACCATGGAATTTGGCGATCAAGCCAAAGCCCGGGATGCGGCCGCCAAGTTTATTGATGCGAATGCCGGCCCCGGCCGTTTGATTGCCCTGGCCGATTTCGGCGGCACTGTTCATATCACGCAAAACTTCACTGCCGACGCCCAGCGGTTGAAGCAGGCGGTGATGGGCATAAAGACCTCCGCGGTTTCGCCCAACGGGGAACCGCCGCTGGTGGCATCCCTGGGTGCTCCACCTGCGTCGCCCACTCTGGGGAATGCCGAAGCCGATTACGGCATACACAGCGTGCTGCTTGCCCTGCGGAGCCTGGCAAAGTCCCTGTCCACTGTGCCGGGCCGCAAGACGCTGGTGATGTTGACCTCCGGTTTTCCGCTGACCGTCGAGTATCAGTCGGAATTAACCGCCGTCATCGATACGTGCAACAAGTCGAATGTGGCCATTTATCCCATCGATGTTCGTGGATTGACCGTTCCAGACTTGCCGGGCCTTCAGAACCGTCTGTCGCCGCCTACTGTACGCTCCGCACCCGGATCGTTCGTGCAGGCCGCATTTCACTACTCGGGAACGCTCTCCGGTCAGCCAATTCTGCGGCTGGCTGCCTTTGCCGAACCGGCTGCGGCGCTTCCCCCGCAACATGGCCCTGGTGGGGGCGGTGGCGGCGGTCATGGTGGTGGGGGAGGCGGAGGAGGTGGCGGCGGTCACGGTGGTGGGGGAAGCGGTGGTGGGGGCGGCGGTCACGGCGGTGGGACGACTGGTGGCGGTGTGTCGCCCAACGGCAGCCTCTACAGCCCCTACAATCAGCCCCGGCAGATTGTTCCGCCGTCTCCGTCCAGCGCTGCCGACAACCAGCAAGTTCTATATCAGCTCGCCGACGGCACTGGCGGTTTTGTCATCCTTAATACCAACGATTTGCTGGGTGGACTGGAGCGGATCGCTAAGGATCAAAACCAGTATTACCTGCTGGGTTACAAGCCCGCAGTTTCACCCGAGGGGAGTTGCCACACCTTGAGGGTCAAAGTGGAGCGGGGAGGAACCGCGGTCCGAGCGCGCAGTGGCTATTGCAACACCCGACCGGCCGATCTTCTGGCCGGCAATTCGATCGAGAAAGACCTGGAAACCCGCGCCGGCGGCGAGATGCAGGGCAACGTCCCAGCCTTGATGCAAGCACCGTTCTTCTACACCGCACCCGACACCGCGCAGGTGCATCTTGCCGTGGAAATTCCTGCCACGGCCTTCAAGTTCGAGAAAATAAAAGGGAAACAACATGCAGCGGTCAACATATTGGGCATCGCATACAAGCCGGACGAGTCGATTGCCGCGCGTTTCAGCGATACCGTCAATATTGACTTCGATGACAAGAAACAGGTGGACGAATTTCAGAAACACCCGTTTCGTTACGAAAACCAGTTCGGCGTTGCCTCGGGCGATTACAAACTGAAAGTCGTCTTCAATTCCGGCAATGAGAGCTTTGGCAAACTCGAAATGCCACTCTTGATCGATCCCTACCGCGGTCAGGAAATCAGCATTAGCGGATTGGCGCTGAGCAACAACATTCGCCGCGCCGCCGACGCCTTTACAGGTCTGGACAGCCAATTGCTGGAAGACAGAACCCCTTTGCTGGTCAAGGGATTGGAGGTGTCACCGTCCGCCTCCAACCATTTCAGGAAGACCGACACGGCCGCCATCTACGCTGAGGTTTACGAACCGCTCCTGAAAAATTCCAATCCTCCGGAAGTTGCCTATGAGCTGATCGTGGTGGAGCGGAAGAGTGGACAGGAGAAGCTCCACATTGGGGAAAGGGCTCCCAAGGGAAAAGCCGGCGACCCGGTCATTCCGTTGGGGCTCAAGCTGCCAGTTGCCTCGCTAGACCCCGGCTCTTATCGGGTGAAGTTACGGGCCGTCGATTCGGTGGATAACTCCAGCAAAACCCGCACCGCTGATTTTGAGGTGGAATGACGCGTGCGCGTTTGCGCATCTAGCGCTCGCCGCAAGACCCGCTCACGCCACCGATGAAGACAGCCCTTGAGGGACTTAAACCCTGCAGGTCCCAAAGGACTGGGGGCGATTTCCCCTCCCGGCACCAACCTTCCTATTCTGCATCGTTATAGTTGACGAAACCAGGCCACTACAATCACCCCCGTTGCGGGGGTCAATGAGTGTAATCGCGATGTTTCGCCAACCGTCCTCCTGAGGTACGCCATCTCCATCACTTTCATTGACTTGCCGATTTTGCCAACGTAAAATTTGCCACGCATGATCAACCAGACCATCTCGCACTACCGCGTCATCGAGAAGCTCGGCGGCGGCGGCATGGGCGTGGTTTATAAGGCCGAGGACACCAAGCTCGGCCGCTTTGTAGCTCTTAAGTTTCTTCCGGAAGATGTTGCCGGTGATCCGCAGGCGATTGAGCGATTCGAGCGCGAGGCGCGTGCCGCATCCGCGCTGAACCATCCCCACATCTGCACCATCTACGAAATCGACACCCACGAAAGCGTTCCCTTCATCGCCATGGAACTGCTGGAAGGGGAACCGCTTAGCCGCCGCATCGAGCACCGGGCGCTCAAGCTCGACTCCTTGTTAGACCTGGCTATTCAGATTTCCGATGGCCTTGACGCAGCGCATTCCTGCGGAATTGTCCACCGCGACATTAAGCCGGCGAACATTTTCGTCACGCCGAAGGGGCAAGTCAAAATCCTCGACTTCGGTCTGGCCAAACTCACGGCGCGACAGCTTTCGCCGGAAGAACCCACGGCTGTCACCAATGATGGGGTAAACGTCAGCAGCCATCAGCTTACCAGCCCGGGAGTTGCCGTCGGCACCGTGGCGTATATGTCGCCCGAGCAGGCGCGGGGCGAACCGGTAGACTTGCGAACGGACCTGTTCTCGTTCGGGGTCGTGCTCTATGAAATGGCGACGGGTAGACGGCCATTCGTGGGCAATACTTCTGCCGTCATCTTCGACGCAATTCTTAACGGCGTTCCGCCCTCCCCGCGCCAACTGAATCCGTCGTTGCCTGCGCAGATGGAAGCGATCTTGAGCAAAGCGACGGAGAAGGATCGCGAGCTTCGCTACCAGCACGCGTCCGACATTCGCACTGACCTCAAGCGTCTGAAGCGGGAAACCGATTCAGCTCGCGCTGGCGTCAGCGCTGCATCGCACCACGATTCGGCGGGTGCCACTCGGGCTGCCTTGACGGAAACCACCCCGAGGCCAAGCCGCCAACTCATAGCAGCACTGCTTGCTCTGAGCCTGCTTCTCGGTGTGGCCGGGTTGCTCGTAGGCAAGTATGTCTGGGTTGACGCCGCAAAGAGCGCGCCTTTATTCCACGAGATCACATTCCGCCGCGGGGAGATTCGCTCCGCTCGATTCGCCCCAGACGGGCAAACCATCGCGTACAGCGCCGCCTGGCAAGGCGGCCCGGTAGACGTCTACACCGCCCGTCCGGGATCAGTTGAATCTCGCTCCCTCGGGCTGCCTCACACCCAGTTGCTTGCCGTGTCCTCCACCGGGGAAATGGCTCTCTCGTTAGGGAATCATCCCATCGGCACATGGGTGACCGAGGGCACCCTCGCGACCGCCCCGATGGCCGGGGGAGCTCCACGGGCAGTCCTGGAGAACGTGCAATGGGCCGACTGGGGTCCAGATGGAACGACTCTCGCCGTGGTGCACGATGTGCAGGGCCGGAACCGGCTGGAGTATCCGCTGGGCAAAGTTTTGTACCAGGCGACCGGAGGTTGGATCAGCAACCCCCGCGTATCGCCCAAGGGAGACTTGGTCGCATTTCTGGACCATCCACTGCAAGGCGACAACAGCGGCTCCGTCATGGTTGTGGATCTGTCAGGGAAGAGCAGGACACTGTCGCGGCGATGGTACGAGGTTCATAGCATGGCTTGGTCGCCCGATGGAAGAGAGGTGTGGTTTGCCGCGAGTGAGATTGGAATGGATGTCTACCTTTCGGCCGTGGATCTGAAAGGAAAAGAACGGCTGGTGCTGCGGGCGCCAGGCGCCATGGACCTGCTGGATGTCTGGCGAGATGGGCGAGTTCTGGTGGCTCGCTCCACTCGCCGCCGCGAGTTCATGGGTTCGACGGAGGGATCCAAAGAACGCGACCTTTCCTGGCTCGACTATTCCTATCCCGCCGACCTTTCCGATGATGGCAAGACCGTCCTTTTTGACGAAGAAGGAGTGGGCGGAGGCCAGAAGTACGGCAAGGGGGACGCGCTCACCTACGCTGTGTACCTTCGCCCGACCGATGGTTCACCGGCGGTGCGCCTCGGCGAGGGGTCGGCGCAGGCGTTATCGGCCGACCAGAAGTGGGCAATCATCCAGATGCCGGATTCCCCCTCTCAGTTACGTCTTCTGCCGACCGGGCCAGGTGCGGCTCAACCGCTGACCAGCGACACCATCAACCACAACACAGTGCGATGTGCGACAGGCGGCAAGACCTTTGTATTTTCCGGGAACGAACCCGACCACGGCGTGCGTTTGTATGCACAATCCTTCTCGGGAGGGAAACCGCAAGCCATCACGCCGGAAGGCGTGGACGGAACTTCATTCGCCGTCTCGCGAGATGGCCAATATGTTGCCGGGGTGAGCGCGGATGGCAAAGGGTACCTGTATTCCGTAGCCGGTGGCGATCCCAAACCTATTGCTGGCTTTGAGACAGGAGAACTTCCCATCGGTTGGGACCAGACGAACCACTCCCTCTACGTCTACCAGCCTGGGGATCTGCCCGCGAGGATATTCCTGCTGGACGTAGCCACCGGCAAGAAGACGCTCTGGAAGCAGTTGCTTCCGACCGATCCCGCTGGAGTCGCGAGCATCGGTCCACTTCTGGTTACGCCCAACGGGCAAACCTACGTCTATGGTTTCGTGCGGACCCTGGCTGATCTTTACCTGGCCGAAGGGCTGCATTAGGAAACAGGTTTGTTTCTGTAATCAGGCATTCCACTCATTGAGGAGTGCTCGACCGGCCGGTGTCAATGAGTGCTATCGAGATTTATCGCGACAGTTGTGGCTCTCGGCGGTTACCCAAATCAAGATGTGACCCACGTCACTGACAGGACGCTCTCATTCGTGTGAGCTATTCGGACATCCGCCTCACCGACGAGCAGGTCCCACGATGGTGTGCACTGCTCCCATTCGCGAAGGAGGTCTGCTATGACGCGCAAACCCACTCGCATTGATTCTCTCAGTGTTGTTGCCGCTTCTGTGGCAATTCTGACTCTTCTGGCACTCTTGATCGCCGCCGCCTTGAAAGGGTGACTGGAAATGCAAACAAAAGGGAGTGGTGACTATGGCCACTTACGATACGATCATCCAACGCAAAACGATGCTGGGATTCATGTTTGCCTTCCTCTTGGCGGCAATCGTCCTTGCCGTATTGGCGTTCAGTTATGAATCTAACGATGCTGAAAAACACATCGCCATCTACGGGTCCGTTCACGTCTATCGGACCCAGACACCGCCCGCCGACTATCCAGGATCGGACTTCATCGATGTGATCGGCCCGAAAGACCACGTAAGGGTTATGCAAGTCGTTGCCAAGCGGAATTATGTGGCAGTGAGAATCAGGCTCAGCGACGGCCGCGAAGGATGGGTGTTCTCGGGCGAGAGCATAGAGCTGTACGAACCGTAGATTCTTCGATTCGTCCCCGAGAGCAAAACGGACTGTCGCGGGGCGCCGCGCTTGGTTGCCCCGTAACTTCTGTTAACAGGGCATTACACTCATTGACCCGGACGGGGACTGCCAGAACCCTCAGTAAGTGCTACAGCGATCCTTCGCCAACTGTCTTTTGGCATGCTACGCTTCATCCACGATGACACCCGAACAAAAGGCATTTCTGAGTCGGCGACTTCGTGATGCGGTTGGCAAGCAGCCGGATTTAAAGCGCCTTAAGGCTATGCTGCTGCGATTTGGTGGAGAATATCTTGTCGCGCCTCCAAAACCGGACCAAGACCTCCCAATGCTCTTAGAGCAAGGGTTTCTCATTGCCGGACCGACCAAGCTGAAAATGATGAAATCTAGTTCGTGTCATCAAAATGTCGCTTGCGTCTGGACCAAGCGAAGGTTCGGAATTGTGGGTATCGCAACAGGCTATGCCCTCAGCGAGGATGGCTTGTGGCGGCAACACTCGTGGGGAATCCTGCGGGACGGAGTGCTTGAAACAACTGAGGTCCGGCTGAAGTACTTTGGCATCGTGCTCCAAGGCGAAAGAGCGGACTTCTTCGCCGCGAGCAACCCCACCTAACTGTTGAGAACAGGCCATAACGCTCATTGACAGGGCGACCGGGGCTGACCCAATCCGTCTCAAAAGGCGAATTGAGGCAAGGTGTGAGCAATATGGAACACCGTCGCCATTGGTTCATGTGCTCAAATCAGAGCTTGCTCTTCGTAAACGGGGCGGCAGACCCATGGCCAAGGAGCGACTCCCTTTCAATCCGAAAACCTTTCTCGCAACGGTCGGCGTTGGTCGGGAGATGATGTCCTTCAAAAAAGGGCAGACAATTTACTCTCTGAACGATGCGGCAGACGCTTTATTTGTTATTCAAGAAGGAAAGGTGAAACTCAGCGTTAGGCCCCCCGTTGGGAAGGAAGCAATCCTCGACATATTGAGTGCTGGCGATTTTGTTGGTAAAGATGCCATCGCTGGTCAGTCTCGCCGCACCGCCTCGGCCAGCGCAATGACAAACTGCAACCTTCTGCGAATCAAGAAAAAAAACTATGCTGCTCGCCCTGACAATGCACGTAAAGCTGGCAAATATGTTTTGGGCATACGTGCTAGCGCGGAACATCCGATATCAGCAAGACTTGGTTGACCAACATTGCAATTCCAGCGAGAAACGATTAGCGCGTGCTCTTTTGCTCCTCGCCCACTTCGATGGCCATGGAGCAACCGAGACTACGGTTCCAAAGATGAGTCATGATACGCTGGCAGAAATGGTTGGGACGACCCGTTCGCGGGTTAGCTTTTTCATGAACCGGTTCAGGAAATCCGGCTTCATCTATTACGAGAACCAAGGCAAGGCCTTGCGAGTTCATCGGACGCTTCTTGCCATCTGCGGCCAATGACTTTCCGCCTCTTGGAAATTAGCAACAATCCGACCCGCCACCCGTCCCGTTCATCGAAAAGGTCTACCAGTTTCATTTGTTTCCTGTAAGTGTGCGGATCTCTTGACGAATCTTCTCAATCCGCTTTTTGATTTCAGTCGCCAAATGTCCCAAATCCGGCCTTGTTTCCAGATCAGGCAAGAGCTTTTCCAGAAAGGTCAGTTCGTCTTTCAGTATTGGCAGCCGAATCATAAAACAAGAATACCTCAGATCGGGTTTTGGGAAGAACGGACGCAAGGATTGGCATCCGTAGAACCCCATGTCCACCTGTAACTGTCGAAATCAGGCCTTTACACTCAAATTTCGACTTCTTTCGATTCGCTCCACATCCGAGGCATTTGAAAGTGGTCGGAAGATGAGCGTAATCGGGATATTTCAACAACAATCGGGTAGTGGTGCAGTTTCAAACTGCACCACTACCAACAATCGTGGTAGCTTGCCTAATGCTATGGGTTCGGGTTACATTCGCATTCTGCGAATGGCCGTGGTTATGCTGATTCTCGGGATTCACGGACGCAGCCCGATCCGTTGACCGGAGCTTCCACGATGAAGATGGTTCCCCTTGTCGGAGTCCTGCTGCTGGTGTTGGGAGTGTTGTCTTTCGTTGTACCGATTCCTCACCGCGAGGACCACAGCGTGAAAATCGGAGATGCCAAAATCGGCGTGCAGACTGAGAGTAGCGAGAGACTTCCCCCCGCGGTAGGTATTGTCCTTGTTGCGGGGGGTGTCCTCGCCTTGGTTTTCGGATCGCGCAAGACTTAACCACTGTTTGTTAGCCATACGAGATGTGATGCATCCGAACGTACAGTGAATCACTCCCAACGTGCAAGAAGCATAGGAGTAGGACTTTTGGGCCTTTCCCCTCAATCGGCGAATCCCGGGAGAAGCATTACCTTCGCGGCGGACGTTGGGAAAGAGACCGGGGGGCTGACTGCGGTTCTAAGGGACTCTCCAACAGGACTGCCGGGTCAATGAGTGTAATCGCGAGTGGGTGTTGAAAAAGTCACCGTGATTAGCAATCGGAGTGGGAGCAGAAGCGTGGTACAAGGAATAAATCCTTGCCATGTTCTGCTGGATCACCATTCTCGGAGGGGTGCTAATCATGATGGGGCAA
>Ga0209517_10009795_pt1 | contig 10833 bp, 6 predicted proteins | sample PeaSoiMetSII2010_FD_187695 | JGI IMG/M metagenome (GOLD analysis project Ga0209517, IMG submission 187695) | Peat soil microbial communities from Weissenstadt, Germany - SII-2010 (SPAdes) (version 2) | ecosystem: Environmental > Terrestrial > Soil > Wetlands > Peat | place: Germany: Weissenstadt... | reverse complement strand
GCCGTATGCGCCATTCCAAAATCAATAATCTTTACCGAGTCATCTTCCAGAACGATAATGTTTGACGGCTTGATATCGCGGTGGACGAGGCCCTTCTCGTGCGCGGCGTGGAGTCCACGGCAAGTCTGGGAGATGATGTCGACGGCCCGCTCCACCGTGAGACGATGACTGGCGGACTTGATCAATTGGCCCAAAGACACTCCCGGCAACATGGGCATAATGAAGAAAGGCTTGAGACCGCCTTCGAATTCGAACTCGCCAATGTCGATGATTTCGACGATGTTGGGATGATTGATGTGGGCCAGAACTTCGTATTCACGGTGGAAAAGCTGGAGCGAGCCGGGATCGGAGACGTCCAGCAAGGTCTTAATGGCGACGTCGCGCCGCAAGACGGAATCAAAGGCCTTATACACTATTCCCATCCCACCCCGGCCCAGAATTTCCTTGATCTGATAACGCCCTTTGAGAATCGCTGGAGAGTCCATGTGAGGTTACCTTGTCGATCGTCGACTACATTGCCGTCGCGCGGCACATTGGAGTTCGGCCCGACAACCGTCGGGCGGCCGCCTTTGAATCCCGAGAGTATCGCAAGCGGCCGCTGGAAGCAAGCCTTCGGCCAAGGAAGCTCACAACCGCTGTTGATGAAGTCCGCAACTCGCGGGGCGCATGCACATGACCCCGCTTAGCGAGAAGGTTATCCAGGAGAGCCGTGCTTCGGGGGACCAGAGCATAGCCTCAGAGCGGGCGACGGAGCTTACGGAGCTGCCGCCTTCGAGATGGGGAGTGGTTCCAAGGCGGCAGCTCCGCTGCTGCAATCCAAGCTGACGCTATTTCTTGTCCACCATGGCGTTGATCACGCCTTCGCTGACGCCCGCTTGCTTCAACTTGATGAGCGCATCAGGATCGGTGTCAAAGGCGCAATTACTGTTGGCGATCTTCTTGATGATCACGCTCTCCGGCAACTTGGCTTTCACCAGCTTGAGGATGTCGTCGTTGGACAGCGTGGGCCCAGCCGGAGCGGCCGGCGCGGCGGCGGCCGAAGCGGCGGCTGGCGCTTGAGCCTGGTCCTGCCCCTGGCCTGCGGGGGCCTGTTGATCTTGGCCGCCCTGCTGCTGCTCCTGGCTCTGTTGCGCGTCACCACCGCTGTCGAGCTGGAACACCTCGGCGATGGTGTCCTCGATCTTGCTGACATCGCCCTTCTCGAGGAAGCCGGACGGAAACTGGAAGTCAACCTCAGCCTTGTAATAGGTGGGCGGATCGGTCTTGTTGCAAGTGTCGCAGGCCACTACGCCAAAGGCGATCTTCTCGTTCTTCAAGTCGATTGCGATGTTCGAGGGGTACACCTTTTCGCCCTTCTTGAAGTAGCGTGTGTCGGATGTGCTCGTTTTGGAATCCGACACATTACTGGAGCCAGGGATCTTGTTTTTCAGGAAGCCGCCGATCTTCCCGCCTCCTCCGCGGCTCTGAGTGCACCAGCCGCTGGGAGGTTTGAGGTTGGCATTTTCATATTTGGCCGGACACCCTTTAGGGTTCGAATACGGTACGCCGAGGATTCCGCCCTTCTGGATGGCGAGCACGGTGCCTTCCTCGAGCACCGTAGGACCGTTCGAGTCGGACCCCATCTTGACGCTCTTATACTGCGCCTGAAGCTGCTCCTGCAATGAGGCAGTCTGTGGTCCGGCAGCGACGGACCACGGAATCGACGCAGTGAGAACGAAACAGACAACTGCTACGGTAGTTGCGATTTTGCATCGCATGTTCTTTGCCTCCGTCAGAGTTTGTTTGCCCTAACTACTGGTCGGGACTACAGAGGGGCACCCCTGCGAGTGCCCCAGGGCAGCTCCAACGGCCACCCTATCACCCGATTCCACAACAGTCCAGAATGCACAGGCGTCAAGGGCAGCAACCGGCGCCGCCCGCAACGCTACTGGTTCTGTGAAACCTGAGCCACCGTCTGATCGGCCTGCTGCTGCTGCTGCGCAAGTTGATCCGCAGCGCTGGAGTCAGGGGCCGGAGGTGGAACTTCACCAGCCGTCGTGCCGGTGTCGGGAGGCTTCGGCAAGCCGCCTTGGCCGCCCTTCTCCGCCAGCGTCTTCATCCCGGCATCGAGCTGTGCCTGGAACTGATTGTGCATCTCCTGGAGATCCTGGACGCCGATGGCCACGGTCTGGCCGGTGGGGCAATCCGCCTTCTTGGTGCTCTGGATGCTGGCCGTGACGGTCTGATTGGCGTCCGGCGTATCCGCGAGGCGCATCACGACGTCACCCGCAGTCAGGCTGCATTCCTGGCCGCTCGCGGGCACCGCGACGTCGAGACTGGATGACACCACGAAAACACGCTCGGCCGGATTCAGTGCGTCCGGCACCTCATCGGCCGCGGCCGCGGCCGCGGGCGCGGCTTGCTGGGGAGCGGCCGCCGCAGCCTTTTCAGCCGCGAGTTGCCGTTGCACCTCGTCCGCGATGGCCTGTTTAATCTCGGGCGTAAGCGGAGTCTGGGCACTCGCCTCTGCCGCGCCCTCAGCAGGGGGCGGAGCGTTGGCCTCAGCGGCTTGACCCGCTGCCGCGTTGGCCGCTGCCGCATTGGCTGCCGCCTGCGCCTCGTACGCAGCTTGCAGATTGGACGCGATCAGGTAATCCGTCAGCCAGAGTGAGGCCGTGGCGTACACCGGATACGGAGTAAAGAATCCGTGGTAGGCCCCCCACCAAGGCGAACCAGCCCAGCCCCAGGCCACCGGGCTGTAGTAAACCGGCGCCGCCCAAGGGTTGTAGGCCCAGCCGTAAAAGCCGGGATGGTAGTAGTAGGCGGGAGCATACCCATAGAAGCGCGCGCCGTGGTAGTAATAGCCGCGGTAGGCGTACGCGTAGGCATGTCCGCCACGGTAGTAAGTTCGTTGATAGTACGCCCGGCCACCCCGGTTGTAGTAAGAACGCTGGACGTAGCCGCCGCGTCCGTGCCCGTAAGTCACGACGGTACGGCCATTACGCTCCGCTACAACGGTTCGACCGCCCCCGTGAAGACTCTGATGAATGGTCATTCCGTTGGCATGGACTTCCCTAACTCTGCCGCCAGGACCACGGCTCACCTCCGCCTTACCACCACCTTTGAGGGAAACGGTCGACGTAGTGCGCGTCGGCATGGTCGAATGAGCGCCTCCGGCGGTCGCGGGATGAGCGCCTCCGGCGGTCGCGGGATGAGCGCCCGTGTTGGTTGTGGGCCGCATGCCCGTGTTGGTCGTGGGCCGAACGCCGGTGTTCGTCATAGGCCGGGCCCCGGTGTTCGTCATAGGCCGGGCCCCGGTGTTCGTCATAGGCCGGGCCCCGGTGTTCGTCATAGGCCGGGCCCCGGTGTTCGCCATAGGCCGGGCCCCGGTGTTCGCCATAGGCCGGGCCCCGGTGTTGGCGGGTGTCCGGGTGTTGGTCATCGGCTTGGCAGTGTTCGCCGCCGGACGCGCCGCAGGTTTCGCAGGCGCAGGTCTCGCAGGCGCAGGTTTGGGCGGCGGAGAAGAACCCTTTTTCTGGTCGCCCCAAACCAGCGCGGAAGTTAGTATCAGTGTCAAAAGCACTATCAGCTTCTTGGGAATTCGACTGTCAGACATGTTTAACCTCCAAATAACTGCATTGTCGTGTGTATCGTTCGCCGACTTCGTCGGCCGAACCAAAACGGAATTGCAAGGTCCTCTAATGCCATACCGACACACTGATCGGCTCGTTTCTGTGCCTACGGCTGTGCGCTCTGGCCGGAGACTTTTTCATAGGCCGCAGTAGCCGTCGGCCACATATCGAGCGTCTGGTTCCGATCAAGATGTACACCGCCTTCACCGCCCGGCGTCTCAGCCCTCACTGCACCACTTCCCCCCTTCAGTTTGTAGCGTGCCCCCCCAACCAGAATCTCCGTAACGGCGACCGACGTCTGGCCGCCGCTCATCAAACCTGCACAGATGACTTCCGTACCACGGTCGAGTGGAATGGGCCCACGCTGCGGGACCGGCAAAAGCAGTTTTCCGTGGAATTTAAAACTCCCGTCGGGCTTGATATCTATGTTACTCACCACAATGAAAAGGCGGGCGGCGGGATCAAGCCAAAGCTTGGCCGGTGGGCCCCCGGTAGTAGCCGGCGCCTCGTTCTGCGGTGGGGATGGCGGCAAAGCGGTATTGTTCGCCGCATTGCTCGCGGCCTCAACATGGGAGGGTGCCTTGCTCTTTTTCGCGGCTCGAACCGTGGAAGATGGCACCGCGCCGGCCGTCGAATTCGCGGCTGACGGTGCGGAGGGCTGCGCACTTCCGGCAGCAGGCTGCTGGTCCGTGGAAGCGGCAGGCAACTGGCCTGAAGCAGAGGCATCGTTGGCGTTCTGAGTACTCGCCGGCTCTGCAGGTGTCTTGGGACTCTCCGCGGCCGCCTCCGCCTGGGGCGCACCCTGACGGGCTTGTGCTCTCGCTTTCAGCAGGCGCGACAACTGCATTGCCCCCACCGCAAGTAAGGCAATCACCGCCAACGCTCCGAGAATTGCAAAAACAGCTCGATTGTTCCTGGAGGTAGTTGGAGGAGGAATCACAGCAGGCTGAGCAGGCGTCACGGCGGGGGCCGGGTAGGGCGTGGTTGGTTGAGGCTGCGCCTCGGACGGCTGGCCGGATGGCGCGCCCAAGACCGCAGTGGCGGAAGGCGCTGCGCCCGAACCGGCGTCTTGTCCGCCCAAGTCTGGCTCAACGGCTCGCGCCGGAGCGACCGGCAAGCTCGTCACTGCACCGTGTACAGACTGCAATGCAAAGCGGAATGCCTCCGCCGACTGGAAACGCTGAGCCGGGTCCTTTTCGAGCGCAGTCATAATGATGTCATTTAGCGTTTTGGGCAATTCGGGCTGAATCTCGATGGGGGGAGCAGGAGTTTTCTGCAAGTGGGCGACCATCAAGTCGTAATCACTTTGACCTTTGAACGGCCGGGATCCGGTCACCATCTCATAGAGAGTGACGCCAAAGGAATAAAGATCGGAGCGGAGGTCGAGGGCGAGGCCCTGAACTTGCTCGGGCGGCATGTAGTAAAGGGAACCCATAGTGGTGCCGGTCATGGTCAGCTTACGGTCGGTGGCGGATTTCGCAATTCCAAAGTCCATCAACTTGACGATGTTCTGTGGGGTCAACATGATGTTGGCAGGCTTGATGTCGCGATGGATGACGCCTTGCGAATGCGCGTAACCGAGAGCGGAAAGCACCTGGGAGGCGTAGTCAATCGCATCGGGGACGGGAAACGGGCCGTCCTTCAGCTTGTCCTCTAAGGTTGTCCCTTCCACAAACTCCATAATCATCAGAAGTTGGTTTTCCAGGCGAATAGCGGTGTGAAGCCCGGCAATATTGGGATGATTCAGGCTGGCGAGGACCTTGATTTCGCGAAGAAAACGGTCAGCGAGTTCGGGTGCGTTGGCAAGATCAGGCAGCAGGACTTTCATGGCATCGACACGGTCGGAGATCTGGTTTCTGACCTTATAAACCCTGCCCATGCCACCGGCGCCTAAGATGCCGATGATTTCGTAGTCCCCAAGCTTGTCGCCGACCTTGAAACTCATCCCTTGCCTCCCATTACAGAGGGCCGCTGTCTAGCCACGGTCATCCTGAGCGCAACGAAGAATCCCCATAATCTCGAGATCAGGCGTCCCCTCACGTTCCGGTGCAGATGCGTCCTGCGTATGCTTACGTGTTATTGAAGTGCCAACTCGATGGGCACATGCTATCACATTTCGGCGGGCGGAACAACCATGAGAATTCTCGTAAAATGAGGGTTTTCGCGCAGAAATGACTTGTGCCCGGGAGGGGTTAATTCGGCGGTCGATTCCCGTGGAATTGCGAGATCTATCCGATCAGGACGGTGGGGAGCCCGAGGATGATTGTGCCGCCGTGGGCCGTGGTGTCCGTCATCCGGGCGGCGGGCAGAGAGCCGACCAGGACGGTGAATGAGCCCAGCACGATGATGTCTGGTGGACCTACACACGTTGCCATGTCGGTGACGCGGGCCTGAGGCAGGCTGCCGGTCAGGACGGTGGGGCAGCAGGGTGGAAGGATGGGACCGCCGACGTGAGGCACAAGTGCGGTCAGCATCGGGCAGACGTGCATGTCAGTGGTTCGGGCAGCAGGCATTCCCATGGTTTACCTCAGCAAGTAGCCCCTCACCCGTCGCACGCCGGCTGAAGCAAACGCCGTCGCGCGACACCCTCTCCCCAAAGGAAAGGGATGTTGTTTAACTTTGGCTCGGGCCGGGCTTCATTCTGGCCATCAAGGCCATGCCTTTTTGCAGGAAGACACGATACTTCTCAGCCGCCTTCTCCGGCTTGGTCTGGACCGCAACGATCATCACCGCGCCGGCCACCAACTGCGGGGTCACGTGATCCGGGGGAGGGACAGGCTCCAGATTCGGTGCTACGACACTCCCGCCACTGTAAAACGCCGCCAGGGCCAGCAGATCCGAGGGGTTCTCCGGCCCATCTTCAGCGATCGCGGCCTGTGCAGCCTGGCGGTTTTTCTCATCCGGATTCGAGACCCAGCGTTCCGCCGCCACCTGCGTCTTCGAAATCTGCGCGGCGTCCTCCGTCCCCAGACTATGGCGCACGCAGAGGCAACCCCATCCTACGGCTTCCCGTTTGGGAAGGGCGAAGGCCAGGAAGCGAGTAGCATCCGGGAAAAGTTCTTTCCCGACTAATAACTCGAGAAACTGCCGGGAAGTATGCTCATCCTTCAGCAAGGCCTTGGCAGCGTCTCCCAGCTTGGCTTGCTCACAAAGATTTCTTACTGTGACGACAGGTCTTACTTCTGGCGCAGTGCTGCCCATGGTACGAACTTCCTTCCCTCAGGTCAGTTGATCATTACCAATCCACCCTTCAATATCAGCAAACCGTCCCCTTTCACCTGGGTAATAGCCTGGCCTTCGATGGTGATCATAGTGCCTTTAATGGTGACACCGGTCTGGTCAATGACGATGCTGTTCTGGCCTACCTTGAGTGTGATGGACTGCATGGCCTCGGTACTGCTGGCGCCCATGTCAATCTTGGTCGTTTGGTTGCCCATGCTGATCGTGAGGTTGTCGTTTCCCTGGTGGATGAAAGCAGTGCGATGTTTCTGTTCGACGGTGGTCTGCTCGTTGCCCTCCTGGACGCGGATGATACGGTCTTTCTTGACGGTAATAAACTGGTCGTCGTCCACCGTAACTTCCTGGCGGTTGTAGACATGATAGTCCTCATCGTGTTCGACCCGCACCGCCATGTCCTTTTGGGCGCGCATATAGAAAACCTCGGAGCCCATCGTGTCGTCGAAAGTCAGAACGTTGGAGTCGTGCTCACCGCCACCTTTGGTGCTGTGGGACCGGAAGCCGCTGATGTTTTGTTTGTCGGGCAGGGGGCAGGGCGGCATCTGCTGCGCGTTGTAAACACAGCCAACGATAATCGGGTGGTCGGGATCGCCTTCCTCGAAATCAACCCAGACTTCCTGGCCAATGCGGGGAAGGAAGATCGCTCCCCACTTCTTTCCGGCCCAAATCTGTGAGACGCGGCACCAGGCTGTGCCGGTGCCATACCGATACTGGTCCCACGGGAACATCACCTGAATCCGGCCAAATTCATCCGTGTTAATTTCGTCACCGTCGGGACCGATGACGACGGCTGACGCGAGGCTATGGACGTGAGGCCGCACGGTGACGCGGGCGGGGCGGAAAGGAATTGACTCCGGAATGCATGTAAAAACATTCGAGTAAGACTCGCCTTTAGCCTTTCCGGACGTGCGGAAGGCGTCTGTGACACCCTGGTGCTGGATTTCTGTAACGACGTAATCCTTGTTCATGGAACTGGAAGGGTGTCCCTGCAGAGTAAACTTGTAGCCGCTGATAAACATGCGGCAAGTGCTCGTTCCGGAAGCCAGAAGGTGCCCGGCCTCGATCTCCTGCATGCGGATCTTACCGAGCCCCTGTCCGGCGTCCTGGGTCAAATGCTCTCCCGGGTAATCGAAGACCTCGTACTTGGTGTTGCCGCCGACCTCGTACATAGTGGGCTCGGTGGCCATTAAATTGGCGGAGGGTGTCTTGAAATTGTAGTCCTGCTGGACGTATTTTCCAGGGCGGAGTTCCTGCTCGAGTTGCCAGGATGTGATGAGGTCTTCGTGATGCCCGCCCGCGACGGTGCCATAGATAATCTCGCTTCGGCCGGGACAGGTATCGTGACTGGTCGGAGAATCCGCCAGCACCAACGTGTGCTGGTGCTCCTGGTGCTTGAAAAAATAGAAGATGCCGTACTGTTCCATCAAGCGGGAAACAAAGTTAAAACTCGATTCCCGATACTGCACGCAATATTCCCGCGTCGGGTAGGAATTCTGGAGCTTATTCTCGAAGTCATTGAAGCCCAGGTCGTTGAACACCGCCTCGATGATATCCGGGATGCCCTTGTTCACGAAACCGCGGCAATTCGCATCCCGGGTCAGCAGCCAAAGCCAGGGCACCATTTCGGCAGTGTAGGCCGTGAATTGTTCTTCTGTCGCGTGCTGGGCAAAGCGGTTGATGATGCCGTTGATGTAGCGGTAGGATCCGTCCGCTTGCAGCAAAGAGATGGTAACGTTCTTGCCGATGATGTCCGAGAATGCGATGGAGGATTTCTCAGAAAGGAGGTCGAGCTGGAACCTGAACAGGCGGGATATTCCCTCGCTGCCCTGAAATCCTCGTAACAGGAGGACATCCGTACCCAGCGGAGTGTCGATCTTAAACAGTCCACCTTCTTGTGTAAATTCGGGCATAGGATGACTCCCTCAGAAGTCGAGGAGTTAACAAGTTGAGCAGTTGAGGAGCAGAACCGCCGAACTCGACGAAGCGCCCCGTCTCGTTTCCTGACGCTTTGACGCCTTGGCTTCTCGACTCCTCGACTCCTCGACTTCTCGACTAATTATACACAAACGCCCCATCCGGCCCCACACTTACGCGCAGGGTCGTTATCTTCTCGCCTGCCGACATCTTTCCCAACAACTGGCGTGAGATATCGGGGAGCAGGGTATTGGTCAGAATATGGTCTACGTTGCGCGCCCCGCTCTCGACTTCGGTACAGCGGCCGGCCACCGTGTCTACCAGGGCGGGGTCATAGGTAAGCTGGATATTATGGTTCTCCTGCATGCGCCGTTGGATCTTGCCCAGCTTCAAGACCACGATCTTTTTCAGCGCTTCATCGCGGACAGGATAGTAGGGGATGATCACCATGCGGCCCAGAAATGCCGGCTTGAAGGTCTTATTCAGGTCCGGCTTCAACGCCTTCACCAGGGGCTCGGCACCAGGCATCGTTCCCGGATCGGCGCACAGCTTCATCATCTTATCTGTCAGCGCGTTTGTGGTCAGGATAATGATGGTGTTCTTGAAATCGATCTCACGCCCCTCGCCATCTTCCATCATGCCTTTATCGAAAACCTGATAGAAAAGCTCGAGAACGTCGGGATGGGCTTTCTCGACTTCATCCAGCAGAACCACGGAATAGGGACGGCGCCGGACGGCTTCCGTGAGCACGCCTCCTTCCCCATAGCCGACGTATCCCGGGGGGGAGCCTTTTAGAGTGGAAACGGTGTGCGGCTCCTGAAACTCGGACATGTTAATGGTGATCAGATTGTGTTCGCCGCCGTAAAGGAGATCGGCGAGGGCCAGCGCGGTCTCCGTCTTGCCCACGCCGCTTGGCCCGATCAGCATGAACACCCCGATGGGCCGGTTGGGATCATCCAAACTGGCCCGCGACGTCTGAATCCGCTGGCCGATGATGTCCAGAGCATGGGTCTGTCCAATCACGCGTTTCCCGAGGTGATCGCTAAGCGTCAGGACGGTCGAGATCTCGTCTTTAAGCATCTTGCCTACAGGAATACCCGTCCACGCGGAAATCACCTCGCCCACAATCTGGGCGTCGACTGCCACCCGCATCATCGGAGTTTCGCCCTGCAAGGCCGCCAGTTCCGCATCCAACTTCACCAGTTCCGCTCGCATCGCATCCACGCTAGGGGCGGGCGCAGGTGCGGCGGCGGTCGCAGCGCCCGTGGCAGCAGGAGCGCCGTCACCACCGACCGAAGCGGCTGTAGCCGTCGCAGCAGCCTGGGCAGGAGCCTCTGGCGCGGGTTTAGCCGCCGCTCCGTGGCCGTCGCCGATAACGGCCGCTTCGAGCTGGGCGCGTCGGTCGCGGATCTTCGAAACCAAGTCGTGTTCTTTCGTCCAACGTTCGCTCAGGGTTTTGAGACGCGCCTCGACCTCCACCTTCTGTTTTGCGATCTGTTCCAGGCGTTCTGTGTGATCTGCGCCCAGCGCTCCCTCGCGTTCCAGAATTCGCTGCTGAACTTCCAGATCATCCAATTGGCGGGTGGCGTCTTCAATCGCTGGAGGCGTAGCGCTCTGACCGAGCGCCAAGCGCGCGCAGGCGGTATCCAGCACGCTCACTGCCTTGTCGGGAAGCTGACGGCCGGCCAGATAGCGATGGGAAAACTTGACGGCGGAGGTCAGGCCTTCGTCAAGAATGCGAACCTTGTGGTGTTTTTCGAGGGCCGGGACGATGCCCCGCATCATCACCGCGCACTGCGTTTCGATCGGCTCTTCCACCTTGACCACCTGGAAACGCCGCGCCAGCGCCGGGTCCTTCTCAAAGTACTTCTTGTACTCGGACCAGGTTGTGGCGGCGATCGTCCTTAGTTCGCCGCGCGCCAGGGCCGGCTTAAGCAAGTTTGCCGCATCGTTCTGGCCGGCCTGGCCGCCCGCCCCGATCATCGTATGCGCTTCGTCGATAAAGAGGATGATAGGAATGGGGGAAGCCTTGACCTCCTCGATGAGGCCCTTCAGCCGATTCTCAAATTCG
>Ga0209517_10009794_pt1 | contig 10833 bp, 7 predicted proteins | sample PeaSoiMetSII2010_FD_187695 | JGI IMG/M metagenome (GOLD analysis project Ga0209517, IMG submission 187695) | Peat soil microbial communities from Weissenstadt, Germany - SII-2010 (SPAdes) (version 2) | ecosystem: Environmental > Terrestrial > Soil > Wetlands > Peat | place: Germany: Weissenstadt... | reverse complement strand
CCTCCTACCCTGGCTTCCACAAGCTGGTGGGAGACTACGCCGCAAGGCGCAAGGATCCGGCAAAGGGCATGAATCGGCTGTATGCGATCGAGTCCACACCGACCACGACCGGCCTCAAGGCTGAGCACCGGCTGGGGCTGCGGGCGAGCGAGATTCCGGCGTTTACGGCGGAGCTGGCCGGGGCTCTCGGCGTGGCGGGCGTCGAGCCTCCAGCTTACGCGTGGACCGACGAGCAGAAGAAGTTTCTGGCCGCGCTCGCGAAAGATCTGAAGGCTCATGCGGGCAAGAGCGCAGTGATTCCAGGACTCTATCAGGACACATCGGTCGACATGATGGCGCTGGCCATCAACAACGCTCTGGGCAATGTGGGCAAGACGGTTCTTGTTGCGCCGGAGCCGGTGAACCCGTATCCAGCCAAGAGCCAGGTCATGGATTTGAAGGCTCTTGTCGAAGACCTGAACGCGGGCAAGGTGGATTGGCTGGTGATTTTGAACTCCAATCCAATTTATTCCGCGCCCGCGGATCTTGAATTTGCCGCGGCCTTCGACAAAGCAAAGATTGTTGCGCACCTTGGTTCGCATCTCGACGAGACCGGCTCCATCGCCCACTGGCACATTCCGGCAGCCCACTCACTGGAGTCGTGGTCCGACGCCCGCGCGTACGACGGCACAGTCTCCATCGTGCAGCCGCTCATCGATCCGCTGTACGGCGGCAAGACATCGCATCACGTCTTCCAGACGCTCCTAAATGAGCCGGGGCTGAGTCCATACGATGCAGTACGCGAGACGTGGAAGCCGGTCATCAAGGGTGATTTCGAAACAGGCTGGCGCAAGGCGCTGCACGCCGGCTGGATTGACGATACGGCGTTCGGGAAAGGATTGCTTGTCGGCGTCGACGCGGCCAAGCTGAGCAGCAAGGTTCCCGCGCCTTCTTCCAAAGACGCAATCGAGATCATCTTCCGCCCCGACCCGAGCATCTATGACGGCCGCTGGTCGAATGTGGGCTGGCTGCAGGAGCTGCCCAAGCCGGTGACCAACCTGAGCTGGGACAATGCGGCGCTGGTTTCCGGCGCGACGCTGACCAAGGTGCGTACTGAGAAAGATGGCACAAAGTGGAGTCTTGCAGAAGACGACATCATCGAGATCAACGTCAACGGCCGCAAGGTTAAAGCACCGGTGATCGCGGTTCCAGGGCATCCCGACAATTCGGTCACCGTGCACCTCGGCTATGGACGCCAGGCTGCGGGGCGCGTGGGCTCGGGCGCGGGATTCAACGCTTACCTGATCCGCACGTCGGATGCGCCGTTCTACACCACCGGCACGATCGCCAAGGTCGAAGGCACGTGGGGCCTGGCCATTACCAAGAGCCACTTCCAGGACCATCGCGGCACGCCCTTCGGCCAGCCGGAGGGCCACAACAACAATTCGCTCGAAGCCGATGAGGCTATCAACGAGCGCGGCATCATCCGCTACGCCACGCTCGACGAGTACAAGGCCAACCCCGGATTCGCCAACGAGGGCGAGACCCACGAGAAGACCAACCTCGACACAACGCTCTTCCCCAACTGGGAGTACAAGGACAACGCCTGGGGCATGTCCATCGACATGGCCAGCTGCACCGGCTGCAATGCCTGCATCGTCAGCTGTTATGCCGAGAACAACATCGCGGTCGTCGGCAAGCAGCAGGTGCGCATCGGCCGCAACATGCAGTGGCTGCGCATCGACACCTACTTCGAAGGCGATCTCTCCGCCCCGCGCGCCCATTTCCAGCCCATGGCCTGCCAGCACTGCGAGAACGCTCCCTGCGAGCAGGTTTGCCCCGTCGGCGCCACCGTGCACACGCCCGAAGGGCTGAACATGATGGTCTACAACCGCTGCGTGGGCACCCGCTACTGCTCCAACAACTGCCCATACAAGGTGCGCCGCTTCAACTTCCTGCTCTTCTCCGACTACGAGACCGAGAGCCTCAAACTCTCGCGCAACCCCGACGTCAGCGTCCGCTCCCGCGGCGTCATGGAGAAGTGCACGTACTGCGTGCAGCGCATCTCGGCGGCCAAGATCGAGTCCGACAAGGACAACCGGCCCATTCTCGATGGAGAAATTCAAACCGCATGCCAGCAGGCCTGCCCCGCCTCGGCTATCACCTTCGGCAACATCAACGACAAGGGCAGCCGGGTGGCAAAGCTGCATTCAGATGAGCGCAGCTACCAGGTGCTGGCCGATCTGAATACGCGTCCGCGGACAAAATATGTAGCCGCGGTGCTGAACCTGAACCAGGAACTTGAAGACCAGCCGCGGGAACACACCCCGGCGAAGGGTTAAGAGGGACGATGGCGACAACGGACCTGAAACCGAAGGACCACGAGATCGACCCAGCGACCGGTGAATACCGGGTCATTGCGCCGGGGCAGACCTTCAAGTCGGTCACCGAGAAGATCGCGGGCATCGTGCTCACGCCCGATACGCCGCTCGGGTGGTTTGCCCTGTTTGGTGTGGCAGGCGCGGGCGCGACCCTGCTGCTGACGGCCGTCACCTGGCTGTTCCTCGTGGGCACCGGCATCTGGGCCATCTCGCAGCCGGTGGCCTGGGGCTTCGCCATCATCAACTTCGTCTGGTGGATCGGCATCGGCCACGCCGGCACGCTCATCTCCGCCATTCTGCTTCTGTTCAAGCAGGGATGGCGCAACTCCATCAACCGCTTTGCCGAGGCCATGACCATCTTTGCCGTGGTCTGCGCCGGCATGTTCCCGCTGATTCATATTGGGCGTCCGTGGCTGGGTTACTGGATGCTGCCGGTTCCCCTCACCATGAACGTGTGGCCGCAGTTCCGCTCGCCGCTCATGTGGGACGTCTTCGCGGTCTCCACCTACGCCACCATCTCCGTGGTCTTCTGGTACATCGGCATGGTTCCCGACTTCGGCACCATGCGCGACCGGGCGCACAACAAGTTCGCCCAGTACATCTACGGTCTGGTGTCGCTTGGCTGGCGCGGTTCCGTCCGCCACTGGATGCGCTACGAAACGGCCTCGCTGCTGCTGGCCGGCCTGGCCACGCCGCTGGTGCTCTCCGTGCACACCGTCATCAGCTTCGACTTCGCTGTTGCGGTCTTACCCGGCTGGCACACCACCATCTTCCCGCCCTACTTCGTCGCCGGCGCCATCTACTCCGGCTTTGCCATGGTGCTTACGCTGGCCATTCCGCTGCGCAAGTTCTACCACCTTGAGGGCCTGGTCACCGACCGCCATATCGACAACATGGGCAAGGTCATGCTGGCCACCGGCTTCATCGTCGCTTACGGCTACGGCATGGAAGTCTTCATGGCCTGGTACTCGGCCTCCCACTGGGAAGCCTTCATGATGTGGAACCGCATGTTCGGTCCCATGGGCTGGTCTTACTGGGTGCTGGTCACCTGCAACCTGGCCATCCCACTCACCACATTGTGGTCGCGCAAGTTGCGCACCTCGATTCCGTTCATGTTTTTTATCTCCATCGTGGTCAACACCGGCATGTGGTTTGAGCGCTTCGTCATTGTTGTCACCAGCCTCTACCGCGACTTCCTGCCCTCCGCGTGGGGCACCTATCGCGCCACCCGCTGGGACTACTTCGTCTACGTGGGCACGCTGGGACTCTTCACCGCGCTCTTCCTCTTGTTTGTCCGCTTCCTGCCCATGATCCCCATGAATGAAATCCGCATGATGCTGCCGGGGGCCAAGATCACGCCCAAAAAGGCAGCGGAGGCTGCTGACTGATGCGCTTCCCAAATTGCAGTAAATCGAAGCCGCAAAATTCAAGTATCGTTTTCCTCAAGAAAACGACACCCTCGAAGAGGTCCGCAAGGGCACGTAAGTTGGAGGAAGCGCTCTGATGCCCCCACGCGAAGGTACGTACGGCATGCTTGCCGAATTCGACACGCCCGGCGACCTGATCCGCGCCGCGCAACAGGCGCGCAAGGACGGATGGCGCCGCATGGACTGCTACACGCCCTATCCCGTCGAGGAAGCGGCCGAGGCCATCGGCTTCCACCGCAACAAGGTGCCGCTGGTTACGCTGGTCGGCGGCTTGATGGGCCTGGCGGCCATGTTCTCGCTCGAAACCTGGGTCTCGGTGCTGGCCTATCCGTTGAACATCGGCGGGCGTCCCCTCTACTCCTGGCCGGCCTTCATTGTGCCCGCCTACGAGTGGACCATTCTCTGGGCCGGGCTTTCAGCAGCCTTCGGCATGCTGGCGCTCAACGGCCTGCCCGCGCTCTATCATCCGCTCTTCAACGCGCCCAACTTCCGCAACGGCGCAACCACAGACAAGTTCTTCCTGTGCCTCGAAGCGCTCGATCCCAAGTTCGACCTGGTGGAAACCCGCGCGTATCTCACCAGCTTCCAGCCGGCATCCGTAGTGGAGGTGGAGTACTGATGACCAGGGATCAGAGATCAGGGATCAGGGATCAGAGAGCCATCCAGGTTCCGTGCCCCATCCTTGCGACTTTTACCTCCACCCCAGCACGCAAAGACCGCGTGCCGGGGACCCCGGTCTGTCGCAAGGGTGGGAGGCCACAAAAGCTCATCGCCCTTGCCAGCCTCTCCGTAATTCTCCTCGTAGCCGGCTGCCGCCAGGACATGCAGAACCAGCCCAAGCTCATTCCCCAGCGCGGCTCCGACTTCTTTGCCGATCATCGCGGCGCGCGCCCGCAGGTGGTCAACACTGTGGCCCGCGGTCAGCTGCACGAGGACAGCTACTTCTACACCGGCGTGGTGCAGGGCGCCAACGGCTATCGCGAAGAGCTGAACCTGATGCCCTTCCCGGTCACCGTCGAAGTGCTCAAGCGCGGCCAGGAGCGGTTCAACATCTACTGCACGCCGTGCCACTCACGGGTGGGCAACGGCATGGGCGCCATCGTAGATCGCGGCTACAAGCAGGCCGCCAATCTCCACGACCAGGTGCGCCTCACGCAGCCCATCTCCCACTACTTCTACGTCATGACCCACGGCTACGGCGCCATGCCCGACTACTCGGCGCAACTGACGCCCGTCGATCGCTGGGCGGTTGCGGCGTACATTCGGGCTCTGCAATTGAGCCAGGCAGCCACGGAGAAAGATGTGCCCGCCGGCGTCGAAGTGAAAGACCTGAAGGCTATCGCGCAGGAGAAGCACCTGCCCGCCGGATTTGCCGAGCCCTGGGCGCTTCCCGCTACGGCCATCCAGGCCTATCCGCCGCTGAGCAAAGAAGGAACTCCGGCCATGGCTCCGGCCTATCCATCTGACCCCGCAATCACGATTCCCAAAAGCAAACCGGCCCCGGCTGCCGCTCAGTAAGGAAACAGGAAATGGCTCACGAAAATCACGCCAAAACGCTCCCTGCTGAACTGAGCGCCCCGGCTTTTGTCGACGTCTGGAAGACGAGAGCAACCATCGTCGCGGTGGTCTTCGCGGTGATCGCCGCTGGACTGGCTTTCGCAGACGGCCCCAATGGGCTTGGCGTGGATCATCTGCTGCGCGCCTGGGTTCTGGGCCTTATGCTCACCTTCGGCTGGGCTGTCGGCGGCCTGGCTCTGCTCATGGTGCAGTACGTCTCCGGCGGCAAGTGGGGCCTGCTCCTTCGCCGCCCCCTCGAAGCCATGAGCCGCACCCTTCCCGTCGTCTTCGTCTACTGGCTCATCCCCGTCATCTGGATGAAGAAGCTCTACCTCTGGGCGCAGATTGAAGATCCGGCGGCGGCCTTGAAGGCCGGTCTCATCAGCGAGGCCCAGGCGCACGCCATCGAGTTCAAGCGCCCCATGCTCAATCCTGAGATGTTCATCCTCGTGGGCCTGTTCTGCTTCACCGTGTGGTGGTTCTACACCTGGCGGCTCAACCGCCTCGGCCTCGAGCGCGACAAGGATTCCGCCGCCAACACGCCCGCCTGGATCAAGAAGTTGGAGAACATCAGCGGTCCCGGCATCCTGGTCTACGCGCTCACCATGAGCGTGTCGGTCATCTACTGGGTTATGTCGATGGACCCGACCTGGTACTCGTCGGTCTACGGCCTTCTCTTCCTCGTCGGCCAGGGCTACTCGGTGCTGGCTCTGTCCATCATCGTTGCGCTTGCGCTCTCCAAAGGCGAGCCATTCAAGACCATCCTTCGCCAGACCGAGCAGCACGACCTGGGCAAATTCACCTTCGCCTTCGTCATGCTCAACATCTATCTCGCCTTCTCGCAGTTCCTCATCATCTGGTCGGGGAACCTGCCGGAAGAGATTCCCTGGTACCTCGATCGCATTCGCGGCCACTGGGGCGTCATCGTCACTCTCGACTTCCTCTTCCACTGGCTCATCCCCTTCTCGCTGCTGCTGTCGCGCGACATCAAGCGCAACAGGAAGCGCCTCATGTGGGTATGCGCATGGATGATCTTTGCCAAGGCCTTCGACCTGTTCTGGCTCATCGAGCCGAACTTCAAGGATGCCGCGCGCAACCTCCACTTCAGCTGGGGAATTCTCGAATACATCGCCGTCCCGGTGGCCATGGTCGCCTTCTGGGTGGCCTTCTACTGCACGCGTTTGAAGACGCGGCCGCTGGTGCAGACCAACGACCCGCATCTGGCGGAAATTCTGGAGCCTGAGCATGTCCACGCATAATCACGAATCGGGCCATGAGCCTGAAGAGATCGACGCGTCCGCCGGCTACGAGCAGGCCGACGTCCGGGTCACCGGCATCGTGGTCTTTCTCACCGCGCTGGCCATCTTCGTGGCCGTCACCGGAGCACTGTGCTACGGCATCGGCATGATGATCAACGCCCACATGGCCAAGGTGGACGGACCCACCACCAAGTGGCAGAAGGATAAAACGGTCGATGTGCGCGGACTGGGCAATCTTGCCAATAGCCCCGCCCTTCAGAACAAGATGGCCGAGTTGACGCGACAGTTTCCCACGCCGCGCCTGCAGACCGACGACGGCAACCAGGAGATTGCCGACCTGCACGCCAAAGAAGACCTGCTCATGAACAATTACAGCTGGGTGGATGGACCGCAGGGCTCGCCGCGGCGAGTCAGAATTCCCATCGACAAGGCCATTGAGTTGCTCGCCCAGCGCGGCCTGCCAGTTACACCCGCGGTAGTACAGGCGCCGCTGATGACCGGGGACATCAAGCCTGTTGTGGCAACTCCCTTGACCAACGGATTTGCACGCACCGGCTACGAGCACGACCTTGCAGTCGCGGAGTCAGTGGAAGCAAAGCGCGCGGAGCCGGTGAAATAAAGAGTGCGAAGGGGCGGATTGGGGTTTGCGGTTTCCCACCCTTTTCGCAAAAAGCGCGAAAAGGATGGGGCACGGGGCATCAGTAGGGCACGGAGCGGTTTTTGGGGCACCCAACAGGTTTAGGAAGAGAAGGAATCAGGATAGAGATGCACAGTGCAAATTCAATGCGGAGAAGCTGGCCGGGCGCGGTGAAAGCCGCGGCCCTTGCGGCGTTGCTGTGCTCGGCATTGCCCGTGCCCTCGCTCCTGGCCCAGGTCTCGCGCTACGACGAAAAAGAGATGGGCCCGGTCAACGACAAGCCGCCGGCGCTGCTCAACGGCGTAGGCATCGCGCAGAATCTCAACGCGCAGCTACCGCTCTCGCTCACCTTCACCGACGACCAGGGCAAGCAGGTCCAACTCGCCGACTACTTCGGCAAGCGCCCCGCCATTCTCGCGCTGGTTTACTACCAGTGCCCCATGCTCTGCTCCGAGGAGCTGAACGGCCTGACCGGCGCATTGCAGATGGTCAACTTCGTTCCCGGCAAGGATTTTGATGTTGTCGTGGTCAGCATCGATCCCAGCGAAGGCACGGATCTGGCCGCGGCCAAGAAGCGCAGCTACCTCAAACGCTATGGCCATCCCAACACGGCCTCCGGCTGGCACTTCCTTACCGGTACGCAGGCCAACATCGATGCATTGACCAGGGCCGTCGGTTTCGGCTACGTCAAGATTCCCGGCCCCGACGGCAGGCTCACTCAATTTGCTCACGCCAGTTCCATTCAGATCGTCACGCCCGAGGGCAAGCTGGCCCAGTACTACATGGGCGTCGAATACTCTCCCAAGGACCTCCGCCTGGGCCTGGTGGAAGCCTCTGCCAATCGCATCGGATCGCCGGTCGACAATATTCTCACGTACTGCTACCACTACGATCCCAAGACCAATAAGCACTCCCTCATCGTTGCCCGGGTGGTACAGCTGGGCGGGCTTGTAACGGTCTTTACCCTGGGTGGATTCATGCTGGCGATGTTCCGCAGCGACAGCCGCAGCGGCGACCCAACGCACGGAAACGGAACAACTGGGACAGGAACAAAGGTGAACGGATAAAGGAATGAGCCACATCAGTCCAGTACTTTGGCAGTTTCTCGTCAAGTGGATGACGAACTTCGCGCTGTTTCCGCCGGAGGCCTCGAAGATTGCGCCTCAGATGGACGCGCTCTATTTCTTCATGGTCCTGGTCAGCCTCATCGGCCTCACCATCGTCATCCTGCTGGTCACGAGCTTCTCCATCCTCTACAACAAGGAACGCCACCCCGTGGCGGAGCAGATCGAGGGCTCCACGCTTCTTGAAGCTACCTGGACCATCATTCCGCTGGGTCTCTTTCTGGTCATGTTCGTCTGGGGCGCGCTCATTTATTTCCGCGTCTACACGCCGCCGGTCAATTCCATGAATATCTACGTGGTCGGCAAGCAATGGATGTGGAAGGCCGAGCATCCCGGCGGCCAGCACGAGATCAATTCGCTGCACATTCCCACCGGAAAGCCGATTCAGCTCACGCTCATCTCGCAGGATGTCTTCCACAGCTTTTCCATTCCCGCCTTCCGCGTCAAGCGCGAAGCCATTCCGGGCCGCTACACATCCGTCTGGTTTGAGGCCACTACCCCCGGTACCTATCACCTCTTCTGCACTCAATACTGCGGCACCAACCACTCGCAGATGATCGGCGACATCGTGGTGCTCACGCCCGAGGACTACAGGAAGTGGCTGGCCGAGTCCACCAGCGGCATGTCGCTCGCGCAGAACGGAGAACGCCTGTTCGCCAGCCTCAGCTGCAATGCCTGCCACAACACCCGCCCCGATGCGCGCGGCCCCAGCCTGGCCAACGTCTACGGCGCCAAGCTCGCGCTCTCATCGGGCGGCACCGTGCTCGCCGACGACGCCTACCTGCGCGAGTCGATCCTGAACCCCTCGCAGCACATCACCCAGGGTTATGCGCCCATCATGCCCACCTACCAGGGGCAGGTCAGCGAAGAGGGCGTCATCGCGCTGGTTGAGTACATCAAGAACCTCAACTCCGACTACCGCATTCAGCAGACGTTGAACACGACCGACCTGCTGCCGGAGGGCGAAGGAAAGGCAGCGCCGGCCGCGGGTGCTGCCGGGCAAAAGGCCGGCCCGGCCGGAACCGCACCACAAGGAATGGTGAAGCAATGAGCGCCACTATCGTCAGTCTCCCCGACCAATCCACGGCCAGAATTCCCAAGGTGAATTTCATCACCAAGGAGAACGGACTTCTGAGCTGGCTCCTGACCGGCGACCACAAGCGGATTGCCATCCTCTATCTCATCTCGCTGAGCTTTTTCTTCTTCATCGGCGGAGCTCTCGCGGGGCTCATCCGCCTGGAGCTGCTCACGCCCCAGACCGATCTGATGGCCACCGACACCTATAACAAGGTGTTCACCATGCACGGCGTCATCATGATCTTCTTCTTCCTGGTGCCGTCCGTTCCGGCCACGCTGGGCAACTTCCTTATCCCGCTGATGATCGGCGCGAAAGATCTGGCCCTGCCCAAGATCAACCTGCTCAGCTGGTACCTCTACATCGCCGGCGGCATTCTCGCCATCTACACCATGGCTACCGGCGGCGTCGACACCGGCTGGACCTTCACCACCCCGCTCTCCACGCATTATGTGAACACCAACGTGCTCACCACCGGTCTGGCCGCCTTCATCGCCGGATTCAGTTCCATCTTCACCGGCCTCAACTTCATCGTCACCATCCACAAGATGCGCTGCCCGGGCATGACCTGGTTCCGCATGCCGCTTTTTTGCTGGGCCCACTACGCAGCCAGCATCCTCATGGTCCTGGCCACGCCCGTCGTCGCCATCGCCATCGTGCTCATCGCTCTAGAGCGCACCATCGGCATCGGAGTCTTCGACCCCACCAAGGGCGGCGATCCGCTGCTGTTTCAACATCTGTTCTGGTTCTACTCCCACCCCGCCGTCTACATCATGATTCTGCCCGGCATGGGCGTCATCTCCGAGACCATCTCCACCTTCAGCCGCAAGCGCGTCTTCGGCTATACGGCGGTTGCGTTCTCCTCGGTGGCCATCGCCGTCTTCGGCTTCTTCGTCTGGGCCCACCACATGTTCATCATGGGCATCTCCAACTATGCCGTGCTGGTCTTTTCGCTGCTCACCATGCTGGTTGCGGTGCCCTCGGCCATCAAGATCTTCAACTGGACCTTCACCCTCTACAAGGGCTCAATCACCTTCGAGACGCCCATGATTTACACCTTCGGCTTCATGGGCCTGTTCACCATCGGCGGCCTCACGGGCGTCTTCCTCGGCACTTCGGGAACCGACATCCACCTGACGGAAACCTACTTCATCGTGGCCCACTTTCACTTCGTCATGGTGGGCGGCATGCTGATGGCGTTTCTTGCCGGCATCCACTTCTGGTGGCCCAAGATCACGGGCCGGATGTATCCGGAAAAGATCTCGCAGCTGGCTGCCGTGGTCACCTTCATCGGATTCAACTTCACCTTCTTCCCGCAGTTCATCCTCGGCACGCTCGGCATGCCGCGCCGCTACGCTTCTTACCCGCCGGAGTTTCAGATCCTCAACGTCTTC
>Ga0209517_10009793_pt1 | contig 10834 bp, 5 predicted proteins | sample PeaSoiMetSII2010_FD_187695 | JGI IMG/M metagenome (GOLD analysis project Ga0209517, IMG submission 187695) | Peat soil microbial communities from Weissenstadt, Germany - SII-2010 (SPAdes) (version 2) | ecosystem: Environmental > Terrestrial > Soil > Wetlands > Peat | place: Germany: Weissenstadt... | reverse complement strand
ACTAGAACGTCTCGACCTCTGAAGGAGGGAGCCATGTTCGCTGCTCGGCAGTTGGCTGATCGTTCAGGTGCCCCTTTTGGCACCTTTCTTGGGCAACTGATGCGGTTCATTCTGTTGCTCGTTCTAGCCCTCGCGTTCTTGCCCGTAACCCTCTCCGCACAGGAGGCGGCGGCGGCGATTAACGGCACCGTGACCGACGCATCGGGAGCAATTATTCCCGGGGCGACCATCACGCTGTCCAACAGCGCAACCGGCGGGTCTTTCACGACTCAGACGAACGCCGCAGGCATCTATAACTTTGTAAATGTACCGCCGGCGGCCTACAGCATAAAGGTGGTGAAGGAAGGGTTCAACACGCTTACGGAGGCAGGGATCGTCATGCAGGTGAACCAGACGGCCACGTATGACTTCAAGCTGAAGGTGGGCGTGACCCAGCAGACGATCGAAGTCGAAGCGAGCGCTGTCGCCATTGAGTCGTCCACCACCGAACTCGGAACCGTCATCAACGAGGAAGCAGTGAAGGACCTGCCGTTGAATGGGCGCAACTTTACGCAGTTGCTTTCCCTGACCCCTGGCGCCAGCCCCATCAGCGTGGCACAGAATAGTGGGGGCGGCGGCGGTTTCGCCGGTAACGCCATCGGCTCGTTCGCTTACCCGGCCCTCAATGGCCAGCGCAACCGCAGCAATATGTTTCTGTTAGACGGCGTTGTTGACCTGGGGTCTTTCATCGGCAACTACAACGTTCAGCCCATCGTAGATGCCGTGCAGGAATTCAAAGTTCAGTCGCACAACGACTTGGCGGAATGGGGGCAGGCGCCGGGCGGGATTGTCAATGTCCTCACAAAATCGGGAACCAACTCCTACCACCTCACGGTCTGGGAGTTCTTTCGGAATAGCGACCTGGACGCGAATGGCTTCTTTGCCAACTCACTGGGCGCACCGCGCAATGCTCTAAAGCAGAATCAGTTTGGTGTTGCCGGCGGCGGCCCGGTGATCTTCCCTAAACTGTATAACGGTCGCAACAAAACCTTCTTCTACGGCGCCTACGAGGGCTATCGTCAAAACGTAGCGTCCCAAAGCACCGGTCTCGCTCCGACGTCGGCACAAGTCGCTGGCAACTTCCAGGGATTCGCCACAATCTATGACCCGACCACCGGCGCGCCTTTCCCCAACAACACCATCCCATCGACTCGAATCAACCCCATCGCGGCCGCCTACGCCGCAGTGAACTATCCCACCGGTCCGTACGTGCCTAGCGGGAATAACTATATTGACAGCTCTCCCACAAAACTGAAGCAGGATACCTACTCAGTCCGTGTGGACCAGACCTTTGGCGAACATGACACCATTTTTGCGCGCGTGTCGCAGTATTTTGAGCCGCAAACGTCCTCTGACGGGTATGCGGGCGCCACAAGTTTCGCAAATGACTACGGTTCGAATGGTGCAATCCACGAGGTACATGTCTTCGGCCCAACCGCCGTGCTGGAGGGATTTTTCGGCCGCAATCTGGGTGATGCCGATACCGGTAACAGTCCGCTGGGTGTGGGTTCGCTCGGAACGCAATTGGTCTCATTGGGCGCCTCCGCCAACTTCCTCGGCAACTTCCAGGGCTCATCGGCCGTGTATGTTCCCGGCATGGGTGCGGCAGGATACCTCGGGGGCTCGGGACAGAGCGCACAGGATACTCGCTACGCCGACGATTGGGCGTTCGGCGGCAGTTTTACCAAGATCATTGGCCGGCAAACGTTGAAGATGGGTGCGAATTTTTCCACCAACAATACGCGTTCCCCTATCTACAACACAGACGACGGATTCTCGATCGTGCCAACGCAAGGTCCCACCGGAACTGGCGGCGATTCATTCGCTTCGTTCCTGCTCGGCCTTCCCGATAATGCAGGCCGGCGGAACGTGCTCGAAACGGAGCACGGTGGCTGGGTCGACGGCGCATATTTCCAAGATCAGTTCAAGATCAATTCCCGGTTGACGATGAACATCGGTCTGCGCTGGGATGTCACGCTGTGGCCCATCTACGGCCAGACGCCGGCGCCCGACGCTTACGTCGGAGACATCAACTTCAACAACGGAACATTTGTGCTCGCCAACGTCCCCGGCCCCTGCACGGCCACACAAGGGTTCCCCTGCATCCCAACCGCTCAATATGGCGGCGGGATTGGCACTGGCCAGTTGCCGCCCAATGTTGTGGTTAGCAGCCACAAGAATGGGTCCATTTACACAAACGACCATAGCGACTGGCAGCCGCGTCTCGGTTTGGCTTATCGCTTAAGGGACAAAACCGCGATCCGCGCCGGCTACGGCCGCTATTATGACAATTGGAACGCGATCATCCAGTTGGCTCAAAACTATGAAGGAACCTGGCCCGACGTAGGCCAACTCCTCGTCAATAACCTGAATCATCCGGGCGGAATCAAAGCCTCGATCGGTAATCCTTTCAATCTGGCCGCGGGGAGCGTTGTTTATCCAGCGCCAACGCCTTTCCTGAGTTCCGGTTTTGAAGACTGGTACGTCGATCCAGGCAAATACAAAATGCCCTATTCGGACCAGTGGGATTTCGCCATTGAGCAGGGATTAGGCAGCAATATCGTCCTTTCTCTTGCGTATGTCGGAGCCCACGACGGCCAGTTGAATGAAGGGACCATCGCCAACACGGATCCGACGAACGGAACGACTTCGACTGAGAAGCAGCGCCAGCCGTATCCGTATATTCCGGTGACGTTCTACGATAAAAGCGTCGGCGTAAGCAGCTACAACGCATTCCAGTTCCGGCTACAACAGCGCGCCACTCGCGGCCTCTCTTACATCATTTCCTACACGCGGTCGAAGTCGATCGACAGGGGCTGTTCCGGTTCTTTTGGCGCGGAAGGCTGTGAGACGCAAGACCCTTACAACACCAAGAACGATCGCAGCGTCTCGGGATTTGATCTGCCAAACATCTTTTCGGGCAGCTTCGTCTACAACATACCGGTTGGCAAGGGCAAATCGTTCAGCACGAACAACGAGGTTGCCGATTACCTTATCGGTAACTGGCAAGTCAGCGGTATTCTTAGCATGCACTCCGGCACGCCATTCGATGTAACGATGGCCAACGGCGATACGGAAGGAACGGAGAATGGCACTACCCGAGCGAACCTAGTGCTTTCCAACCCCTATCAGTCAGGCGGCGGACTTCAGTGGCTGAATCCCGCAGCCTTCGCTAGTCCGCAAGTGGCAACCGCAACCCAGGTAGGAGCTTGGGGTGACTTAGGTCGCAATAGTCTCAGAACTCCGGGCTTCAAGAATCTGGACGTCTCGATCTCTCGAATTTTCCCCATTATGGAGAAAGCCAACCTTCAGTTCCGCTGCGACTTTTTCAACATCACGAACTCCGTCATGTTGGGACAGCCGAACAACGGTTTGGGGAATCCAAACTTTGGGCTGATAACGGGCGTTCAAAACGTCGCGCGTGAGATTCAGTTCTCGATGAAGCTCGCGTTCTGAGTTTGATCCATCTTTAGATCGACGGCCGGCTCTATGTCAAACACGTAGAGTCGGCCGTTTTGTGTTTGTAGAGTTCGCACACGCCAGGAAACTAACAATCCTGCACAGGCACGCCGTCAAACCGGCGATTGGGCACCCTGCCTTACGGGGCGCTGCGCTTGGCTGCGGGCACCAGCGCCTTATCGGTCCATTCGACGGGTGAGGAGTTGCCTTCAGTCAAGGTAATGATGCGGTTCGTCACCACCCCTCGAAAGGCCTGCTTCAGACCGGAAGGCCATCGGACATCGAGGTCCACTGACTTCGCAGTCCCTAAACCAAAATGTAAGCGAGGGTCGTTGGCGGAAAAGAAACTCGATTGGCTCAACACGGTCTGGAGCTGCCGCCGGTCACCGTAACGGCAAAGGACTTCTGCCCCTATCGCGCTCCGGTTAGATCGAGTTCCCACCAGCTTCACCTTGAGCCACGTCTGGCTTTCGGTCTGGTCATTGCGCAGCAATGACGGCGGCTCGTTCATGTTCACGATGAGAATATCCACATCGCCGTCATTATCGAAGTCGCCGAAAGCGCACCCGCGGCTCATGTGTGGCGCGGCGACGCCTGGCCCGGCGTCCTCAATCAGTTCTTCGAACCGGCCGCCGCCAAGATTGCGGAAGACGACGCGCGGCGTTTTTGCGGGATAGTTCGGCAACTTTGCTTCCAATTCCGGATACACGGTGCCCGTCACCAGAAACAGATCTGGCAAGCCGTCGTTGTCCAAATCGACAATTCCCGCGCCCCATCCGATAAACCGCGTCTCCACGCCCAGTCCGGAAGGCGCCGTGACGTCCTCGAAATTCCCTTTGCCGTCGTTGCGATACAGGATATTCGTGTCGTCGGCGAAATGCGTCTTGAAGATGTCCAGACTCCCACTAAGGTGGGCATCGCCCACACCGACTCCCATCCCCGCCTGTTCCATGCCGTCCTCATTCAAGGCGACACCGCGCGTCAGCCCCTCTTCGCGAAAGGTCCCGTCGTGGTTGTTCATGAACAGCATGCTGGATGTTGAATCGCAGGCCACATAGATATCTGGCCAGCCATCACGGTCGAAATCCGCTGCCACCACCGTCATTCCGTATCCCCTGGCCGTCTTCTTAATTCCGGCCGCCGCGGACATTTCGTCGAACTGACCATTACCGTTGTTCCGATAGAGCGACAGCGTCCCCGGCGGTAGTCCGCGGGGTCCGCAGTTGACCGGTATTCCCTTCCAGTTACAGTTCGAACTTTCGCCAGGCTTGGGCACGCTCTTGAAGTCGAAATGCAGGTAGCTCGCCAGAAACAGATCCAGATGGCCATCGAGGTCGTAATCGGTGAATGAGCAGCCCGAGTACCAACGCGTCTTGTCTGGCACGAAGCCGCAATCTGCCGTCACATCCGTGAATGTGCCATCGCCATTGTTCCGGTAGAGGATGAATCCACCCCAATAGGTGACCACCAGATCCTCGAAGCCGTCGTTGTTGTAGTCTCCGGTACACACCGCCGAGGCCCATCCGGTCCAGCGGAGACCTGCCTTTTCGGTCACGTCGGTGAAAGTGCCATCTCGATTGTTCTTGTACAGACGATTCGAAAGCCCGGCGGGCACTTGTGTAATAAGTGTCCCGTTTAGAACGAACAAGTCCATCCAACCGTCATTGTCGTAGTCGATAAAGGCGCAGCCGCAGCCTACAGTCTCGAGGATATAATCTTTCTTCTCCGCGCCGCCATAGATCACTGGGAATGTGAGTCCGGCGTCCCTCGCAACATCCACAAAGCGCGCAGGAAACGGGATGCCCGATGGTTTTCCCCTCGGCTGTGCCTTCACGTTACGCGTGGCCACGCCTTGACCAAGCAGCGGCAAAACGCAGAGACCGTGCACTCCAAGACAACTGAGTGCAAAATCTCGCCGCGTCATCAAGTCTTTAGGATAGAACAGCCGGACCACAAGGTTTCGACAGCGGATTCCGGTCCCGCTGATCACACGGGAGGTCAGCCGTTTCTTTCCAACCGAGATGCCGGCTGAGATGCTCTCAGTTCGCCATCGTATCATTCCAATAGCGAGCCAGTTCCGACGTGACCCTCTTCGAAGAGCTGCTCGCGTGGAAACGCCACGGTAGACTTGCTGATGGCCGAAGTGCCAGCACCCCGAAGACCCGTGCGGCCTTGTCGGAAATGTGAAATCGATCAAGACCGAATCCACTAGCCGTGTCTAAGTCTTGCACGAATTTGGTCCCACAAAAGTTCGCATAGGCAAACAGGCAAACCGGGAATTCAGGCCACGCCATTTCACGGATTCTACCGGTGCGCTGCCTGGCCTGGTTGCGGAACGCCGGGCTTACGAAGACCCGGCTCAGTGAGAGTGGGGTCCAACTTACGTGTCAATGCCAATGCTTGCCGGGCGCCGGCAACGTCGCCGCTACGGGTCAACGCGAGTCCTAAATCGTAGTTGAGTTCGGCGGAGAGCGGATTGATTTGAAGACCGCGCCGAAAGGTCGCGATAGCACTTTGCCAATCACCCGATGAGTACGAGATTCGCCCCAAGTTTCCGTAGGCGGCGGTGAAGTCCTCTTCGAGCGATATGGCTCGCTGGTACGCCGCGGCCGCGCCGGCTTTGTCATTGAGCAGTTCCAGCGCGGAGCCCAGCGCAAACTGCGTGCCGGCATCGTTTGGATAAAAGCGCGTAGCTGTGCTCAACACTTCGGCGGCTCGTTTGGGATTGCCGGCGGCCGCAAGCGTGACCCCGATGAAATCAAGAGCGCGAAGGAAGTGCGGATAGACGATGAGCGCTTCCTGCGCCTTCCCGATGGCGGCGACGGGATCATGGCGCGTCGCTAAATCTTCGGCTTGTCGTTCCAGCTGTTCGGCCTGCAGGCGAAAATCGCGGGACAGGCGTTGCAGGATGACCCATCGTCCGGCGCTCTCGAAAACCGCGCTCGTCTCGCCATAACCAAGACGGGCCGCCTCGTCTGCAAACTTTGGGTCTAACTCCGCGAGTGTTTTGCGGCCTAGATAGCCTCCGATAGGCGCGGCGGGATCGATCGAAGCCTCGCGCGCAACCTGGTAGAAAGATTCCCCACCCTGAAGCCGATTGCGCGCGGCAACGGCAGTTTCACTCGAATTCGCTGTGATGAGACGCAAGTATTCACTCACAGGCCGGATCTGTGTCCGCAGGGTGGCGCCAGGTGTTACGGCCGGTACTCCTTGTTCCGGATGAACGCGGATCGCATGATCCACCAAATGCAGCGGACCCATTTCCACAGACGGCATGTGGCAACCGACGCAGCCGCCGGATGCATTCACGGGGCACAGCGCAGCGTGCGGTTTCGCGCTTGCGGCGTGACAGTTGAGGCATACCTTAACCGCTCGGCGAGCTCCGGTCGCATCATTGTGAGGATCATGGCAAGTGGTGCAGGAAATGGCTTTGCCGCTTTCGAGAAAACACTCTGATCTCCGCAGAGCAAGGACTTGATTTGCAACCAGCAAGTCGTCTGTCGAAGGATCGGATAACCGCCCCAAACCGATATGGCAGCGGGCGCAGACATCGATGCTATCTTCGGGCGACAAGCGCTTAGGATTGACGATGCCTTGCATGGGGTGGCCTTCGTTCACCGCCAGAAGATGACCGGACCCTGGACCGTGGCAGCTTTCACAACCGACGCCGCCGTCCCTGCCGCTTCCCAGGGTGCCGGGCTGACCATGGCAACTGAGGCAGCGCGATTCGAACGTCGGACTCAGGACGACGCCTAACGCGGCGTCGAGCGTTTGCGGCTTCGCGAGTATACAGCCTGGCGCGAGCAGCAGTTGTTTCCTTTCCGGACTCCACTCGTACCGGGCCTGAACCAGCGCCGGCCGCGCCAGGGGAATGCCATCGAGTTCGCGGATGGAGGCCAGGAAACCGAGCCCATGGCGCCGACCACCCATCAAGACTTCGACGGGCAAGGTCAACTGCGTGCCGCCGAAGCCGACGGAGTAGGTGAAAGTTTCGCCTGTGCGCTTGAGTTCGTAAGGAAGCTCGTCAGCGGCTGAAGCCTGAAAGGCCGGTGGAAGCCACGTTGTGAGGCGTCCTTGCCAAGTGGCTGCCATGGCTGTTTGCTTTTGCTGAGCGGCAATGGCCCGATGGCACAGCGCGCAGGCTTCCGGTCCGATGAAGTGCGCGACAGGAGCATCGGCGGCAGAACATACAGACGCGACCGACAGCAGCAGAAAACCGAGCCCACGGAATTGCCGTGCCACCTTCGAACCTTGAATCAGAATACCTCACTGGCGCTCCGCCTAAGCGAATGACCAGCGGTGGCTGCAATTTGATGCGCATGACGCTGGTCGAATCGAATAGTAAACCCACTTCTTCGAGCGCACAACTCGCGGCTCGGCAATGATTCAGATGGGATCGGTCAGCGCCGTTCTGTGTTCGCGCATTTCTATTTGCGACACTAAGCAGGATGCGTCCCAGCACTCGTAGATGGCGAAATACTTTCGTTCAGTACGCGGCCCGGAGCCTGATAACAGTTACGTCCGAACCCTGCGGTTGCGCTGGCAGCTTGATAATCAGGCGGCTATCCAACTGGTCGAAAGTCAACGGCTGGTTTGTGGCAAGCAGACTGGCAGAACGAAACTTCGGCAAGCCTTGACCCGGCAGTTCGAGCGACTCTCCTGGCCAATCGAAGACGTGCAAGAAAACGTCGCGGCCTCGTGCCGTGGTCCGCACCCCACCAAGCCCTTGAAGTGGTCCATAGGTTGTGCCATAGATCGACTCGCCGTTGCGGTCTAGCCACTTGCCAATCGCTTGGAGGCGTTCCGTGAACTCGGGCTGAATTGTTCCATCCGGGCCGGGGCCGACGTTCAAGAGGAAGTTACCTCCGCGGCTTGCCACTTCCACTAGGGTTCGGACGAGTTGTCCCACCGTCTTGAAGTCGCGGTCATTCTTGTTGTAGGCCCACGTGCCGTTAATCGTCATGCACGTCTCCCAGAGCCGGAACTCCTCGGGTGTGGGTACGTAGCCTGGCTTTGTACCCGGATCCTTGTGATCGAAATCCAGAGTGCTGCCCTTTACCGGAATGCTTACGGGCAGGAATTGCTCAGGCGTTTCGAAGTCCCCCGGAATGCCTATGCGATTGTTGATCAGCGTGTTCGGTTGCTGTTCGAGAATGGCCCGCTGCATCCGATATCCATCGAACTTGCGTTGATTGTACAAGCCATCGAACCAGATGAGTGCCACGTCTCCGTAGCGCGTAAGCAACTCGCGCAGTTGCATTTCCATGTAGCTGAGATAAACTGGCCACGTTTCGCGGGTTGGCTCACCATTCCAGTTCTCGGCGGCGGGCTTCGATGTGTCCCGGAACGCTGGATGATTCATATCCGGCGGCGAGTAGTAGAAACCGAGTGGCATCTTCTGGCGCTGGCACGCTTCGGATAACTGCTTCACGATATCGTTTTTGTAAGGTGTGTTCGAGATCTTGTAGGTGGTGAATGCGGAATCGAACATGCAAAAGCCGTCATGGTGCTTCGTTGTGAAGACGATATAGCGCTGACCTGCTGTCCTAGCCAACGCGACCCAGCCATCCGGATCGAAGCGAACCGGATTGAACCGGCTCGGCAAAGCTCGGTACTCCTGCTCCGTTATGCCGAATTGCTTCGAAGGACGCATGATCGGCCAGGAAGCTTCCACGCTGGCGACAGAGTAAGGTCCCCAATGGATGAACATGCCAAACTTGGCTTCGCGATACCAGGCAGTTCGTTGGGCGTCGTCAGCCAGTGATTGAGCCAAAGGTACAGGAGTGGTTTTGGACCCCGTGCTGCGCTGCGGCGAAGCTACCTCCGCAAAAGAAACCCCGGAAGCGATTGCAAGTAACTGACGTCGATTCATTTTCAAGATCACCCTTCCCTCAAGACCGCGAGGCAAGCAGAAACGTCGCGGAAGCAAGCAGGAGGAGGCTGGCAGCCATTCCATATTTCGCCGATGGCGGAGCGCCGCGCCACTCCGAAGTCAGCAGTCCCGAACCGTTAGCCGTCATGATCATGAAGATCTGGAACAGCGCCCACCCGACGAATGTGCCCAGATCGCCGAGATAGACCGAACCTACGCCATAGACGGCGAAAGCCCCCATCCATAAAACCCCCATAGCGATCCCGCACCAGGCATCCGCGCCCCACCCGCCTCGAAAAAACTTCCATGTGCCATTGCGGGAGCCGAACCGCAGCATAGGAAACGTTGGGCACAAAGCCGCCTAACAACGCGATGGGCCATACCGCATAGCCGGCGCTTTCGGGAGAGTTCCCCATCCGCACCGCCTGCCGGGCGATACCGTCCCCGAATGCAAAGGCGTAATTCAGCATGGACGCCAGAATTCCGCATAAAACAGCCAGGCCGAGCGCGGTGCTGTAGCCACTCTCCCGGGCCGGGCGTGCCGCGGTTCCGTTTTTTTCGCGCATTCTTCCGGCCCAGGCGGCGAGCGCGACTCCCACTATCATTACGGCAACCCCGCAAAAGACGAGTACGCCCCGGTAGCTGGCGGCAACATCGCGATGCTTGACGAGCAGCGGGACGAGCGTTCCGAAAAGCGCCCCAAGACCCACAATTACGGCGTATCCGAGCGCCATCCCGAGCCGCGCGATGCACAGACCGAACAGCACCTGCGCGATTCCCCATCCTGCTCCGAACAACAGCGACGGCCCGAACGTCACAGGGGCCAGTGAACGATAGACCGCCAGCAAGTCCGCCACGTTTTTCAGAGCGAGCGCCCAGGGAAGGATGATTAGGGAAACGATGGTAAAGACAAGCCACACACATTCCCACGGCCACCGGCGGGCGTACTTCATGGGCACCATGCATGTGCCGGAGAGCAAACCCGCCAACAGCGTCAACGCAAAGCCGATTCGAAAATGTTCCAAGGTCAGCGGCTCCCCGGGATGAGGTCGCATGAAAGGCCGGGCTCGTGCGCCGTAACATACTTTCCGTTTTCGACCACGGCCGGATGCACGAAGTGCTTGCGCAAGTGGGGAATGTGCTCAAGAAAGACGACCGCATGGCCAAGCGCCACGTGATTGAACAAGACCAGGTGCTGGTGAATTTGCCCCATATCTCCTACATGCGGCACCACGGGCATCTCGTATCTCCGCGCCAGCAGGCTGACCGCGAGGAACTCGGCAACGCCGGCCAGCCGCGTGCAATCCGCCTGCGCAAAGTGCATGGCGCGACTTACCATGAAGTTACGGAACATTATGCGATTGGGTACATGCTCACCCAAGGCGATGCGGAGCGGCGCGATTCGGTCGGCGAGCCGGACGTGCCCTTCGATATCGTCCGGATGGGTGGGCTCTTCGATCCAAT
>Ga0209517_10009792_pt1 | contig 10837 bp, 21 predicted proteins | sample PeaSoiMetSII2010_FD_187695 | JGI IMG/M metagenome (GOLD analysis project Ga0209517, IMG submission 187695) | Peat soil microbial communities from Weissenstadt, Germany - SII-2010 (SPAdes) (version 2) | ecosystem: Environmental > Terrestrial > Soil > Wetlands > Peat | place: Germany... | reverse complement strand
GGGCTCGAAGATCGACGTGACGACGGGAATCTAGGCGATGGCACTCAAGACCTTCAAGCCGACCACGCCGAGCCAGCGCCAGCTGGTCATCATCGATCGCAGCGAGCTCTGGAAGGGTCCGCCGGTCAAGGCGTTGACCGAAGGCAAGCGCGAGCAGGGCGGCCGCAACAACAACGGCCGCATCACCGTGCGCTGGCGCGGCGGCGGACACAAGCGGCGCTTCCGCATCATCGATTTCAAGCGCACCAAGCGCGAGATGCCCGCCGAGGTCGTGCGCCTGGAATATGACCCGAACCGCAGCGGGTTCATCGCGCTGGTGAAATACGAGGACGGCGAGCTCGCCTACATCCTGGCACCGCAGCGCCTCAAGGCCGGCGACAAGGTCGTGGCGGGCGAGAAGGTCGACGTGAAGCCGGGCAATGCGATGCCCATGCGCAACATTCCCGTCGGCACCATCATCCACAACGTCGAGATGAAGCCGGGCAAGGGCGGCCAGCTCGCTCGCTCGGCGGGCACCTACGTCCAGCTCGTAGGCCGCGACGCCGGGTACGCGCTGCTGCGGCTCTCGTCCGGCGAGGTGCGGCTGGTGCGCGGCGAGTGCATGGCGACCATCGGCGCCGTCTCCAATCCCGACGAGCAGAACATCGTGATCGGCAAGGCCGGGCGCAATCGCTGGCTCGGCAAGCGGCCCTCCGTGCGCGGCGTCGCGATGAACCCGATCGACCATCCGCACGGCGGCGGCGAGGGCAAGACCTCCGGCGGGCGGCATCCCGTGACGCCTTGGGGCAAGGGCACCAAGGGCACCAAGACCCGGCACAACAAGTCGACCGAGCGCTACATCCTGCAGCACCGGCGCGGCAAGAAATAACGGAGAGAAGACGTGGCACGCTCAGTCTGGAAGGGCCCGTTCGTCGACGGCTATCTCCTCAAGAAGGCGGAGAAGGCACGGGGAACGGGACGCAACGAGATCATCAAGACGTGGTCGCGCCGCTCGACCATCTTTCCGCAATTCGTCGGCCTCACCTTCGGCGTCTACAACGGGCACAAGTTCATCCCGGTGCTGGTGACCGAGAACATGATCGGCCACAAGCTCGGCGAGTTCGCGCCGACGCGCTTCTTCCACGGCCACTCGGCCGACCGCAAGGTCAAGAAGGAAGGAGAATAGGCCATGGGCAAGCCCGCCACGCCCCGCAAGCTCGCGGAGACCGAGGCCAAGGCCTATCTGCACGGGCTCAAGGTGAGTCCGCGCAAGCTCAACCTGGTGGCCCAGGCGATCCGCGGCAAGAGTGCCAACGCGGCGCTGCACGAGCTCGCCTTCTCGCGCAAGCGCATCGGGCGCGACGTGCGGAAGGTGCTGCAGGCCGCGATCGCCAACGCGGAGAACAACCATCAGCTCGACGTCGACCGGCTGGTGGTCAAGGAGGCGAGCGTCGGCCGCGCCTTCACACTGAGCCGCTTCCACACGCGCGGCCGCGGCAAGGTCGCCCACATCGAGAAATATTTCAGCAACCTCACGGTCGTCGTGCGCGAGCGCGAGGAGGAGAAGGCTTAATGGGCCAGAAGGTCAACCCGATCGGGCTCCGGCTCGGCATCAATCGGACTTGGGACTCGCGCTGGTTCGCCCGCCGCGACTACGGCAAACTGCTGCACGAGGATCTGCGGCTGCGGAATTTCCTGAACGACCGCCTCTCGCAGGCGGGCGCGAGCCGCGTGGTGATCGAGCGCGCGGCGAAGAAAACCCGCATCACCATCCATTCGGCCCGGCCCGGCGTGGTGATCGGAAAGAAGGGCGCCGACATCGAGAAGCTCCGGGTCGACATCGCCAAGATGACGAACAGCGAGGTCAGCCTCAACATCATCGAGATCCGCAAGCCCGAGATCGAGGCCAAGCTGATCGCCGAGAGCATCGCGCAGCAGCTCGAGCGCCGGGTGGCGTTCCGCCGCGCCATGAAGCGCGCGGTGCAGTCGGCCATGCGCCTGGGCGCGCTCGGCATCCGCATCAATTGCTCCGGCCGGCTCGGCGGCGCCGAGATCGCGCGCATGGAGTGGTACCGCGAGGGGCGCGTGCCGCTTCACACGCTGCGCGCCGACGTCGATTTCGGCACCGCCACCGCGAAGACCACCTACGGCACCTGCGGCGTCAAGGTCTGGGTGTTCCGCGGCGAGGTGCTGGCGCACGACCCGATGGCACAGGACAAGCGCGCTCTCGAAGCGCAGCCGAGCCGCGCCTGAGAGAATTAGCCAGAAGGTTGCATCGTCATGCTCAGTCCGGCACGCACCAAGTACCGCAAGGCGCACAAGGGTCGTATCCACGGCAACGCCAAGGGCGGCACCGCGCTCAACTTCGGCAACTGCGGCATGAAGGCGCTGGAGCCCGGGCGCATCACGGCGCGCCAGCTCGAGGCCGCGCGGCGCGCCATCACGCGCCACATCCGCCGCGTCGGCCGGATCTGGATCCGGATCTTCCCGGACGTGCCGGTGTCCTTGAAGCCCGCCGAGGTGCGCATGGGCTCGGGCAAGGGCAATCCGGAGTTCTGGGTCTGCCGGGTGAAGCCCGGCCGCATCCTGTTCGAGATGGATGGCGTGCCGACGCCGGTGGCGGACGAGGCCTTCGCGCTCGCCGCCGCCAAGCTGCCGATCGCGACCAAGGTCGTGCGGCGCCTGGGCGAGGGAGCATAAGCCCATGAAGGCCAAGGACGTGAAAGCCAAGACCACCGACGAACTCAAAGCCGAGCTCGAGCAGCTCACCAAGGAAGTGTTCAACTTGCGCTTTCAGAAGGCGAGCGGACAGCTGGAGAACACCGCGCGGGTACGCGACGTCCGGCGCACTATCGCGCGCATCAAGACCGTGCTGGGCGAGCGCCAGCGCCCCGCGTCCTAAGGAGCGAACAGGAAATGCCGAAGCGAATTCTCCAGGGCGTGGTCGTGAGCGACGTGCAGGACAAGACCGTGGTCGTGCGCGTCGAGCGGCGCGTCATGCACCCCATGTACAAGAAGTACATCATGCGCTCCAAGAAATACGCGGCGCACGACGAGCAGAACGCCTTCAAGGTGGGCGACGTCGTGCGCATCGAGGAGGGCCGGCCGATCTCCAAGAACAAGCGCTTCGTGGTGCTGGCCGCGGATGCCGACGCACAGAGAGCGGCGACGTCGAGCGAGAAGCAGGCAGCCGAGAAGACGGCGGCCGCGGGCAGGGATACCGCCCGGCGCCGCATCCGCAAGGCCGCGGTCGCCGAAGCGGCGGCCAAGGAGTAGTGCGCCGATGATCCAGATGCAGACCAATCTCGATGTCGCCGACAATTCCGGCGCCCGGCGCGTCCAGTGCATCAAGGTGCTGGGCGGCTCCAAGCGCAAGTACGCAACGGTCGGCGATATCATCGTGGTGTCGGTGAAGGACGCGATCCCGCGCGGCCGCGTCAAGAAGGGCGACGTGCACCAGGCCGTGATCGTGCGCACCGCGAAAGAAATCCGCCGGCCCGACGGCACGGCGATCCGTTTCGACCGCAACGCGGCAGTGCTGATCAGCAAGCAGGGCGAGCCGATCGGCACCCGCATCTTCGGGCCGGTCACCCGGGAGCTGCGTGCGCGCAAGTTCATGAAGATCGTTTCCTTGGCACCAGAGGTGCTCTGAGCCATGCCGAAGCTCAAGATCAAGAAGGGCGACAAGGTCGTGGTCATCACAGGACGTGACAAGGGCAAGACCGGCGAGGTGAAGCAGGTCCTGCCTGCGGAGAACCGCGTCGTGGTCGACGGCGTCAACATGGTGAAGCGGCATACGAGCCCGTCCGCGGGGAATGCCGGCGGCATCGTGGAGAAGGAGGCCTCGATCCACGTTTCCAATGTCGCCTATGTCGATCCTAAGACCGATAAGCCGACCCGCGTCGGCTACAAGACGCTCGAGGACGGCCGGAAGGTCCGCTTTGCCAAGCGGTCCGGCGAGATCATCGACGCCTAAGCGAGGAGCTATGACCCGTCTCAAAGAGCATTACGACACGGTGGTGCGGCCTTCGCTGATGAAGGAGTTCGGCTACAGCAATCAGCTGCAGGTGCCGCGCCTGGAGAAGATTGTCGTCAACATGGGCGTTGGCGAGGCCGTGCAGGACGTGAAGAAAGTCGACGCGGCGGCGCGCGAGCTCGCGGCGATCACCGGCCAGAAGCCGGTGATCACCAAGGCGAAGAAGTCGATCGCGACCTTTAAGCTGCGCGAGAACCTGCCGATCGGCTGCAAGGTGACGCTGCGCAAGCAGCGCATGTACGAGTTTCTGGACCGGCTCATCAACATCGCACTGCCGCGCGTGCGCGATTTCCGCGGCGTTTCCGGCAAGAGCTTCGACGGCCGCGGCAACTACGCGCTCGGCCTCAAGGAGCAGCTGGTGTTCCCGGAGATAAATTACGACCAGGTCGATGCCACCCGCGGCATGGACATCATCATCGTGACCACCGCACGGACGGACAAGGAAGCCAAGGCGTTGCTTGCGGGCTTCCAGATGCCGTTCGTCAACTGAGACCGAGAGGCCCCTCTCATGGCGAAGACAAGCTCGATCGAGAAGAACAAGCGGCGCCAGGCGCTGGCCAAGCGCTTCGAGGCGAAGCGCAAGCGCCTCAAGGCGGTCGCCGACGACATGGACCTGACGCCGGAGGAGCGCTTCGCCGCGCGCCTCAAGCTCTCGGAGCTGCCGCGCAATTCCTCGCCCAACCGCTATCGCGTCCGCTGCGAGCTCACCGGGCGGCCGCGTGGAAATTATCGCAAATTCAGGCTGTCGCGCATCGCTCTGCGCGAGCTTGCCTCCTCCGGGCAGATCCCGGGCATGACCAAATCGAGCTGGTAAGGGAGACGCGCCTTATGTCGATGAGCGATCCTCTCGGGGATATGCTGAGCCGGATCCGGAACGCGCAGCGGGCCCACAAGCCCGTGGTGCGGACCCCGGCCTCGAAGATCCGCGCCAACGTGCTCGAGGTACTGCAGCGGGAAGGCTACATCCGCGGCTACAGTCGCGAGGATGTGCGCCCGGGCGTGACCGAGCTCTCGATCGAGCTCAAATACGTCGAGGGCGAGCCGGTGATCCGCGAGATCTCGCGGGTCTCCACCCCCGGCCGCCGGATCTACTCGCGGATCGCCGATCTGCCGCGTATCTACAACGGGCTCGGCATCGCGATCCTGTCGACGCCGCGAGGCGTCATGTCGGACAACGAGGCCCGCGCCGCCAACGTCGGCGGCGAGGTCCTCTGCCGCGTATTCTGAGGTTCCCATGTCGCGCGTCGGCAAGCATCCGGTCGTAATTCCGCAAGGCGTCACCGTCGAGGTGGCGGGCCAGATCGTCACGGCCAAGGGCAAGCTCGGCACGCTGAAGCTCGTGGTCGGCAGCGACGTCTCGGCTGCCGTCAAGGACGGCAAGGTGGTGGTCACGCCCAGGGCCGAGACGAAGCGGGCGCGCATGCAGTGGGGCACCACCCGCGCGCTGGTCAACAACATGGTCAGCGGCGTCTCCAAGGGCTTCTCGGTTGGCCTCGAGATCAACGGCGTGGGGTATCGCGCGGCGGTGCAGGGGAAGACCCTCAACCTGCAGCTGGGCTTCAGCCACGAGATCAACTTCCCGATCCCCGACGACATCAAGATCACCTGCGAGAAGCCGACCGCGATCCGGATCGCGGGCGCCGACCGCCAGCGCGTCGGCGAGGTCGCGGCGAAGCTGCGTGGCATGCGCAAGCCCGAGCCCTACAAGGGGAAGGGCATCAAGTACGAGACCGAGACGATCCGCCGCAAGGAAGGCAAGAAGAAGTAGAGACCGGAGTCCAAGGCGATGCAGACCAAGTCGAAACGGCTTTTCGGACGACGCCAGGAGCGGGTGCGCCGTCGCGTTGCAATCACCGCGAAGGGGCGGCCGCGCCTGTCGGTCTTCCGCTCCTCGCTCCACATCTATGCGCAGGTGATCGACGAGAGCAGCGGCAAGATCCTGGCGGCGGCCTCCACCCTCGACAAGTCGTTGCGCGACGGTCTCAAGACCGGCGCCAACGTGGCGGCGGCGCAGGCGGTCGGCAAACTGGTCGCGGAGCGCGCGGTGGCGGCGGGCGTCAAGGCCGTGGTGTTCGATCGCGGCGGCTACCTCTTTCATGGCCGGGTCAAGGCCCTGGCCGACGCCGCCCGCGAGGGTGGTCTCACCTTTTAGGAAAGACGCGTCATGGCAACCTCGGAAACCAGCAGCCCAAGATCGCGCGACGGCGGCGACCGGCCGCGCCGCGGACGCGGCGGCGACCGCCAGCAGAGAGACCGCGGCGGCGACCGCGAGGACAGCGAGTTCGTCGAGAAACTGGTCGGCATCAACCGCGTCGCTAAGGTCGTGAAGGGTGGCCGCCGATTCGGCTTCGCGGCCATCGTCGTGGTCGGCGACCGCAAGGGCCGCGCCGGCCATGGCTCTGGCAAAGCGCGCGAGGTGCCCGAGGCGATCCGCAAGGCGACCGAGCAAGCGCGCCGCAACATGGTGCGCATTCCGCTCCGCGAGGGCCGCACGCTCCACCACGACATCATCGGCTACTACGGCGCCGGCGAAGTGGTGCTGAGAGCGGCGCCGCAGGGCACCGGCATCATCGCGGGCGGCCCGATGCGCGCCATCTTCGAGGCGCTGGGAGTGCAGGACGTGGTGGCGAAGTCGATCGGCACCTCCAATCCGCACAACATGATCAAGGCCACCTTCGAGGCGCTGCAGCGCTCGGTGAGCCCGCGCTCCGTGGCGGCGCGGCGCGGCAAGAAGGTAAGCGACATTCTCCGCGGTCGCGAAGCGACCGACGCGCGGGAGTAATCGAGATGGCCGAGAAGGAAAAGAAGCCCGAGGCGGACGTCAAGAAAAAGGCTCCCAAGGCCGAGTCCGCGAAGAAGGAGCCAAAAAAGGTAGCGGCCAAGAAGGCAGCGCCGGCACCCGAAGCGGCACCGGCTGCCGCTCCGGCGCAGCCGAAGCCCGCTCCGGCCGCTCCCGCGGCGGCGGCCGCGGCGCCGAAGCCGAAACCGACTCCGCCTGCGGCCAAGCGAGCGCCCGAGAAGGCGGTCAAGGTGACGCAGGTACGCAGCGCGGCCGGGCGCTTTGCCTATCAGCGCGCGACGCTGAGGGGGCTCGGGCTGGGCCAGATCAACTGCAGCCGCGTGCTCGAGGACACGCCCGCCGTGCGCGGCATGATCGAGCGCGTGCGGCACCTCGTGCGGATCGATCCCGTCGCCTGAGGCGTGGCGCTATAATCCTTTCACTCGATCGGTGCCCGGCGACGGGCGGAATGGCGGTGACGGTTATGAAGCTCAACGAGATCCGAGACAACAAAGGCGCGCACTATCGCTACAAGCGGGTCGGGCGCGGTATCGGCTCCGGCAAGGGCAAGACCAGCGCGCGCGGCGGCAAGGGCCAGACGGCGCGCACGGGCGTGGCGCTCAACGGCTTCGAGGGCGGGCAGACGCCGCTGCATCGCCGGCTGCCGAAGCGCGGCTTTGGCCGGGTCCAGTTCCAGAAGGACTACCACATCGTGAACCTCGGGCGCTTGCAGGTGGCGCTCGACGCCGGCAAGCTCAAGCCCGACGCGCCCGTGACTGGTGAAGTCCTGGTGGCGGCGGGCGTGCTGCGCCGTGTCGGCGACGGCGTCCGCCTGCTGGGCAAGGGCGAGCTCAAGGTGGCACTTACCCTCGAGGTCGCCGGCGCCTCCAAGTCGGCGATCGCGGCGGTGGAGAAGCTCGGCGGCAAGGTTATCCTGCCACCCGCGAAGCCGGCGGAAAAAAAGAAGGCGGGCGACACCGCCAAGGCGTGATCGGCGGGGGCAGCATCAAAGCGGGCCGCGCGGGCCCAAGGACGGGTTAGATGGCCTCAGCAGCCGAGCAACTCGCGTCGAGCCTCAATCTCGGCGCCTTCGCCAAGGCGAGCGAGCTCAAGAAGCGCATCTGGTTCACTCTGGGTGCGCTGGTGATCTACCGGCTCGGCACCTATATCCCGCTGCCCGGCATCGATCCGCAGATCCTCGCGGAGATCTTCAAGAGCCAGCAAGGCGGGCTCCTCGACATCTTCGACATGTTCTCGGGCGGCGCGTTGGGTCGTATGACCATCTTCGCGCTGACGATCATGCCGTACATCTCGGCCTCGATCATCATCCAGCTCTTGACCGCGGTGTCGCCGACCCTCGAGGCGCTCAAGAAAGAGGGCGAGGTCGGCCGCAAGAAGCTCAATCAATATACGCGCTATGGCACGGTGCTGCTGGCGGCCGTGCAAGCTTACGGCATCGCGGCGGGCCTCGAGGCCTCCGGCCGCGGCGGCAGCATCGGTTCGCCGGTGATGGATCCCGGATTGTTCTTCCGTCTCACTACCGTGATCACGCTCACCTGCGGGACGATTTTCCTGATGTGGCTCGGCGAGCAGATCACCGCGCGAGGCGTCGGCAACGGCATCTCGCTGATCATCTTCACGGGTATCGTGGCGCGCATGCCGGCGGCACTGGTGCAGCTCCTCGAGCTCGGCCGCACCGGCTCGCTCTCGCCCGTCGTCATCATCATGTTCCTGGTGGGCGCCGTCGCGGTGATCACGTTCATCGTGTTCATGGAGCGCGCCCAGCGGCGAATACTCGTCCAGTATCCCAAGCGACAGGTCGGCAACAAGATGTTCGGCGGGGAGGCCTCGCATCTGCCGCTCAAGCTCAACAGCTCCGGCGTCATTCCACCGATCTTCGCGTCCTCGCTGCTGCTGCTGCCCTCGACGATCGCCAATTTCGCCTCGCCGGACAGCTTCCTCGCGGACTTGAAGCTGTACCTGCAACCGGGCTCGCTGGTGCACATGACGCTCTACGCGGTCCTGATCGTCTTCTTCTGCTTCTTCTATACGGCGATCGTCTTCAATCCCGCGGAGACCGCGGAGAATCTCCGCAAGTACGGCGGCTTCGTGCCGGGTATCCGGCCCGGCAAGAACACCGCCGACCATCTCGACTACGTGCTGACCCGGCTCACCGCGGTGGGCGCGATCTATCTGACGATCGTATGCTTGCTGCCGGAGTATCTGATCTCGGAGTTCTCGCTGCCGTTCTATTTCGGCGGCACCAGCCTGCTGATCGTGGTGAGCGTCACCATGGACACCGTGGCGCAAATCCACTCGCACCTGCTCGCGCACCAATACGAGGGCCTGATCAAGAAGGCGAAGCTGCGCGGGAGACGCGGTTGAACATTATCCTGCTGGGTCCGCCGGGCGCGGGCAAAGGGACCCAGGCGAAGCGGCTCGAGGAAGCGCATCGGCTGGTGCAGCTCTCGACCGGCGACATGCTGCGCGCCGAGCGTGCCTCCGGAAGCGAGCTCGGGCGCGAGGTCCAGGCGATCATGGACGCGGGCCAGCTGGTGTCCGACGACATCATGATCGCCATGATCGAGAAGCGGATCGGTGCGCCCGATTGCCGGAATGGTTTCATCCTCGATGGCTTTCCGCGCACCGTGCCTCAGGCTCAGGCGCTCGATGCCATGCTCGCGCGCAAACACCTCAAGCTCGACCGCGTCATCGAGCTTGCCGTCGATGATACGGCCCTCGTCGACCGCATCGACGGCCGCTTCTCCTGCGCCAAATGCGGCGCCAGCTATCACGATCGCAACAAGCGGCCGAAGACCGCCGGCGTCTGCGACGTCTGCGGCTCCAAAGACTTCGTCCGCCGCGCCGACGACAATGCCGAGACCGTGAAGGCCCGGCTCGCCGCCTACCACGCCCAGACCGCGCCGATCCTGCCCTACTACCGCGTCAAGGGGATTCTCCGCCAGGTCGACGGCATGGCCGACATCGCGGAGGTCACGCGACAAATTGAAGCCCTGCTAAGGGCTTAGCGCGGCATCGGGGCGGTTGACTTCGGGGGTTTTGTTTCTATAATGCGCGCCCTCGGCTTCCGGCGCCGCAAATCGGCATTGCCTGAAAACCCCAGAGTTTCCAAGGAGAAGCGCTCGTGGCGCGTATTGCTGGCGTCAACATCCCCAGCCAAAAGCGAGTCCCGATCGGGCTCACCTACATTCACGGTATCGGCCGAACCTCGGCCGAGAAGATCTGCCGAGCCACCGGCATCGATCCGCAGCGCCGGATTCATGAGCTCACCGACGATGAGGTCATGCGGATTCGCGAGGTGATCGACCGGGAATTCCAGGTCGAGGGCGATCTGCGCCGGACTGTCGCGATGAATATCAAGCGGCTGATGGATCTCGGCTGCTATCGCGGTTTGCGGCATCGCAAGGGCCTGCCCGTGCGGGGCCAGCGCACCCACACCAACGCGCGCACGCGCAAAGGGCCGGCCCGGCCGATCGCGGGCAAGAAGCCAGTCGTCAAGAAGTAGAAGACTTGAGCCAGGGGACCTGAGTCATGGCGACCAAGACAGCTGCTGCCGCCACCACCACGCCTGCCGCCGCGACCACGACGACCGGCGCGGGCCCGGCGCCGCGTCTGCGCCGGCGCGAGCGCAAGAACATCACCTCGGGCGTCGCGCACGTGAACGCCACCTTCAACAACACCATGATCAGCATCACCGATGCCCAGGGCAATACGATTGCGTGGTCCTCGGCGGGCAGCATGGGCTTCAAGGGGTCACGGAAATCGACTCCGTACGCTGCCCAGATGGCGGCCGAGGATGCCGGCAAGAAGGCGATGGAGCACGGCATGCGCACCCTCGAGATCGAGGTGAAGGGGCCGGGATCGGGACGCGAATCGGCGCTGCGCGCGCTGCAGACCGTGGGCTTCACCGTGACGTCGATCCGCGACGTGACGGCGATCCCGCACAACGGATGCCGGCCGCCCAAGCGGCGGCGGGTGTGAGAGTTCGCTGGCGGGCCGAGGTCCGCCGGCTGTTTTAATCG
>Ga0209517_10009791_pt1 | contig 10839 bp, 7 predicted proteins | sample PeaSoiMetSII2010_FD_187695 | JGI IMG/M metagenome (GOLD analysis project Ga0209517, IMG submission 187695) | Peat soil microbial communities from Weissenstadt, Germany - SII-2010 (SPAdes) (version 2) | ecosystem: Environmental > Terrestrial > Soil > Wetlands > Peat | place: Germany: Weissenstadt... | reverse complement strand
CCCTAACCCCTGAGTTCCTTCACCGCCTCGCGGAAGACCTTGGTGTGCCGGTCCACATCCTCACCCTCCGTTTGCGGAGACATCAGCGCCATGTTGTGGAACGGCGTCAGCAGAATTCCACGGTTCATGGCATACAGGTGCATAAACCGCTCCAGTTCGAAGTCCATCGCGTTGTGGGCCTCAGTGCCGTTCTTGGGCGCGGGACCAAAGAGATATTCCGCGCGGCAACCGAGCCGGGTCACGTACCAGGGCAGTTCCGCATCCACAATCGCCTTAGCCACGCCTGACGTCCAGCGTTGCGCCATCGGAATCATGCGGTCGAAGGCTTCCTTGGTAAGAACCTTGGTCAGCGTGGCGCGCATGGCTGCCAGGGAAAGCGCATTGCCGGCGAGCGTGCCCCCAATGCCTCCCACATCGCAATTCTCCAGCTCCTGCCTGGCCGCAATCCGCTCGGCAACCTCCAACGAAAACCCGTAAGCCGCGCCCGGAATCCCCGCCCCAATCGCCTTGCCGAACACAATCACGTCCGGTTCGAGATTTTCCGCTCGCGTATATCCACCCGGCCCGGCGCAAATGGTGTGCGTTTCATCAATGATCAGCAGCGTGCCGTGTTTCCGCGTGAGGTCGCGCAGCGCCTGGTGATAGCCCGCCTGCGGATGCACGATCCCTATGTTGGTCATGGCCGGCTCGGCCAGCACGCACGCCACATCTCCCGGAGCCAGCGCCCGCTCCAGCGCCGCAACGTCATTGAACTCGACCACTTTCGTTGTAATCGCCGGATCAACCGGAGGCCCAATGTTGCCGCGGCGCGGCCCGGCCGTGCCGTCCGCTGCCAGAGTGATGAACGTCTCGTCCACCGTGCCGTGGTAACACCAGTTGAAGACCAGAATCTTGGGCCGTCCCGTAATCTGCCGCGCCAGCCGGATGGAAAACCGGTTCGCGTCTGTGGCCGTGAGGGCAAACTGCCAGTAGGGCAGACTGAAGCGCTTCTGCAACGCCTCGGCTACGAAGATGGCATCTTCCCCCGGGAGCATGAGCGTAATCCCGCGCCGCATCTGCTCTTCCACGGCCTTGACCGTGGCATAGGGCGAGTGTCCAGTCATCGCGCCCGTATCGCCCAGACAAAAATCGCTGTAGCGATGCCCGTCCACGTCGAAGAAGTGCGCCCCCTGCGCCTCCCGCACAAACGGCGGAAACGCCCCCGCCCACTTCACCATCCAGTTCATCGGGACGCCCGCCAGCAGCGATTTCCGCGCCCGCTCAAACAGCGCCTTCGACTTCGGACGCTCGTCCACAAACTTCTTCTGCTCGCGCTGCATCAGGGATTGCAGGCGATTGCGGTCGATGGTTTTCATGGTCAAGAGATAAACCACAGAGTACACCGAGGAACACAGAGGGAAATCGGTAAGATTCCTCAGTGTTCTCTGTGTCCTCTGTGGTTAAAGGTTCTCCTGCGGTTTCCCTACAGAATGTACCGCGACAAATCCTGATCCTTCACGATGTCGGTCAGCATCTTGCGGACGTATTCCGCGTCAATCGTAACGTGCTCGCCCTTTTTCTCCGGAGCGTCGAAGCTCAACTCGTCGAGCACCCGCTCCATAATGGTATGCAGCCGCCGCGCACCAATGTTTTCCGTGCTCTCGTTGACGCGATAGGCAAAGTGCGCGATCTCGTCCAGCGCCTCGGGTGTGAACTCCAGCTTCACGCCTTCGGTCTCGAGCAGCGCAGTGTACTGCTTGACCAGCGACGATTTCGGCTCGGTCAAAATGCGTACGAAATCTTCCATGGTCAGGGACCGCAGTTCCACGCGAATCGGAAACCGCCCCTGCAACTCGGGGATCAGGTCGCTCGGCTTCGACACATGGAACGCGCCCGCTGCAATGAACAGAATGTGGTCGGTGCGCACCATCCCGTACCGCGTGTTGACTGTCGTGCCCTCGACAATCGGCAAAATGTCGCGCTGCACGCCCTCCCGCGAAACGTCCGGCCCGTGCCCGCCTTCGCGCCCCGCGATCTTATCAATCTCGTCGAGAAACACGATCCCGGAGTTCTCTACCCGGTCGATCGCGATTCGCGTTACCTGATCCATATCAATCAGCCGCTGTTCTTCTTCCTGAATCAGGTACTCGAAGGCTTCGTTCACCTTCATCTTCCGCTTCTTCGTCCGCTGCCCGAAGATGTTCGGCAACATGTCCTTGATGTTGACGTCCATCTCCTCGATGCCCTGGTTCGAAATGATCTCGAACGACGGGAAGTTCCGCTCGCGCACATCAATCTCAACCGTCCGGTCGTCCAGCTTTCCCTCGCGTAATTGCTGGCGCAGTTTTTCCCGCGTCCGGCCGGAGGACTCCACCAAAGCGCTCCCGCCATCAATGACCACGCCGCCCGTGCTCGCAGGCTCCGGCCGCGGCGGAGGCGACGGCGGCAGCAGAATGTCGAGCAGCCGCTCTTCCGCATTGAGTTCGGCTTTGTCGGCGACGTCTTCCAGCTTTTCCCCGCGCACATTGTCAATGGCAATCTCGACCAGATCCCTCACCATGGACTCCACGTCGCGCCCCACGTAGCCCACTTCGGTGAACTTCGACGCTTCCACTTTCAAGAACGGAGAATTCGCCAGCCGGGCCAGCCGCCGCGCGATCTCGGTCTTCCCCACCCCCGTCGGCCCGATCATGATTATGTTTTTGGGGATGATTTCTTCGGCGAGGTCGGGGGCGAGTTTCTGCCGCCGCATACGATTGCGCAGCGCAATGGCTACGGCGCGCTTGGCGTCGTTCTGGCCGATCACGTGCTTGTCCAGTTCGACGACAATCTCGCGCGGCGTGAGTTCGTCCAGCGCGAGCTGTTCTTCTTCGGCGGTGGAGGGTAGGTAGATGGCCATAAATTCAGGGGTCAGAGATCAGTGGCTAGTGGTCAGTGGCCAGTCGCACCTAAAGTCTTACTGGCCACTGACCACTGATCACTCCTCCTACAGTTCTTCAATAGTCACCTTGTCATTGGTATAGATGCACATCTTGCCCGCAATCTTCATCGCTTCTTCGGCAATCTGCCGGGCCGTGAGCTGGGTATGTTCAGACAGCGCCTGCGCCGCAGCCTGCGCGTACGCACCGCCGCTGCCGATCGCCGCCACGCTGCCGTCGGGTTCGATCACGTCTCCCTGCCCGCTCAGCAGGTAGGTCTGCTCCTTGTCGCAGACCAGCAGCAGCGCCTCCAGATGGCGCAGGTACTTGTCGGTGCGCCAGTCCTTGGCCAGTTCCACCGCCGCCCGCCCCAGGTTGCCGTGATACTGCTCCAGCTTGGCTTCGAAGCGGCTGAACAGCGTAAAGGCGTCGGCCGTGGACCCGGCAAATCCGGAAAGAATCTTGTCGTTGTACAGCCGCCGGATCTTCTTCGCCGTATGTTTGATCACCGACTCGCCCAGCGTCACCTGCCCATCCCCGGCCAGAACCACACTCCCGCCGCGGCGTACCGACAAAACCGTAGTCGAACGAATCACTCGCTTCGCAGTCATGAGCGCAATTCTTGATTATAGCAGCGCTCGGTGCGATCCCACGGTGCGGTGATGGCGTCATCCTGAGCGAAGCCGTTTTTCAGGCGGAGCGAAGGATCTCGCGCGCGCCACGACGTGCCGGTGCCCACGCGAGATCCCCCGCCCGGCTGAACAGCGCCGGGCTTCGGGATGACGCCTCAGGAAAGTTGAGCTCAAACCGATCCACTATGGGGCCGCCGCGTAAATTCTGGGCCGCACGGGGCTAAGATTCGCCTAATGTCCAAAATTTCTGCGGCTCCTGGAGTGAGAGGGTGCCGCCATACCCGCGCAAGAGCGCTTCAGTAACCTGGCTCACGATTACTCGTGTGACTTTACCCGGCCTTTATCTGCCCTTAACTTTTACCTCATGCGCTCCTCTGCAGCGGTTCTTTGCCACGACCAGGCGTCCCTGGAGACATTAAGCTCCACTCTCCGCGAGCTGGGCATCCGGACGGTGAACTGCCCCTCGCGTCAGGAGGCGCTGGAACTGGTTCTGGCCGGCCGTTGCTCCACCCTGATCGTGGACTTCGACCTTCCCGGCGCGGAAGAAGTTATCCGCATGGCGGCTCTGCTGCCGCCGGCGCAGAAGCCCGCCCTGCTGGCTGTTGCCAGCCGCGCCTGGCCGGGGACGGGCGAGGCGTTCCACTCCGGCGCCAGCCGCATTCTCTACCGGCCGCTCGACGCGCAGCAGGTCAAAGACGCTTTCAGGTCGGGCCGAAGAACCAAGAAAACTCGGCGCAAGGCCGCGCGTTACCAAATGAAAACTCTGGTGTACCTGGAGTGCGAAAAACGCTCCCTGCCCGCGATCAGCATTGATATCAGCGCCAGCGGAATGGCCCTTCAGGCCGTCGAAACCGTGCCCATCACCTCCGATCTCGCCTTTCGCTGTCTTTTGCCCGGCACGAACTTCTCGCTCGAGGGCCACGCCGAGGTGATCTGGGCCAGCGACCATGGCCGGGCGGGGATGTTCTTCTCCCAACTATCGCCCGCCTCAATGAAGCATCTGAAGCATTGGCTCAGCCGCCGCCGCGCTCACAGCCACGGAAAAAAGGGAGCGCACACCCTGCTCCCTCCCGAGGATGACCACGTCTGCTTTGCCAGCGCCGGGGAATAGGCGGAATGGGACTCAGAGCTGTTCAGCACCGAAACCGGGGGTGGGTCCGCGTTAGCGATGACGTTAGGTACAGCCGTGGAAGAGCGGCCCTTCGGGCCGCGTCCCTAGCCGCGGAGCGGCGGCATAATTTAGCCCAGGACGTAAGTCCTGGGTAAGCGACAAGCGACGGAACCGAGTCCCGTAGGGACGGCACCCGGTTTTGACCTTTGCGCGCTCAACAAAGCAAAGGTGGCGGACAGGAGTGTCCGCCCCACACTACACTCCCACCGCCTGCGGCTTCGTCGCCAGCAACTGCCTTAGCACGTACTGCAGGATTCCGCCGTTGGCGTAGTAGAGCGCTTCCTGCGGCGTATCAATACGCACCAGCGCGTTGAACTCGACCGGCTGCTCTTTGCCTTTCGTCGTGGCCTTCACTTTCACGGTGCGTCCGGCGGCGAAGTGCTCGACCACGTCGCGAATGCCGGTAATCTCGAACACTTCCTCTCCCGTCAGTTTGAGCGACTCGACGTTCTTGCCGGCGGGGAACTGCAGGGGCAGAATGCCCATCCCGACCAGGTTCGAGCGATGAATGCGTTCGTAGCTCTCCGCGATCACGGCGCGCACACCGAGTAAGGCGGGCCCTTTCGCGGCCCAGTCGCGCGACGAACCCGAACCGTACTCCTTGCCTGCGAGAATGACGAGCGGAGTGTTGGTGGCGCGATATTTTTCCGACGCGTCGAAGATCGTCATTTCTTCTTTGCTGGGCAGGTGCCGTGTGAATCCCCCTTCGGTCGCGACCAGCTTGTTGCGCAGGCGGACGTTGGCAAATGTTCCCCGCACCATCACTTCGTGGTTGCCGCGCCGCGATCCGTAGGAATTGAAATCCGCCGGCTTGACGCCATGCTCCTGCAAGTATTTCCCGGCCGGGCTGTCTTTCTTGATCGAGCCCGCAGGCGAAATGTGATCGGTGGTGACGCTGTCGCCGAGCACCGCCAGCACGCGCGCTTTCCTGATCTCCTGCACCCGAGCGGGTTTGAGCGCCATTTCGTCGAAGTAGGGAGCTTGGCGGATATAGGTCGAATCCTTCTCCCACTCGTAGGTCTGGCCCTTGGGCACGGCCAGCCCACGCCAGCGCTCATCGCCCTGAAAAACTTCGGCGTAGGACTTGGTGAACATCTCGGACGAAATCGCCTGCTGCATGGTTTCTTCGATCTCGCGCTGCGCCGGCCAGAGGTCGGCGAGGTAGACCGGTTCGCCGTCTTTGCCCTTGCCGATGGCGTCCTTGCGCAGATCAATGTCAATCCTTCCGGCCAGCGCGAAGGCCACCACCAGCGGCGGCGACATCAGGTAGTTGGCGCGGACTTCGGAGTTGATGCGCCCTTCGAAATTCCGGTTTCCCGACAACACCGAAGCGACCACCAGATCTTTTTCGTCGATCGCCTGCGAGACTTCAGCCGGCAGCGGCCCCGAGTTGCCGATGCAGGTGGTGCATCCGTAGCCCACAAGATGGAACTTCAGCTTCTCGAGATAAGGAGTCAGGCCGGCCTTCGCCAGATAGTCAGTCACCACTTTCGATCCGGGAGCCAGCGAAGTCTTCACCCACGGAGGAACGGTCAACCCCTTCTCGACCGCCTTCTTCGCCAGCAGGCCGGCGCCAATCAGCACGAAAGGGTTCGACGTGTTGGTGCAAGAAGTGATGGCCGCAATGACCACGCTGCCGTGCTTCAGCGCGCCCTTCACGCCATTGCCGTTCCCTGCTTCTGCGGCCGCCGGCGCCGCAGTCTTTGCGGCGGATTTCGGTTTCATCAGGGAAGGCAGCGCCTTTTGAAAGGACTCGCCGGCCTGCGACAGCACCACGCGATCTTGCGGACGCTTCGGCCCGGCCAGGCTGGGTTCCACACTGTCCAGATCGAGCGTGAGCAGTTCGGAGTACTCCGCCTCCGGCGTCTTCTCGTCGTGGAAGAGTCCCTGCTCGCGGGCGTAAGCCTCGACCAGCGCGATCTGCTCTTCGCTGCGGCCGGTCAGGCGCAGGTAGCGCAGACTCTCTTTGTCGATCGGAAAAATGCCGCAGGTGGCTCCATATTCGGGCGCCATGTTGGCGATGGTGGCGCGATCGGCCAGCGGCAAATCGCGCAGCCCCGGCCCGAAATACTCGACGAACTTTCCCACCACGCCATGCTTGCGCAGCATCTCGGTGATGGTCAGCACCAGATCGGTTGCGGTCGCGCCTTCGCGCAGGCGCCCGGTCAGCTTTACGCCGACCACCAGCGGAATCAACATGGAGACCGGCTGGCCGAGCATGGCTGCCTCCGCTTCAATTCCGCCCACGCCCCATCCCAGCACTCCCAAACCGTTGATCATGACGGTGTGACTGTCGGTGCCGACGAGGGTGTCGGGGTAAGCGACCGCCTTGCCGTTAGTCTGCTGAACGAAGACGACGCGGGCGAGGTATTCGAGGTTGACCTGGTGCACGATGCCGGTATCAGGAGGGACGATGGCAAGATTACGGAAGCCGGTCTGGCCCCAGCGGAGGAAGGAGTAGCGCTCTTTATTGCGCTGGAACTCAAGCAAGGCGTTCATGTCGAAGGCGTTGGAAGTGCCGAATTCGTCCACCTGGACGGAGTGATCAATGACCAACTCAACCGGCTGCAGCGGGTTGATCAGGGCCGGGTCGCCGCCGAGTTGCTTCATGGCGTCGCGCATGGCGGCAAGGTCAACGATACAGGGAACGCCGGTGAAATCCTGCAGCAGGACGCGGCTGGGCGTGAAGGCGATTTCCTTGTCGGGCTTGGACTTGCTGTTCCAACTGGCGAGCGCGCGCACTTCTTCCTGGGTGACATTGCCGCCGTCTTCGGTGCGCAGAAGGTTCTCGAGCAAAATGCGCAGAGAGAAAGGCAGGTGCGTGGTGGAGATGCCCTGCTTGTCGAGCGCGTCGAGGCGGTAGATTTCGTATTCCTTGTCGCCAACCTTGAGGCTGGAGCGGCTGTTGAAACTGTTCACCGACATGATGGCCTTCCTTGAAAATCTCGCGCACAGGCGTGCGCGGCTCACAGCATCACCTACATAACAGTGTAATGGGTTTCGGCGGGGATTGCGTAGAGTGCGGCACGGGGGCCTGAGGGTCGGGTTTCTAGGGGTCCGTCGTTTGGGCAATGCGTGACATCGCGATATTGCGCCAACAGCTCGACGGTGTCACAAGCAATTGCCCACGTATCAACAAGATGGAAATCCGTTAAGTGGAAGCTACACTGGCCAGTGCGGCGCTATGGAAGCGCCGACGACCCCAACCACATAGCACGATTCCGAAACAGGAAAACAGAAGCGACGACAATCCCGGAAAACGCTGCGAGAGGACTACAGCGCGACGCGATGGCAGAACAATCGTAAGGCATCTTGTCACCGGCCTAAATTGCTGAGAAACGCGATTACCCCTAATGCTGCCAGGGATATCACTGCGGGTTGCATTCTGGGCATGCGCGGGTGTCGGGTTCAACGAAGGGATTTGTACGCCCCACGCAATCGATGATACCAGCCCGCTTGTGCCCTGCAATCTCGAACAGCAAGCGGCCAGTCTTGGCAAGCTGATTCTCCTCGGCAGACTGGCCATAGGAGTCGATACACGGGCGCATCACCGCACGGTACTTGCCATCCTTGACGGCTTCCATGATCCAATCGGCGTCGAATACGCCTGTTCCTGGCAATTCAGTCGGCGTTGTCCAGAAATGCGCTTTATCCAGCGCTGCGAAGAATCGGACTAGCTGATCGCCAGTGACAGATCTGGTTTCATCAACCTTTGTGACCTCCCCGATTCCGCTGATGGTCTTGATCGAGATTCTCCCTTCACCACCGGGACGTACCGACAGGGTGATGACAGTGGGCCCCATAGACGCGGGGTCGGTTCGTGGGTAGAAGGTCGGCTTCTGGCCGCGCCACATTTCTACTAAGTACGCGAGATAAGGCATGTAGGTCAGTCGGTAGGTCGCTTCAGGCTCACCGGAAGGCGGCCACAACGGCTTCTCGCCAAGTGCGTACATTCTTTGCGAGTACCAGCGAACTTGGAAATCCGCATCTCGCGAGACAAAAGTCTTCGGCGGGAAGTATGTCTGCAAAAATGGGACATTTAATCGTTCAAGGGCCTTCAGACAGAGCTGTGCAGTTGCTTGGATCGGCTCTGAATCTGGAATGCCGCTTAATAGTGCCCTGACTCTCTCGAATTGTTCTTTGCTGCGGATTCCGAACTCACCTCCCGCGATGTCATCGGCAACAACCTCCTGATCCTTGTCCGGCAATTGACTCATGGCAGTCAATAAGCCAACAGGATCATTCAGGAAAGCCTCTCGGTAAAAGTCTGACAGGTAGGTATATCCCAGGTACTTAAATCTGAAGTAGTTGTTACTTCTAAAGTGGAAGTTAAATTCAGAGAAGATTGAGCTTAATTTAAGGCTCAGGAGGGTTGGCAGTACGCTTTTGTCGCCTTGCTTGTAGACCTCGACCAGAGTCTGAACATTTGCGTTTAGGGTCCGACACTCGCGACTGGAAACTTCGTCGCGCTGAATGCAGGCATTGATCGCTTTGAGTGCCGCGTCGCGCTTCGCATTTAGAGACGAATCAGCGAAGGACAGAATTGATACGAGTACTACCAGGATCGGCCCGCTTCTCATGGGCTCTGTTCTCCCAGTCGCCGGCAGGCAGCTTCTTGCGGATGCTGTGGGCTACTTTCTCGAACTCCTCGGCCTTCTTGATCACGTCGGCGGGCCGTCTCGCTCTTATTGGACGCTCTGCGAGAAAGCGGGTCAAGCAACGTTTTGTATTGATTTGTGAAGAACTGTGCTTTCTGAGAAATGAGAGCTTACGCGTTCGCATGGATGCTACTCGTGACCTTCGGGCTGGCTGCCTAGCAGTTGTCTGCTACAGGCTCACCTCCGGTTGCGACGCGAGAGTGGGACATCTAGGCAAGGCCCCCAGTGCGCAAAGCCGCCACCGGCCTGGATCACCTGAATCGCAAGTCAGCAACGCTAGACGAGGCACTGTAACGCGCAGCAGCGCCGGTGAATGCACGGTTCCGAAGAATCTCGATTCTCAGCAGGAACTAAAGAACTAGCGCGCTCCGGTCCAGACCTGATAGAGCACGACTCCGAACATGAAGACGAGATAAATCCTGAGGGCCCAGAACAGGACCATCTCAGTGCCGGTGAGCTGGCGGCGCGGGCAGTGGTGTTTTTCTTTAGTCGAGATGAGCTGGTCGGGTTCGAGCGCCGACACCACCGAGGCAAGATCTTCGCGGCCTAGTTCAGCAGCTGGGGCAGAATCAAACTTTGGTTTCATCTATTTGCCTCCAAGAAGCGCCAAAGCGTGGGGAGCGACGACGCTGACCCCGAACAGCACTCCGGCCGCGACCAGGACAATCACCACCCCCAGAGCGAGCACGTTGGCCCACCAGGGGCTGACCAGTTCGCCCATGATTTCACGGTCGTTGACCAGCATGTACAGAAAAAGCAGCGCCGGCGGCATGGCCAGGACCGCAATCACGTTGACCACTAACACGATGTAGACCAGAGGAATGCCCGGAATCAAGACCAATCCCGCTGCGGCCGCCGCTTCGAGAAGCAAAACCAGGTAGAAAGACTTGCCCTGGTGGAAGGGGAGATTCAGGCTGTGAGGGCGGCGGGCGACTTCTCCGAAAGCGTAAGCCGAGGAGGTGGAAATAGTAACGGCGGCGACCATTCCCGCTTCAAACATGCCGAGCGCGAAAAGACGGGCTCCCCAACGGCCGACAAAAGGCTGCAGGGCCTGGGCAAACTCGGCAGCTTGAAAGTTACCGGCGGACATGCCGTGCGCGAACAGCGGGGCAGTGGCGACGATCGTGGCCAGCGCGGCCAGCGCGGCCAAAGCTCCTCCCAGCAGGGTATCCACGCGGCCGAAACGGATGTCGCGGGTGGTCAGGCCTTTGTCGGCGATCGCGCTCTGCTGGAAAAACAGCATCCAGGGCGTCACCGTGGCTCCGATATCGGCGAGAAGGATTAACACGGTATCTTGGGTGACGCCGCCGGGCAGCGGTTTCCAGGTAAACAGCGCGCTGCTGACGGCGCCCCAATGAGGATGGCTCAGCAGGGCCACGGGCACAAAGAGCAGATTGAACATGGCGGCGGCGAGAGTGACGCGCTCCCAAGTCCAGTAACGGTGAGCCATGAGCGCTGCGAAGAGGACCAGCCACGCGAAC
>Ga0209517_10009787_pt1 | contig 10841 bp, 10 predicted proteins | sample PeaSoiMetSII2010_FD_187695 | JGI IMG/M metagenome (GOLD analysis project Ga0209517, IMG submission 187695) | Peat soil microbial communities from Weissenstadt, Germany - SII-2010 (SPAdes) (version 2) | ecosystem: Environmental > Terrestrial > Soil > Wetlands > Peat | place: Germany... | reverse complement strand
GCGCCGCGTCCCCTAGCCTTGTCATCCCGACCGGAGCAATGGCGCCTTCTGCCGTTGCGGAGTGGAGGGATCGTGGCAACCCCATGAACCACGTGGACTCCCCAACTCTTACACTCTTACACTCTTACACTCTTTCATCCTTACACTTTCACTCGTCTTCCCGTCCTCCTCTCGCTGTTTCCTCTTTCGCGCAGTCCTATTGCGCCACGCCAGCGCCCCTTCCAAAGTGGAACCTACCTCACAAGGAGTACACATGCCCATCACCATTACCACCAACGAAACGAGCACCGAGCGCTTCTTCGGCGGCGGCCCCGGCCTTCCGCCTGTCCTCCTCAATCATCCCACGCAGAGCGCTATCGCCATCGACGGCTGGAAATCCGCTCTCTTCGGACTTCCCTTCCTCCTTATCGGCCTGTTCATGGAAGCCACGACTTTCGGTTTCATCCCGGTTCACGGCAAACACGCACCCACGTGGATGATCAGCCTCATCGGTGCGTTCTTCGGACTCCCCGGGCTCTTCCTGGTCACCCACGGGGTCCTTGGTATTATTCGCCGGGCCGCCCACGATCGCGAAGCCGCGCAATATCCCGGCCAGCCCTGGTATTCCGATCACCATTGGCACAAAGAGGGCTTCGCGTTTTCCGCGTTTCGCACGATGGTCAGCCGCCTCTTCGCCGCTCTCCTCTGGTCGTTGTTCCTTGTGCCTTTCTTCTGGATTGGTCTGGACCAACGCGGCATGGGGCGCGTATTCCTGGTCGGCGCCATTTTGTTTGCGCTTCTCGGCCTCATTTTCTGGTACCGCTGGGCGCAGATGCTCGCCGACCTGCTCCGTTATGGCAACAGCTTCTTGAATTACGACCAGTTCCCCTATTTCCTCGGCAGCACGCTCCGTGTTCGCTTGCGCGCCCCGCAGCACGTCAGCGACCTCGACGAACTGACCTTCATCCTGCGTTGCGTGCAGGAAAAGTACGTCACCACACGCAACGGCAATAACAGTGAAACCAAGGTCGTCTGCTACGAACTCTATAATGACTCGCACACTCTTTCCCGCGATCAGATCACCGGCCTCGCCGGCGGCGACATTCCCATCGAGTTCCCTCTACCCCCCGACCAGCGCACCACCACTCTTTGCTACAACCCTCCCACCTACTGGGAAATCGAAGCCCGCGGCCGCTCGCACAACGTCGCTTACGAAGCCTTCTTCCTCGTTCCCGTCTACAAACAGCCTTGAGGGCTGCGCGCAAAATCCACACCTGGGGTCTTGCCAGCACTTGTGTTCCATGCGCACATTCGTTCTACGATTGATTGACAATCCTCCCGCCCCACGTCTACTGTGAGCGTGTAACTCAATCCATTTTTCGAGCGCACTTTTCAATCTACTTATGACGCAAGATGCGAAGCAGTCTCAAGCGATTCCCGCTCGCCAGCAGAAAGTTCGCAAAGCTGTTTTGCCCGCCGCAGGCCTCGGCACGCGTTTTCTTCCCGCCACCAAGGCCCAGCCCAAGGAAATGCTCGCGGTCGTGGACAAACCGCAAATCCAGTACGTCGCGGAAGAGTGTGTCGCGTCAGGCATCGAGCACATCATCATCGTTACCGGCAAAGGCAAGAACTCTATCGAAGATCACTTCGATAGCGCGCCCGTCCTCGAACAATATCTCGAACAAAAGGGCAGGCACGCTCAGGCCGAACTCGTGCGCCGCATCTCCAACATGGTCCAGGTCAGCTACACCCGCCAGAAGGAGCCCCTTGGCCTCGGCCACGCCGTGCTGGTCGCCAAGGATCTCGTCGGTGACGAGCCCTTCGCCGTTCTCCTCGGCGACGTGCTGATCCCTGGCAAAAACCCCGCTACTAAGCAACTCATTGACGTTTACGAGGCCACCGGCACCGGCGCCATCGCCGTTGAAGAAGTGCCCCGCGAGAAAACCCACCTCTACGGCATCGTGGACGGCGAACCCGCGCCCATTGCACCGTTTGGGGAACGCCTGCTGCGCATTCGCGATCTCATCGAAAAGCCCACAACCGAAAAAGCGCCCTCCAATCTCGCCATCACCGGGCGTTACGTTTTGCCGCCTGCGATTTTCGATTGCCTCGAACGCACCAAGCCCGGCGCCGGCGGCGAAATCCAGCTCACTGACGGCTTGCGCCTGCTCGCCAAAGAGCAAGGCCTGTGGGCTTATATTTTCGAAGGAGTTTCCTACGATGCGGGTGACAAACTCGGCTTCCTGAGAGCCACCGTCGAACTCGCCCTGCTCAACGAAGAATTCGGCCCCGCCTTCCGCGATTACCTCAAGACCCTGAAACTCTGAGCTTTCCGATAGTAGGGTGCCACGGAGGGTGCCCCAGGTGTGGGGTGCGTGCCTGGATCTTGGGTTCCTTTCCCCTCTGTCACTTCCAAAATTGTCATCCCGAGCGGAGAGGCCCGATCTTCTCTTTCGCGCCGTAGTGCGGCGCGTCGGGCCTCGTATTCGAGGGATCTCTCCCCCGCCTTCAGTTCTTTTTCTTTTCGGTCTTCTTTTCCTTGCTCTCTTTCGTTTCCTTCGCGGCGGTTTCCTTCGGCGCCTCTTTCGATTCCGCCTTGTCCGCCTTCTCCGCTTTGTCTGTCTTTTCCGCGGGCGATTCTTTCCCGCCGCTCTTCCCCGCGTAATCCGTCACATACCATCCCGATCCCTTGAACTGGATCGACGGCGCCGACTGCAGCCGCTCCACCTTCGCGCCACAGTGCGGGCACTTCTTCAAATGCGGCCCCGCGACGCTTTCAATTTTCTCCGTACGCCGCTTGCACTTGGTGCACTGATATTCGTACAGTGGCACAGCCTATCCTCCCGCGAGTTTCACAAACCGCAGATTATACCACGCGCCCCAGAGCCCATCGCCCGCCGTGCTAGACTCTTCTCCAGCACATCCCATGACCGAAAGCACCCATTCCGAGCCGTCGCGCCAAGGCTGCCTCTACCTGGTGGCCACGCCCATCGGCAACCTGGAGGACATTACCCTCCGCGCCATCCGCACCCTGAAGGAAGTGGACCAGATCGCCTGCGAAGATACGCGCCACAGCCTGAAGCTCCTGAATCACTACGACATTCACAAGCCCCTGATCAGCTATCACGAACACAACGAACTGACCCGCGCCCCGGAACTTGTCCTGGCCATGGAGAACGGTGCATCCATCGCGCTGGTCAGCGATGCGGGCATGCCCCTGGTGAGTGATCCCGGCCATCGCCTGGTTACACTGGCTATTCGCCACCACATCCCCGTCGTGCCCATTCCCGGCCCGGCCGCGCTGCTCGCCGCGCTCTCCGCCTCTGGCCTGCCCAACGAGGAATTTCTTTTTGTGGGATTCCTTCCCGCACGCAGTGGCGAGCGCCGCCGCACCCTGGAGCATCTGCGCATCGAAGAGCGCACCATGATTTTCTACGAAGCCCCGCACCGCATCGCCGATACCGTCGCCGATGCCCTGGCCATTCTCGGCAATCGTCCCGCCTGCCTCGCCCGCGAAGTCACCAAGCTCCACGAGGAGTTCCGCCGCGGCAAACTCTTTGACCTGGTGCAGTCCCTCGGCGATCATCCCGCCAAAGGCGAAATCACCCTGCTGATTGGCCCTCCGGAACCCGCCGCACCGGGGGCGCACGTCAACACTTCGCAATCCCTCGCCGCCCGCGTCGAAGAATTGATCCACCAGGCCAAGCTCGATCGCAAAGAAGCCCTCAAGCTCGCCGCCAAGGAACGCGGCATCACTCGCCGCGACGCCTACCGCCAGCTCCTAGACGACACTCACCCCGAATCCTCCTAAACAAACTGTCATCCTGATTTAGTTTGTCATCCCGACTGGAGCGGCCCGACTCTTTTCTTCCGCGCCGCATTTTGGCGCGTCGCCCAATCCTGTCATCCCGACCGGAGCGGCCCGACTCTTTTCTTCCGCGCCGCCTTTTGGCGCGTCGGGCCGCGCAGTGGAGGGATCGTGGCACCCACCAACCGCCACAAGCACTCCCACTCTTCAACTCTTGAACTCTTCAACTTTTAACCTTCAACCTCTCCTCTGTGATTTCAGCGTCCTCTGTGCTCTCTGCGACCTCTGTGTAAGCTTTCTCCGAACACACCCCTACCCACGCCAATCCCTCCCACTCGCGCAAATTGTCCGGAGTGATCTTCCCTACGCCGCCGATTCCGACCGGAACACCCTCTGGAACCTCGGCCCCACAAACTGCACGCCCACCAGTTTTTCTCCAGTGGCGGGCGAATCGCTCACATGCACCACGCGCCCCTGCGTCTCAAAATCGTTTTCATACCGACGGGAAGGATACCCCTGCATGGGAATGCGGATCTCCAGATTGGAGCCGATCGCCAAATCGAAGCGCGTGTGAAAGGCCGCCCCGCTCCGGCACAAATTTTCGCTGGCAGTATCTTCCTCGAAGGCAAACCCGCGCGTATCGCGGCCTCTCACGCGCAGTGGCAAGTGCACCGATATTCTACGTTCGGACCTCTGCCGCACCATGGTTTCGCTCGTCTGGCTCATGGGCTGGGCGCCCCCTATCGGCCGCTTTCCGCTCGAAGAAACCTTCCACATTCTCTACAATCTCTGCGGGCGTGCGTGCTGTGTGTACAATCCGTCTCAGCTCGCTGCCGTTCCCCACGCCGTGAGTAAACCAGCAAGCGAACTGTTTCATTTTGCCCACGGCGTCGGGTTGGTTGGCGCTAAGAATTTGCCTGTAGTAGCCAGAAAGTAAACGGTAACGGTCCTGCTCCGTGGGCACGTGGTAGCTGCCCGTTTCCAGGAATTCTTTCATCTGCGCGAAAATCCAGGGATTCGTCGCCGCCGCCCGCCCGATCATCACCGCGTCGCAGCCCGTTTCCGCCACCATGCGCGCCGCGTCTTCCGGGCACTGGATATCGCCGTTCCCGATTACCGGAATCTTCACCGCCTGCTTCACCGCCGCAATCAGACTCCAATCCGCCTTGCCTGCATAGCCCTGAAGCCGCGTGCGCGGATGAATCGCGGCCGCTTCGATGCCAATCTGCTCCGCCATTTTCACCACGTCCAGCGCCACGATGGACTTCTCGTCCCACCCCGCGCGCAGCTTGATGGTCAGTGGAATTTTCACTGCCGCGCGCACCTGGCGGAAGATCTCCTCGAGCAACGGCAACTCCCGCAGAAGCCCAGAACCGCCGCATTTCACCACTTTCTTCGCCGGGCAGCCCAGATTGATGTCCACTGCGTCGTAACCCAACTCTTCCACCAGGCGCGCCGCGTCGGCCATCACCTCTGGATTCGCGCCAAACAGCTGCGCCGCAATTGGGTGCTCATCTTCCTCGTAAAAAAGGTATCGCAGAGTCTTCTTTGCGCTCCGCGTGATGCCCTCGGAACTGGTGAACTCCGTCATCAACAGCCCGCAACCCCCCAGCCCGCGAATCACCCGCCGGAACAGCGTGTCCGTGACGCCCGCCATCGGCGCCAGCACCGTCGCAGGCCGTATCATCAAATCGCGTACTTTGTATTCGCCAGGAATCATAAGTCTCTCGGTAGTTTAACAGAGTGGAAATGGGATATCAGATATCAGCGATCAGTTATCAGGAATCGCCTACATGAACACGTGGGTGTCCCAGGCACGGAGTCTGTGCCTGAATCCTGGGTTTGGGTGCCCCAGGTTCGGTTTTTACCTGGGTCTTGGGGTTCTCTTCCCCTCCGAATCTCAGCGTACTCTGCGTCTCTGCGTTATATTTTTCTTGCCTTCCAAAACCAGCCGCATCAGCGCACACCCGTCCGTTTGTCCAAATCGCGCGCTCCTCAACTTTTCAACTGTTAGTTGGCTTCCCGGCCTCGGTCTTCTCTTTCAAAAACTCGTCCAACCGCAAAAACTTCCGTCCCAGCGCGCCGCTATATGCCGACCATTCCGGCTCGCCCGAATCGTTCGCCAGCGCCGCGCGCACCGCCGCCAGCTTGGAATCCAGGTCATCCAAATAATGAAACGCCAGCGCTTCGCGGATCATCGGCAGTTTCGGCGACCCAAACTCATATTGCCCGTGATGACTGATCAGAATGTGTTGCACCACCGTTTTCAGGTTCGCAGGAAATCCTTCGATCTCCTCCATCGCCTGGCTCACTGTCTCCAGTTCCATCACGATGTGACCCAGCAACTGTCCTTCGGTCGTGTAGCTCACGGACCGCTCGTAGCACAACTCATCCAGCTTGCCCACGTCGTGCAGCATCGCCGCGGTCAGCAGCAGGTCCACATCGAGTTCCGGATAGTGCGCCGCAATCTGCTTCGCCAGCCCGCACAACCCGGCCACGTGCTCCAGCAATCCTCCCAGGTACGCGTGGTGCATCACCTTGGCCGCGGGCGCGCGCTTGTACCGCGCCACAATCTGCGGGTCGCTCAGCACCTTCAAAACCAGCTTTTTCAGCCAGGGATCCTTCATTCCCTCCGCATGACCCAGCACTTCCTTGAAAAGCGTCTCCACGTCATACGGCGTGTGCGGCAGAAAATCGGCCAGGTTGATCTCTTCCGGCTTGGCTACGCGGAATTGCAGCAGCGAAAGCTGCGGCTTGTTGCGGTAGATCTCCACACGCGCGCTTACCTTCACAAAGTCGTCGCGGTGAACATCCTTCGCGGCGGCTTCGAACTGGTCCCACATTCGCGCTTCCACCGTGCCGCTGCTGTCGCCGAGTTCCATGCGCAGATACGGCTTGCCCGACGAGGTGTTGCGCACCTCTTTCTCGTGCACAAGGAAAAACCCGGTGATGGTCTGGTCCGCCGCCAAATCGCGCACCATGGTGTTTTTTGTCATTTTGATCAGGTGGACTTGCCGAACAGCAGATACTTCTTGTGGTGCTTCTTCTCTTTCGTGGTTTCCGGCGTCGCGCTCACTTCCTCGATTTCAGAGTTGCCTCCGCCGGCCATTTCCTGGTAGCCCGGTTTGATGACGACGTAGCTCTGCTCCCGCAATGTTTTCAGATACTCGCGCAGGGCCGGTTCCATGCGCTCAGTGTACAGGTGGTCCATGATTCTAGGTTCCACCTTCTCGTAAGGCTGGATGCCTTCCGAGTAATGCTCCAGCACCTGCAGGATCAGAAAGCCCTGCTTGGTCTCAATCACTCCGGTCAGCTCGTTCTTTTTCATCGCAAAGACCTTGTCTTCCAGTTCCTTCGCGAGTTCCCCGCGCTTGTATTCCCCAAGATATCCGCCTTGCTGCGCGGTCTTGCCATCGGAGAAGCGCTTTGCAAGCACGGCAAAATCCTCGCCGTCGTTGATTCGCTTGAGGTACGACTCCGCCTTCTTCTTCAGTTCCGGAATCTCCGCCTCCGTCTTCCCTACCGTGGATACTTCGATAGCCCGGAGTTCCACCAGTTCCGGCATCACGAATTCACTCTTGTGATCGTTGTAGAATTTCAGCGCTTCGTCGTGCCCAATGGTGATGTGCGAACCCACCTCGCGGGAGATCACCTGCTGGGTCAGAATTTTGTTGCGGATATTGTTCTTGAAGTCCTCCCAGTTCAACCCCTGGGCGGTCACGGCCTTTTCCAGGTCATCCATATCTTTCAGGTTGTTGCTGATGCGGATCTGGTCGAGTTGCTTCACCACGTCCGTCTCAACGCTGAGGGACAGGTCCTTGCCGCGCTGTTCCAGCAGCGACTGGTCAATCAAATCGCGCAACGCGGTCTTCTGCCCGTCCTCGATGGCCGCTTGCAACTGCTCCGGCGTGCATTTCCCGCTGCACGCCTGCCGCGCGTCCTCTTCGGCGCTCGCGCGGGCCTTATCCAGTTCGGAGCTCGTGATAATCTCGTTGTTTACCCGCGCGACGATCTCTTCCACCATCTTGCCGCCTGCCGGCGCGGGCTTCGCGGGTGTCGCTGCCGGGCCGGTCACCTTCGTGCCCGCGGTCGCCGATGTCGCGGTGGGCGTCTCTGGCTTCTTCGCTGGCTCGGGTTTCTTTTCTTCCGCGGGTTCCGGCGCTTCCGTCGGCGGCTCTTCCAGCTTTGGCGGGTTCTGTGCCGGTGGCGTTTGCGCCGGAGGATTCTGCGCCGGTGGATTCGGCGGCGGCGGGTTTTGCCCCATCAACGGCCAGGCAATCAGAAGTGCCACGAGAAATGCTGTTTTCTTCATGAATCTCCCCATTTCCACAGTCTAGAACGCATCTCGGTATTGTGCAAATTCGATTGCTGGTGGGTCAGTCTGCGGACATCTTCGCACTGCGGCCCACTTCCCCGGTTACGGCTGCAACCTACGCAAGACCGGCTGGTGGTTACCTTGGAGCAAGTTTCGGGCAGCACCAGGGTGCTGGACAATGTTGACCAATAGACGGGGCACTTTCGATGTCTAGCGTGCGGGCGCCCCTTTTGTGCAAGTTCCCTCTGATTCTGAAGGAGTGCCACTGTGGGTTTTGCGCTGACCATTCCAGCTATATTAGGTTGTCCAATGCGGCGTGAAGTAGTAGAGTTTCATGCGCTGAGTTGCCCAAGTTTGAAGGCAGCTTGCTGTTTTCGGTCCCTGGGTCTAGGGAGCATTGCGAAACCTGGCCAACTCCTTGATGCCACGGGGGCGAAACTGGGTTAGGCAACAGCTTCCACTATTTCTTGCAGCAAACCACATCATCCCGCTGATTCGGTGACAAGGAGAAAAACATGGTCAAGAACCTGCTTATTCTGTTGTTCGCGTTTGTAATTACCATCCCGCTGGCGACGGCTGCGTTCGCGCAAGGGGCTGCTGCCCAGGCGAAGGAGGAGGCGCGCTGGGAAGGCACTGTTGTCATAAGCGACAAGGATCACTCAACGCTGACTGTTCGTAAGGTGGAATCGACGGAAGAAAGGACTATTAAGTACGACAGCTCGACGAAATGGGTCAGTCAGTATCACGGGGACAGCAAAATCAACAAAATTGACGCCAGCCAAGTTAAAGACGGAGACCGCGTGATTTGTACGGGCACTTGGGAGAAGGCCGGCGTACTCCACGCAACTCTAATCTCCAAGCGACTCTCCCACTCCCCCGAGTAGACCAATTCGGTGTTGTAACGCAAGATGAGACACCCGGATCTCTCGGAAGCATCGAGGTTCAATTCGTGCCCCCCTCGCGGAGCCTTCATTTGATGGCTCCGCGACTCGGCTCTTCCGTGAGGCCTATCACGAACCGCCACTTCAAATGCAGGCCACAATGCCTGATGTCGAAGTTGGAGCAGCCATGGGCTGTGGAGATGGATTTGCTCCCCAGGGACTTCGTTGCCGTCACGGCAAAGGTTGCGTCCAAGGCACAGGCAGCAACTCCGGTTTAGTCGGCTTACCGCACATGTTGCTCCCAGTAGTCAACTCAGGTTACACGAAAGCACGGCTTGCCCTTCATCGATTCCCATCCCTCGCGCAATATCAAAGGCAAGAGAGCCAGCGCAGCGACCGGGTCTGCCCACCGCACTCCCCAAGTCGCATTGACCGCAAGACCAGCCAGTGCAATCAGAGCCAGATAACCGCAGACCGCAGACTCGACAGCATCGGCTCTTAACGTCGCGCTGCCCGTGGCGGCTGAGAGTTGCCGTTTTTGTCGTGCGAGCCAAGGCATGACGGCTGCGGCAAGAGCGAGCAGAGCTATCCCAACTGGACTCGGGCGAGGCTCTACGTTGCCTAATAGTGAGAGGACGGACGCAAGGACAACAAACGCTGCCAAGACAAACAGCAAGGCTCCTGTGATTATGGCCGCTCGCTCCTCGGCGTCTGCTTCGTGAGACGGAAGACTGAAGCGACGGAGCACCACTGCAGCTGAGAGTAGTTCGACCGCGCTGTCACCGCCGAAGCCGAGAAGGGCCGGACTGCGGGCCGCCCACGCCGCGCCCAGCGACACCGCCGCCTCCACGGTCATCCAGATAAGCGTTAGAACCTGAACGCGAATCACGCGGCGTGCTATCTCTGGCGCGAGTGTTTTCGGCAACGCAGCCTCGGAAGCATTATGCATCTTGACCTAGAATCGGGGGAGCTCTTGCCCTCTTGACAAAGACCTATCATGGAAGTCGGGTTACCGGGAACTTGCGTACCGGGACGACAATCAGCTCCACGGCTGAGCAGTAGTGCGTCGCCTTAACCCCGATTCCTATCCGATGGCGGATCGCCAGTGCGGACCGGGTGCGTCGGCCCTTCGTGAAGCGGAGCGGGTATGAGGCGTCCGGCAAGAAGATGAAGCAGAAACACGGCCATGAGACCGCCGGCAATGCCGAGCACGAACCACCTCATGTCCGTGTGTGGATAAAACAAAGCATAGAGCACGAGTACCCAAAAGGAAGTCGTGAGCGTCGGGATTCCGACCGCGATGAACATAGTCCCCGAAAAGCCCGGGAGATACCACGGAAACTGGTCGTGCACGGACCTGCGAGACCACCAGGCTGTGTCGATTTTTATGGCCAGCCCCTCCGCAAGAGTCAACTCCGCTTCCTCCGGGCCACGCCGGTGGCCCAACCTATAGAACTCGAACAAGTGCGAGTCGATGGAAGTCACACCGGGGATGGACTCCAATAGCCTCAAGTAAGCTCGCCAGAATTGAATCACGCGGACACCGCGGAAGCCGAGCGATATGTAGAAAAGCGAAAGCGCCAAGCCAAATAGAGTCACAATCAGGCTGATGTTGCGGGCTGTCGTTGTGGCTGAAGTTGTGAATGCGAGAGCCGTGGCCAGAAACGCCTGGACGGTGGAGAAGTTGTTCATGCGCGCATAGAGAATATGGTCCTCGTGGTACACCCGCTCGAGAACCTTGTGCCACGCATGCCTCGGGTCGGGAAACTTCGCATCGTCACTCATCGCAACCTCGAACAGCGCCCCAGCCGGAACTCTCCTCGAAACGAAATTGTACCTTGTTATGGCTCCCCCCCCC
>Ga0209517_10009786_pt1 | contig 10842 bp, 9 predicted proteins | sample PeaSoiMetSII2010_FD_187695 | JGI IMG/M metagenome (GOLD analysis project Ga0209517, IMG submission 187695) | Peat soil microbial communities from Weissenstadt, Germany - SII-2010 (SPAdes) (version 2) | ecosystem: Environmental > Terrestrial > Soil > Wetlands > Peat | place: Germany: Weissenstadt... | reverse complement strand
CGGCGATTTTCTCTATCGCATTACCGAGCCGGCGCTGCGCCCGATCCGCAACATGATGCCCAATCTCGGCGGCATCGATATTTCGCCGGTGATCCTGTTCCTGATCATCATATTCATTCGTTACGTCATCGCGCTTTACATCCTGCCGAACGTTTTCTGAGCGTCGCAACTTGGCACACGAGCCGTGGACTCATTCGGCGGACGGCGTGATCGTCGACGTGCGGCTGACGCCGCGGGGCGGCCGCGATGCCATCGAGGGCATTGAGCGGCGCGCCGACGGCAGGGTCGTGCTCAAGGCGCGGGTGCGGGCGGCGCCGTTCGAAGGCCAGGCCAATGCGGCGCTATGCCGGCTGTTGGCGGACGTGCTTGACACAGCGCCTCGACAGGTGACGTTGGTCGCCGGCGCAACCGCGCGGGTGAAGCGAATCCGCATTACCGGCGCGGCCAATGCCATCGTCGAAAAGCTGCAACGCTTGGCGAAGGTTGCGTCGTGACGGCCCGCATCATCGACGGCAAGGCGATCGCTACCGAGCTGCGCGCCTCTGTGGCGGCGGAGACGCGGCGCCTCGCGGCCGGGCATGGCCTCGTACCCGGCTTGGCGGTGATCCTTATCGGCGAAAATCCGGCGAGCAAAGCCTATGTCGGCAGCAAATCGCGCGCCGTCGTCGAAGTCGGCATGAAGCCGTTCGATTTTTATCTGCCGGCCACGACCAGCGCCAACGAACTCCTTGGTCTCATCGGCGAGCTCAACATCGATCCCGCCGTGCATGGCATCCTGGTGCAATTGCCATTGCCGCCGCAGATCGATGCGTCGCGCATCATCGCCGCCGTCGATCCGGCCAAGGACGTCGACGGCTTTCATCCGCTCAATGCCGGAAGGCTGGCGTCGGGTTTGCCGGCGCTGGCGCCGTGCACCCCGGTCGGCTGCATCAAGCTCGCCAAGGCGGTGCACGCGTCGCTGAGCGGGCTCGATGCGGTGGTGATCGGCCGCTCCAACATCGTCGGCAAGCCACTCCTGCAGCTATTGCTCGCCGAGAACGCCACCGTCACCATCGCCCATTCGCGCACCCGCGATCTTGCCGGCTTGTGCGGCCGCGCCGATCTCTTGTTTGCCGCCATCGGCCGTCCCGAATTCGTCCGCGGCGGCTGGATCAAGCCGGGTGCGACCGTCATCGATGTCGGCATCAATCGCGTCGCCGCCGACGGCGGCAAATCGCGCATCGTCGGCGATGTCTTTTTCGCGGAAGCCGTCGAAGTCGCCGGCGCGATCACACCGGTGCCGGGCGGCGTCGGGCCAATGACGATCGCCTGCCTGCTCGCCAATACGCTACGCGCGGCCTGTATGCAGGTTGGTTTGCCGGCTCCCGATGTCTGAAGAATGACGACAGAGGACGGACAACAGAGGACGGACAACAGAGGACGGATAAGAAGGACGCTCCAATCTGTCGTCCGTCGTCCGTCGTCTGGCGTCCGATTTAGCTGTTCCAGCCGAAAGCGACTTTGTCGAGCACACGGGTGCCGAACTTTTCCGACGAGCGCGCCACCGCCTTGCCGCCGAGCGCCCGGTAAAACTCCACCGCGTTTTCGTTTTCCGACAGCGCCCATACGATCAGCGATTTCAGTGCGCTCTGCGCGAGGTCACGACGCGCCGCAGTGAACAGCCGGCGGCCGAAGCCGAGCCCCTGGAATTCCGGCCGCAGATAGAGCTCGTAGATCTCGCCGTCGTAATAGAGGCTGCGCGCGCGGTTGCGGCCGTAATTGGCGTAGCCCGCGATCTTGTCGCCGAATTGCAAGAGCGCGATGCGGCTGCCTTTGCGGATCGCGCTGTCCCACCACGCCGGCCCGCGGCGATTGATCAGCTTTTCCAGTTCGGTGCCGGGGATGATGCCCTGATAAGCCATCCGCCAAGCCTCATCGTGGGCAGAAGCGACCGCCGGGGCATCCGATGCCTTGGCGCGGCGAATCTCGATGAGGATGGTGCTCATGGTGCGATCAAAGCAAGCGATTCAGTTGCCTTCAAGTACCGAGAGTCACGAAGCGTTAACGGTGTGGATTATTAGCGCAATCGCGCGAGGCGTCTATCGCCGGAAGGGGCAAAAACATCGGTCAATGCGTAATCTCGACAGGCTGTTGCAGAAGCGCAACGGTCGGATGCATTTTCCGCCAATGGCGCGCTGTTTAGCGCCAGTTACGGCGAGAAAACGATTTTTCGTGCGGTGTTGGCGCGCGTTGCCGCAGGTAAGCGGCTCCGGGCTGTGTCATAATTGGACTCGGGTCAGACGCGCTCGGCTTCCTTGCGCCGCTCACTGCGCTTGCGGTCGACCGGGTCGAGCAGCTTCTTGCGCAGGCGAATCGATTTCGGCGTCACCTCGACCAGTTCGTCGTCCTCGATATAGGCAAGCGCCTTCTCCAAGGTCATGCGGATCGGCGGCGTCAGCCGAATCATCTCGTCCTTGGAATGGGTGCGGATGTTGGTCAGCTTCTTGCCCTTGAGCACGTTGACCTCGAGGTCGTTGCCGCGGGTGTGCTCGCCGACGATCATGCCGCGATAAACCTTCCAGCCCGGCTCGATCATCATCGGGCCGCGGTCTTCCAGGTTCCACATCGCATAGGCGACGGCTTCGCCCTGGTCGGTCGAGATCAGCACGCCGTTGCGCCGTCCGGTGATTTCGCCGCGGTGCGGGCCATAGGCGTGGAACATCCGGTTCATCACCGCGGTGCCGCGGGTGTCGGTGAGGAGCTCGCCGTTATAGCCGATCAGTCCGCGCGTCGGCGCAAAGAAGATCAGCCGCACCCGGCCGCCGCCGGATGGGCGCATCTCGATGAGTTCGCCTTTGCGCTCCGCCATCTTCTGCACCACGATGCCGGAGTGGCCCTCGTCGACGTCGATCAGCACTTCCTCGATCGGTTCGAGCAGCTCGCCGGACGGATCGTGCTGAAACAGCACCTTCGGCCGTGACACCGAAAGCTCAAAGCCTTCGCGGCGCATGGTCTCGATGAGAATGCCGAGCTGCAATTCGCCGCGGCCCGCGACTTCCATGGAATCCTTCTCGGTGGATTCGGAAATCCGCAGCGCCACGTTGCCTTCGGCTTCGCGCAGCAGGCGGTCGCGGATGACGCGGCTCTGCACCTTGTCGCCCTCGGTGCCGGCGAGCGGCGAATCGTTGATGCGGAACGTCATGGTCAAGGTCGGCGGATCGATCGGCTGCGCCGGCAGCGGCTCGGTCACCTCGGGCGCGCATAGCGTATGCGAGACGAAGGCATCGGGCAGGCCGGCGATGGCGACGATGTCGCCGGCGGTACCTTCTTCGATCGGTACCCGCTCCAGGCCGCGGAAGGCCAGCACCTTTGTGACGCGGCCTTCCTCGATCAGGTTGCCGTTGCGATCCAAAACCTTGACCGGTTGATTCGGTTTTATCGTGCCCGCGAAAATGCGACCAGTGACGACGCGGCCGAGATAAGGATTGGCCTCTAGAATTGTGCCCAGCATACGGAAAGGGCCGTCCTCGATCTTCGGCGGCGCGACATGGCGTACGACGAGATCGAACAGCGGCGCCATGCCCTGGTCTTTGGGCCCCTCGGCACTGGCCGCCATCCAGCCCTGCTTGGCCGAGCCGTAAAGGATTGGGAAATCGAGCTGCTCCTCGGTCGCATCGAGCGCCGCAAACAGGTCGAACACCTCGTTGGCGACTTCCGTGGGCCGGGCGTCGGAGCGATCGACCTTGTTGATGACGACGATGGGTTTCAGCCCCATCTTCAGCGCCTTGGAGACGACAAACTTAGTCTGCGGCAGGGGGCCCTCCGCGGCATCGACCAGCACCAGCGCGCCATCGACCATGTTGAGGATGCGCTCGACCTCGCCGCCGAAATCGGCGTGGCCGGGGGTGTCGACGATGTTGATGCGGGTGTCCTTCCAGACCAGCGAGGTCGCCTTGGCCAGGATGGTGATGCCCCGCTCGCGCTCCAGGTCGTTGGAATCCATCGCGCGCTCGGCCACCCGCTGGTTCTCGCGAAACGAGCCGGATTGCTGCAGCAAACGGTCGACCAGGGTGGTTTTGCCGTGGTCGACGTGGGCGATAATGGCGATATTGCGCAGCTGCATGGGGCCTATGGGCCGTGTTTTTTGGGGCTGTAAACCAAAAACGAGCCCCGAGGGGCCCGCCGTTCACGCCCGCTATATAGTCACTTTCCGCTCGGAAGCAATCGGCGAAACGCACCAAGACGTGAAGCGCATGAACTCGACGAGGCGCCGGGCGTTCGCTTAATATTGCCATGCCGGCCGGATGTTTCATGCGCTGCTCATTACCGATCTCGAGTGAAAGACGCGTCCTTTGCGTCTTCCCGGCTTATACGCCGTCGTTCGGCACGTTTGCCCACGCCTTTCGCCTGATGTACCGGGTGCGCGCCTTCATGCCGCCGCAGGGCCTATTGCTGATCGCCGCTTACCTGCCGGCGTCGTGGCCGGTGCGCTTCATCGACGAGAATATCGCGCCGGCCAAGGCGGCCGATTTCGCCTGGGCCGATGTCGTCATGGTCAGCGGCATGCATATCCAGGCGCCGCAGATGCACGATATCGCGGCGCGCGCCAAGGCTAAGGGCAAGGTCACAGTGCTGGGCGGCGCCTCGGTTTCCGGCGCGCCGGAGCTTTACCCGGAAATCGACTACCTCCACATCGGCGAGATCGGCGACGCCACCGACCGGCTCATTGCCTGCCTCGACGACAGTGTCGCGACGCCTTCGGCGCAGCGGCGGTTCGAAACCAATGAGCGCCTGCCGCTGTCCGACTTCCCGCTGCTCGCCTACAATCTGATCCGGCTCGACCGTTATCTGATCGGCAGCCTGCAATTCTCCAGCGGCTGTCCGTATCGCTGCGAGTTCTGCGACATCCCCGCACTCTACGGCCGGCAGCCGCGGCTGAAGACGGCGGAACAGATCACCGCCGAGCTCGACGCCATGATGGCGCAGGCCTCGCATCCGCCGGTGGTCTATTTCGTCGACGATAATTTCATCGGCAACCGCAAGGCGGCGCGCGAGATGCTGCCGCATCTGATCGCCTGGCAGCGCAAGCACGACTATCCGCTGCAATTTGCCTGCGAGGCGACACTCAATCTCGCAAAACAGCCGGAGATTTTGGCGCTGATGCGCGAGGCGCAATTCCTCACCGTCTTCGTCGGCATCGAAACGCCCGATGCGGACGCGCTCAAAGCCATGCGCAAGGAGCACAACGCTACGCTGCCGATGATGGAGGCGATCAAGACGCTGAACAGCTACGGGCTGGAAGTCACCTCCGGCATCATTCTCGGCCTCGACACCGACACCGCCGACAGCGAGAGCCGGCTCAAAGATTTCATCGACATTTCCGGAATTCCGATCCTCACCATCAATCTGCTGCAGGCGCTACCGCGGACGCCGTTGTGGGATCGCCTCAAGCGCGACGGCCGCCTGATCGCCGACGACTCTGGGCTCGAAAGCAACGTGCGTTTCCTGCGCCCCTATGACGACGTGGTGGCGACGTGGCGGCGCTGCGTCGCCTATGCCTATGACCCCGAGCGGCTGTTCGCGCGCTTTGCCCATCAGGTCGACGCCACTTATGCCCATCGCATGATCGGGCCGGTGCGCGGCAAGCTGACCATCCCCAATCTGCGCGCCGCTCTGGTGCTGGCGTTCAACATCGCGCTTCGCGTCGGATTATTGTCGGATTATCGCCGGGCGTTCTGGCGCGCGGCGCACCACGCTTTCCGCCGCGGCCAGATCGACGCCGTGCTCGGCATCGGCTTTGTCGCCTATCACTTGATCGAATTTTCACGCGAGGCGCTGCGCGGTGACCAGAACGCCTCGTTTTATTCGACGCATAAGCGCGAGCGGACGCTCGGGGCCGAACCGCTGCGCAAGTCGGCGTGACCTTATAGTTGCATGGTCACGCGCGCCGGCGCCGGCGGCGCCGGGTCGAGCGTGATCGACCACAGCGCGCGATCCGCGACGTCCTTGAGTGTCACCGTCAGCGTCTCGGTCGCCCCGTCGATCGCGACGTGGCCGAAGAATTGCAGCCCATAGCACGGCGCGAGGTTGTCGCCTTGCTCCTTGCTGGACGCTTCCTGAAATACGACCTGGGGGCCAAAAGTGCGTTCCATCGGCTCCGGCGTCCAGGTCCCGGCATGGAGCGGGCCGGACACGAATTCCCAGAACGGCTCGAAGTTTTGGAACACCGCGCGGTTCGGGTCGTAATAATGCGCCGCGGTGTAGTGCAGGTCGGCGGTAAGCCACAGCGTATTGCGGACGCCGGCCTGTTTTATGAACGACAATAGATCGCCGATCTCCAGGCCGCGGCCGCGCGGGCCGTCGGCGTGTTCGATGCCGGTTGCATTGATCGCGTAGCCGATCGGCGTGTCGGCGGCGATCACTTTCCAGGTCGCTTGCGAGCGCGCCAGCTCGCGCTTGAGCCAGGCGAGTTGCTGCGGCCCGAGCAGATAATCGTCAGGCCGCAAAATGCTGTCGGTATGCGGCCCGTCGGGGCCGCGATAGCTGCGCAAGTCGAGCATGAACACGTCGAGCAGCGGGCCGTAGCCGATTTTGCGATAGACGCGGCCGGGCTCGACCATGGTCTCGCGCACGGGCAGGAATTCGTGAAAAGCACGGCGAGCGCGGGCGGCGAAGGCCAGCGTGTTCTTCTCGCCGGGCGGGTTTTGCGGCAGCGGCTCGTCGGGCCACCACGACTCCATCACTTCGTGGTTGTCCCACAGCGCAAAGGTCGGCACTGCGGCGTTGAAGGCACGCAAATTGTCGTCGAGCAGATTGTATTTGTAATTGCCGCGATAGTCGGCGAGCGTTTCGGCCGGTTTCGACTTCTCCTCGGTGACGATACTGCGCCACACGCTGCCGTCGGGCAGCGTCCTCTCTGCGGCGATCGGGCAGTCGGCATAAATATTGTCGCCGCAATGGATGAAGAAGCCGGGCTGATTGTTACGCATGGTGGCGTAGCTGCGCATGCCGCCGCGCGCAAGATCGATGCCCCAGCCCTGGCCCATGGTGTCGCCCGACCACAGGAACGAGACCGAGCGCCGTTCTTTCGGCGGCGTGCGGAAATGGCCGGTCTGCGCCTCACCGAACACTGCCGAGGACAAATCCTGGAAGCTCAAGCGATAGAAAATGTCCTGATCCGGCGGCAGGTTCTCGATCAGCGCCTTGGCGGTGAAATCGGCTTCCGGAAGCGCGTCGACGAACACCGCGCTCTTGATCTCGCGGAAGCTATCGGTGGTCGCGACCTCGACAAGCATGCGCGAAGGACGGTCGGCGCGCGCCCAGACCACGCCGGAATCGACCGACACGTCGCCCGATTGCACGCCGTGGGTGATCTGCACCCGGTCCGGCGCGAAGCTCAGCGAGGGCCGCGCGAGGCCGCCGATCGCGGTGAGAGCCGCCGACGCCGTCGCAGTCTTCAAGAGCGCGCGACGCGTGAGCGCCGCGCGACGCCGCATTGCCATTGGGCCTCCGCCGTCGCAACGCGGCGGAAAATGCGCGTTGATTCTGACGAAGACTCGAACGTTATGCGACGACAGGATGACTCTGTCGTGGACTTGTTGGGGATTGTTCCAAGTTCCGTTAAGCGGCCGCGGCCTTGGTGTCGGTGGTGCCGGTGCTCGCGGGCGCTTCCGGGCCGCCTTGGGCGTGGTCGAGGATCGCGGTGCGGCGCGCGGCGATGGCGAAGCGCAATTGGTCGAGCGCGAACGAGAACGACATGCGCACCGATTCGTCGAACTCCTCGTGCTCGCTGAGATGGATGATCGCGATTACCAGGTTGTCGGCTTCGACCTGCAGATGCTCGATGGCCTCCAGCGCTTGCGCGGCATGGACCTTGCGGACCAGGTCGAGCACGCGCTGCAGGAGCCGTAGCCGGCGGGTGCGGCTGTCGGAGCGCAGATAGCTCGCCACGCCGGCGATGGCCGATCCGAACACCGGGAAGATCAGCATGCCGTAGAAGATGTCGTCGCCGTATTTGTCGAAGAAGCTCTTCTGATCGTCATTGAGATAATCCAGCGCGCCCTGGTGCACCAAGGCGTCGGCGTCCTTGTCGGTCGACGGCGCCTCGATCTTGACGTCGCCGTCAAGCTGCGCGGCGATCGCCAGCCGCGACGTGTAGATCACCTTGGCCAAGTCCGCGATGGCGGCGTGGTCGAAGGATTTACGCGCCACCAGATATTCGGGGAAGCTGAGACTGGTTAGCTTGTCGTCAGGCGTCGGCGGAACGCCGCCGAAAGTCCCGGCGTCGATCTCGACCGAGTCGAAGGCGATATTGCGTTTGGCGATGCCGTCCGCCTGGTCGATTTCGATGAAGGTCGGCGCCACGCCGTTCTGAGTCGCGGCCTTGACGGCGTCGCCAATGGCGGCCCCGGTCGCAGCAGCGGCGACGAAGATCACATCGACGGTATTTTTTTGGACTGCGTCCGCGAGATTAGCCGGATCGATTTGCGACAGCTGCACCTTGTCGAGCGGGATGCCGTAATGATTGAGCACGACGCCGAGCAGATCGGCGGTCGCTTCGTTGCCGGTGACGATGCCGATACGCTTGCCGGCAAGCTGCGTCACCTTGAGCTTGCTGCTGTCCTTGTCCTTGGTGCTGTCGTCGCTGGAATCGTCGTCGTCGCTGTCGTTGTCCTTGGCGGTCTTGGCGGTCTTCGTCGCTTTCGCCGGCTTCGCCGGTTTGGCGGTCTTGGTCGCCTTGGGGGTCGCGCCCTTCTTGGCGGGCGCCGGGGCGGCAGCGACTGCGGCGGCCGGAGCCGGGGTGGGCGCCTGCGCCGGTGCCGGCACGATCAGCGCGATCACGTTCTGCCGCAGGATCGCGACCACGGGCCAATCCGGCGATTTGCCGATCGTGGTCGGAACGATGGCAAGATCGGCGCTGCCGTTGTTCAAGGCTTGCGCGCTGGCATTGGCGCTATCGGTGCTGACGACCTGCAACTGCAGCCGGTCGTGGCTCTTCCCTAAAGTGTTGGCGAGCACCTGTACGATTTTCGCACTGCCCGGCCCGGTGGCAATCCGCATCACGGTATTCTTGGTCGAGTAATAGAACGCCGCCCAGACGACACCGACGAGAAGGATGGTGCCGAGAATGGTCACGAGCCAGGTATGGCGCAGGAACATCCTGAACCGGTTGCGCATCATATGTTCGAGCGACCCGATACTCATGCTCCTGCCCGTTGAGCTGCCCGCTGAATCGGCTCCGCCGGTCCGGTCCGAACGCCGGGACAGCCATAATCTCATGGCCAGAGGCTGATGTGGCAACCCGGGAGGCATGGTTAATCCTACCACGTGTCGGCTGTTTTGACGCCATGGCGTCACCCCCGGTTCATCGGCCAAATCGCCGCTTTGGTTAATCCCGGAGGGGATGGCCGGAACGCAGTCTCGATCCGCCTTGTGACCCAACTTTGACACCGATCCCGCCCAGATCCGGCCGGACCCACGGCAAACCATCGGGAACTCCACCCCTTGAAGCGGTGTTGCCGACGTGATGGTGTTTGGCGAGCTGCGATCACGCCGAATATTCACGCGCCGGATCGGCCGCGATCGCCTTGACAGACGGAGTTCTCAAGATGGCTCAGAAACTCTCAGGCGAAGCGCGCAAGAGTGCGCTCGCCCGGCTCAAGGGCTGGACCGAGGTCAACGGTCGCGACGCCATCAACAAAAAGTTCGTCTTTGCCGATTTCAACCAGGCCTTCGGCTTTATGACCCGCGCCGCGCTGGTGGCGGAAAAGCTCGATCATCATCCCGAATGGTTCAACGTCTACAAGACGGTCGAGGTGACGCTTTCGACCCACGATGCCGGCGGCCTGACCGAGCTCGACGTCAAGCTCGCCGAGACCATGGACAAGATCGCCGGCTGATTTCGGGGGCGGGGGACAGCCGCCTTCCCCGCCTTGCGATTGCCGCCTTCCGCCGCCATTTTGTCGGTTTCGGCCCATAGCGGGCCGCAAGTCGGGTCGCAAGTCTGGTCGTAAGAAGAGGGGCAAATGTGGTTCCGGGCGCAAGCCGCCTCATGGCAGGACATCGCGGCGCTGACGCGCCGCATGGTCGGCAACGAGCAGGAGCTGCAGCGCGACTTCTGGCGCAAGCTCAAAGGCGCCGTGGCCGACCTGCCGTTCGCGGAAGATTTGCTCGCCGCCTATAATTGCGCGTTCGATCGGCAAACGCCGCTGCATGTCAAAGCGGTGCTGCTCGCGGCCATCGCTTATTTCATCCTGCCGACAGATCTGATTCCCGATTACATTCCGGTGATCGGCTACGTCGACGACGCCGCGGTCCTTGCCGGCGCCATCAAGATCGTCACCTCGCACATCAAGCCGGAACATCGCGAGGCGGCGCGGCGCACATTGGCAAGGCTGCGCGGCGAAGCGTGATCAGGGCCGCAGCAGAATTTTTCCCATCACCTTGCGGTCGCTGATGGCTTTCAGCGCGATTGCGATTTCGGCCAACGGATAGGCCGCGTGCACATGGGCGCTGAGCTTGCCGTCGGCGCACCATTTGACGATGTCGGTCATGATCGCGCGTTGCGCTTGCGGCTCGCGCTTGAGCCACGCGCCCCAGAACACGCCGCGAATATCGCAACCGCGCAGTAGCACCAGATTGAGCGGCAGCTTCGGGATTTCTCCGGCAGCGAAGCCGACCACCAGATAACGGCCGAGCCAGGCCAGCGAACGCACTGCCGACTCGGTGTAAGGACCGCCGACCGGATCATAGACCACGTCGATGCCGTGCTCGCCGCCGAGCCGCCGCAGCGCCTCGCGCAAATCCGCGCTGGCATAGTTCACCGTCTCGTCGGCGCCGTGGGCGCGGGCGAAGGCGAGCTTT
>Ga0209517_10009784_pt1 | contig 10842 bp, 10 predicted proteins | sample PeaSoiMetSII2010_FD_187695 | JGI IMG/M metagenome (GOLD analysis project Ga0209517, IMG submission 187695) | Peat soil microbial communities from Weissenstadt, Germany - SII-2010 (SPAdes) (version 2) | ecosystem: Environmental > Terrestrial > Soil > Wetlands > Peat | place: Germany... | reverse complement strand
ACCAGTTAACGCGCTTCAAGGTAATCGAGACCTCTCATTCACACAATCTGCTCGCGCAGTTGGCGAGGCTTAGGCAGTCGTGTGCCCACCCTCCAGCCCGCTCGCGAGACCGAAACTGAGGGATTACGTCAAAGACTCCTTTCCTCTTGACATGACCGCCTCCCCTTAGAGCTGTCCCAACTGTTCAAGTCTGTCAAGGCGCACTTATAACGCTGTTCACGACGTGTGCGCTGCTCGCGCCGTCCCAAGTCCGCCCGGCGACACGACCGCACTCTCAGTCTTGCACCTTGAACTTCAACGGAGCTTCCATATGACTGTGTTTTCCGGGACAGTGGCGTTGCCGTACGAACCCGTCGCAATACCGCTGTCGCTCACCTTGGTAGCCCAACTCCAACCTTCCGGGACGCCAAGAAGCAGTCGAGCGGAATTGAGGTCCTTGGTGCTCCAGCTCGTGGCAAAATAGTTCCCGTTCACATCGGTGCTTCCGCCCACGATATCACCGAGGTCGTTGATGCCCTCCCCATCGCCCACGCCTTGCAGGGAACCCGCCAGAGTGGGAAGCACGGTCACGCCGTAGGACTTCCCCGAATGCTCAACGGGTGTCCACAAGGCCGGAAAATAAGTGCTCCAGTCTTGCACACCGACATCGCCTACAATCTCACCATTATTATTGATGTCCGTCGGCCAGACGCTGGGGTACCCCGGGGCGCTGGGGAGCTGCTGGATTTTCCAATCCTTGCCTCCCCGAACGGGGTTCCAAAGAACGCCGATTCTTGTCCCATCGGCGCCCGTGGCCATGCCGAGGATCTGGCCATGGTCATTCGGGAACAAGGCCGTCCAGTAACCAAATCCGTCAAACCCGGTGGTGTCCAGCTTTTGGATTTGCCACTTCAGTTTCCAAGGGCCCGAGCCGGACACCACTTTTGGCGTCCACACGACAGGCAGCGTGTCCGCCGCCAACCAAATGCCGGTGCCGCTATAGCCGACGATCAAAGTCCCGGATCTATTGGTGCCCCACGCCACGCTGAAGTTGTAACCGGTGTGATCAAGATCCGCGAGCGGGCCGATGTCCACCATGCCGGTGGCAGCTGTCCACGCAAAAGCGTGAACAATTTCGTTTCCGGCAATTGCGGAGTGACCGACGATCATTCCGGTGTCGGCAATTGCCATGCACATCACTCCATCGTCCGTTCTGTCGCCTCCCAAGGTGCCCAGGTCGAACCACTGCCCGGCGTGCCGGCCGAATACCGGAACACCAATCGGTCGGGTATATCCGCTAGAAATGTCGCCATACCCAACCACAACGCCAGAATTGTTGATATCCCACGGCTCTGCCCAGGTTCCACCCGGGTAGTGGCCGAGGTCACAGACTTTGACGTGTTGAGCCCAGGTCTCTGGCGCACTGACGATCAACAGCAGGACCACCCAAAACATAATGCTGAATGATTTACGCATTAACACACCTCCGACCCTTGAGAGATTAACAATGCCTTTCCGTGGGTTGGGTGGGGATTTGTACTCCCCGTGTCCCTGGCCGCCCAGAGTCCAGGCAATGGACAGAACTACACCCAAGTGTCGCAATCCCGTTAACACCAAGGCCAGAAAGGCCGTGAAGGTCTGTATCGGGTCGATGGCATTAGGCGATATCCAGACAAAGGGCAGATGCTTTCCCGCCACATCCCGAAGGTCGACCTTGCACAGAAACTGCACGAACACCACCAATCCTTCCCAAGGCGTGACCGCCCGCTTCGTCTCTCGCAACTCCAAATTCTCTTCGCCCCCGAGTGGGGTAATTCCGCGGGGCGCACTTCTATCCCTCGTCGGTCTTGCCTCAACTCATTGCAATCCAAACTGATTAGACTGATTAGGCCAAAGCAGGGCGACTCAATTTCGGAATCGGGGTCTCCCTCAGCGATAGCCGGGACCACCAGTTCTTTTAGACCCTCATGTGGCGTTTGATGAATGGCCACGTCGAGAGCACCGGCGAAGTGGTAACGGCTTCGGCAAGTGCCCCAAATGAGGCACTTCTGCCGCAAATCGGACAGTTGCCCACTTGGTTTCAAGGCAAGCTCGGTTACTAATCGGGATATGATCCTGCCTTAGCACGGCAACTCGGGGTCCCGCTGGCTATTTCGATCTCTGGCACGAGCCACTCTAATGGAGACCCGATTGCACTTTGTGGGTCAGGCGGGCACGGCGTCGGCGCTCCCATGCCCATGTAAGCAATGTAGGGCTGAAGCACGGACGGCCGCACTGATGTTGCCGGATTGAAGATCGAAAGGAATCGGCGTACCCTCAGGGGAGATCGGCGATGGCAACGCATTGCAGCCCCGCATCGGACACGACGGTAGAAGGCCAGATGTTGCCTTCCATCGCCGAACTGGGTCCTATCGGGAACAAAACCCCGGGAACCCTGGAGGGATGGCCGTTGCGAACCATGCTTTTGGCCATGGTTGCAGTAATCGGAGTTCTCCAGTATCTCACGCCTCTGACTGCCGCCCACTGGCTATATATAATACAGAGGTTGTACTTTATCCCGATCGTATTTGCAGCTCTAACCGCGGGTTGGCGGGGCGGCTTGAGCGTCGGTCTGCTCGCGGGCGCGGCGTTTGCGATCGGTACTCCTGCCATATGGGTGGTGCACCCCGTCGACATGCTCGACCAGGGCCTCCAGATATGTGTGTTCTGCATGGTGGGAACGGTCGCCGGACTGCTGTCCGATCGTCAGAGAAGGCAGGAGTTGACTCTACGCAGGACAAGCGCGCAATTGGATCAAGCTCATCGGGAGCTGCGGGAGAACTTTGAAGCCATGAAGCGCGCGGAGCGGCTCTACGCCCTCGGTCAGTTGTCTGCCGGATTAGCTCACGAGATCCGCAATCCCCTGGCGAGCATTGAAGGCGCGGCCGCGGTAGTGCAGCGTGAGCGCGAATCCGAGGAGCGCCGCCGGGAGTTCCTAGAGATCATTCAGAAAGAGTGCCGCCGGCTCAACCAATTGCTGACCAGTTTTCTCAACTTTGCCAGGCCCAGCCCGCCTGATTTAAAGGCGGTGGAAATCGACCGATTGCTGGACTCGGTGATGGTTCTTGCGCAACACGCGGGAGAAACCTCCCAGTGCGATCTGAAGAAGGACATCCAGCCGGGATTGTCGCGACTGGAGTGTGACCCTGAGCAGATGAAGCAGGTTCTGCTCAACCTGGTCATGAACGCCATTCAGGCAACGCCGCAGGGTGGGACCGTGGTGCTGGCGGCGCAGGAGGACGGGAACAAAGTCACGATTGACGTTCACGATCAAGGATGCGGAATCAGCGAGGATTGTCTCGACCGGGTCTTCGATCCCTTCTTTACCACCAAAGAGACGGGCACCGGCCTGGGACTGTCCGTGGCGCACCAGATCGTGAGTCAACATGGAGGGACGCTGACGGTGGCCCGCAACTCCCCCGATGGGGTCACGATGCGGGTTTCGATTCCCAGTCCCTCGAGCCGCATATTAAGATGAGACGAATCCTCGTAGTCGACGACGACGAGAGTCTGCGCCGAGTTCTGCAAGTACAATTGGAACAGGACGGCTATTCCGCCGTTTCCGCGGCTTCAGCCCAACAGGCCTTCTCGCTGCTGCAACTTCGAGCGTACGACTTGGTGATCACAGATCTGAAGATGCCCGGGCTCTCGGGTATTGGAGTGCTCAAGCAGGTCAAGTCGCAGTACCCGGAAACCGTCGTCATCGTCCTGACCGCTTTCGGAACCGTGGAGACAGCGGTAGAGGCCATAAAGGCTGGCGCCTATGATTTTCTCACCAAGCCCGTCCACCCGGAGGAACTTTCGCTGGTGGTGGCTCGTGCCCTGGATCATCTTCGACTCATTGAAGAAGTTCGAGCCCTGCGTACCAATCTTAATCAGAAGTACGGTTTTGAGAATATCCGGGGGCATTCCGACGCCCTCCTGCACGTTCTGGACGTCGCGGCGCGGGCGGCGCGAACGAATTCTACGCTTCTCATTCGAGGAGAGACGGGAACCGGAAAGGAACTGCTGGCACGAGCGATCCATTTTAACAGCTCGCGAAAAGATGGCGCGCTGATTACCATTAACTGCGGGGCGATTCCGAAGGACCTTCTCGAATCCGAACTCTTCGGCCACAAAAAGGGTGCGTTCACCGGGTCGGTCGCCGACAAAAAGGGTAAGATCGAAATGGCCGATGGAGGGACAGTCTTCCTGGACGAAATCGGCGAAATGCCCCCCGACCTGCAAGTCAAGCTGCTGCGGCTGATCCAGGAGGGTGAGATCGAAAAGATCGGTTCCGAAGTGGGGCACCACGTCGACGTCCGGATCATCGCGGCGACCCATCGAGATCTCCAGGTCATGATTGAGGACGGCACGTTTCGCGAAGACCTTTACTACCGCCTCGCCGTGATCCCTTTGGTACTACCACCCTTGCGGGAGCGCGCGGAGGATATCACGGATCTGGTGCAGTACTTCTTTGCCAAGAGCCAGCAAAAAAACGGCCGACAGAATCTGGTGATGCCTCCCGCTCTGCTGCCCTATTTTGTGCGCTATCGCTGGCCAGGGAATGTGCGCGAGCTCGAGAACGCCGTGGAGCGCGTCGTGGTCCTGACTCGCGGGGACGTGGTTACCCTCTACGACCTGCCAGAGTTCCTGCGCGAGGAAAGAGCTGGCGCTGATGCTCTGGAAATAGACTTGCCACCCCAAGGTATCAGCTTGGAAGCGATTGAAAAGGAACTCATCCTGAAGGCGCTCGAGAAGTTCGATTGGAACCAGACGCATGCCGCTCGTTATCTGGATATCAGCCGCAAGACCTTGATTTACCGGATGGAAAGACATGGGATCCGGCGGCCCCTGGAGCCCAAGGTTTCCGACTGATAAAACGATCTGTCTAATTGCAGTGACGGGTTCCACCAGATTGCCCTACTGACTCTCCTTCAACTGCCTCATTTCAGCCGACCCGGCCATCGCCGGGACGGTCGAGCCCGCCTCTCCACTGGAGCCGCGTTTGGCAAAAGGATTAATTGTGCGGCATTGGGCCCTTTGTTTTGAGGCCACGCCAGCGTCAATCCCTCCCGGCGACGTTTTCGATGTGCCCGGACGATTATTTGGCATAAAGAATGCCTCACCCCAGGGTGAATGCCGGAAACCATTCCCAAGAAGGAGTCTGTGGGCAGGCGTCCACGGGTGGCGGTAGGCGCACGCGTGCCTTCGGTCGAGTCGCAGGAAGAGATGCCCTTTCCGAAGGAGAGAAACGAGCCTTGCGACTACTTCGGTCTGACCCGCCGCGAGCGGGCAGTCGTCGACAAGCTTGTTGCGGGTTGCACGAACAAAGAGATTGCCGGAGATCTTGTGATCAGCGAAAAAACTGTCCAGACTCACGTCGCGAAGATACTTGACAAGCTGGGCGTCTCCAACCGGCTGGAGGGTGTCCTCTTCATCGTTTATCACCAACAAATCGATCCTCGATGACATGACGGCGACTCGCCCCAGTCGCAGAGTGCGGTGCGCCTCGCCAAAGTCTGCGAGAAGGCTGGATCTCATTCTGGATCGCGAAGGCTGAGATGTCCAAGAAGGCCGAGCGAGGCAGGCGATCGGTACCCAGGGGGCGGGGCTGTCAGGGCCGCTGGTTCCGGGACAAGGTGGGAACGGGGGATGATACGGCGATTTCTCTGAGCCGTGCTGAGCGCCACCTTGAACTGTTAGGTCGCCAGCAGGTAACGCAGAGTTTCGGCCTCCGAGAAACCCTGCGACAGCTTTCTTGAAAGAAAGAACCGCAGACGTCGAAGGGTTCGAAGTCTGATGCGCTACCTGCTTCCAGTGCCTTATTTGAGCCAACCCACCGATCTCCGAGACGGTCAAGCTACCACCTCCCCCGCGCCGCGTTCGGCGAGGCCGTTCAAGCACCAGGCATATGGCCTTGTTTTAAAAGCCCTATCAGTGAATCCCTCCCAGAGCCGTGCCCGGTGCGCCCAGAACGATGCGCTGGCATAGTAATTGCAATGTAACGGGTGATCTTCTGGAAACTCTTTGTACCCGATTGGCAGTCCGCGGTGTAAGGCAGTCGTATCTGCCGATGACGCAATCGACGTAATAGCAAAAGGAGCTCATATGCCTCAAGTACCCCTTGCCACACGTTTGCAGGTCTATGGCATTAGTCCTGCCGCGGTGCAACTTACTGACTTGGATGTCCCGTCAGGGCAGCAAGTGATCCTGAAGTCGGACGACGCCAAGCTCAGCAAGCAAACCGTAAAGCTAGTGCCGAAGAGCATCGATGACGTTAAACGATGGGTGGGCATCGCGGACTCGGCGTTTAGCCTGCCCAGTCAGCCGCACTTGCAGCCGGTGTTGCGAACGGCATTGCCCGTCTCAACCAACCAGCCGACCCTGACCCATCTTCAGCCCGTGCTGGAGCCCATCATGCCCGTGCACGAGCAGTACACATCGGCGGAAGACGCCACTCTGCGCAATCTGGCCGCTAGCTATGTTTATGGGCACACGGCTACAGTCAGCGCCGCTCAACTTCCCGCGCTAAACAAGTGGATTTCGGTGATCGCCCCTTATATTCCCATCACTCTGTGGAACGATATCCATGTCGCAGCGGGTGCAACGCTGGTCGTTTACTACAGCATTTTGTTCGCGAGGTATATCACCATTGACCATGGTGGAAAGATCCAGATGAAAATCACCAGGAGCCTGATCAACTGTGCAGGCGTCAAAGGCACGTAACCGGGTCGCCGGTTATCAGATTTCGTCAACGACGGATTCGAGATCACCAAGGAGCGAAAACCATGGGAACCACCAATATTGATGTTCACGGCGATGCGGGATCGGACGGACTGAACGGAACGCCTGGTCAGACGGGCGGAACGGGCGCGGTTGGAAGGGATGCAGCTTGCCACTGGGATGGTAATAACGCCGGCACTCCCGGGGGCCCAGGCAACAGTGGCACGAGTGGGTCCTCCGGGACCAATGGCTTTGCCGGGCAAGACGGGGGATCGCTGACGATATCAGTCACCGAGTACATTACCGGTGTCAACGTAGACGCCCATGGCGGTGCCGGCGGAAAGGGCGGAAGCGGCGGTGGCGCCGGCGCCGGGGGTGCCGGTGGCGACGGTGGGAACGGCAAAGGCTGTGAGGATGACCAGGACGGCGGTGGGGGGGGTGATGGCGGCAATGGCGGTCATGGCGGGAACGGCGGCACCGGCGGCAATGGCGGAAACGTCGTGATCCAGTACCAGAAGGGGATCCCCACTCCCTCTTATACGTCCGACACGGGTGGGGGGCAAGGGGGCACGGGCGGCACGGGCGGTGCCGGGGGAAGTCCCGGACCGGGAGGAAGACGCGGCGGCACCGCCAACTCCGCGGCGCAGGGACATCCAGGAACGCCTGGCACGCCCGGGGCCAACGGCCAGAATGGTCAGCCGGGCGGTACTATCGTGTACCAACAAGGGACCTGATGCCGCGGGCGCAGAGTATCATGCCAGGGCCGTGCTGTTGCGGCCCTGGCGGCTGACCGCCGGCACCTGAAACGGGGCGGCATAGATGTTGACGGTGAGGTTCGTGATCCGGGCGGTCGTACCGTTGATATTTGGTTTTATCTTCCTCGCAGCAGGGATATCGAAGTTTCTGCGGATCTCGTCCGTCGCCCATGTGGTTTCCAACTACCGCCTGTTGCCGTACTCTGCCGCGCGGGTAACCGCATGCTTGCTCGCCACGCTGGAATCGTCAGCCGGAATTCTATTGCTGTTGTCGCCTTGGCTCCCTCTATATTGGTTTGCATGGAATCTCACCACCTCCTTGCTCCTCATCTTCAGTGTAGCTATTGCCTCGGCCTTGCTACGCGGGCTGAAGATCCCATGCGGCTGCGGCCCGCTGCTTAATGGCCATGTCATCAGTTGGATGACCTTGGGGCGTAATTTGTTGATGCTCGCAGTGTTGGTGCTGGACTTCTTTATTCGGCAGTCTGGGATGCTCGCGTTCGGGAGCGGGTAAGCTTCCGCGGATCTCAGACTCTCCCGCTCAAACATGCAACCTTCACTTCGGAGATTGCTGGCACTGGCAACTCGCCTGGCAGGCACGAGTCAGGAAGAAACGGAGCGACTTGCTGCGCTCTTGGTTGGGACGTTACACAAGGGTCCTTGGAACTCAACGCTGAATAACGACGGTTCCCCGGTGCAGGTCTGTGTCACGCAGGCGCAGGCACACTCACAGCCAGCGGTGCGTCTGATTGCGGACCCTGCAGCGGGAATTGTGAATATTAAAGACCGGTACGAACGGGCCGGCAAAGTCTCTCGCGAAATAGCGTCCTCACACGGTCAGGAGATGCAATCGTTCTGCAACTCACTGGTCGATAGTATGCTGCCAGTAGATGCGGCCAGGCGCGCCACCGTGCCTGGCGCGGGGGTTTGGATAGCCGCTGATCTTTCCGGCAAGGGCTTGGCTCTGTACACGACCGCAAAGTGGGAGACAGTCGAAAAACGCTGGGCACGAGCACGCCGCTGGCTCAAAGATATACTGCCGGAGACCACTGTTGCTGACGGTGTGGTAGACTCCTTGTCCTCGCGGACGGTTCTCGTTAGCGCATGCGTCGAAGGCGCGACGCCCGGGACAGCAAACGCCAAGCTTTATTGGCGGATCGAGGGACCAACGCCCCTTGATGCCCTCGGAATCCCGTTGATCGCCAATCCCATGGTGTCGGAGTTTCTCTCTCTCGTGATCGAGAATCGAAGAATTCCGAGGAAGGGCATCTTGGTCAGCGTTGGCTTTCATGTCGGCTCGGGCGGCCTCAGCGGTGTGAAGTTTGACATCTGCGGCCACTGTGTGAACCGAACGCCCGCCGATTGGACCCACGTATTGCAGCGTTGGGCAGCCCATCATGAGGTGGCGTGTCTTCCCGAGGATTACTCCGCCCTTCTAGAGGCGGCGGAACTGGCCTTTATCGGGCTGGGCCTGGATGTCGATGCGAAGCCGCGCCTTAATGTATACCTGAAAAGGCTTTGCTCATGACAGCCTCCACTGGCAGGGCTTGCCCTCATCGTTCCGACTGAGATAGCCACCCATGAGGTAACTCAAATGCAAGTGGCGGTGATTACCTTCAACGATATCCCGCAGCAAAACCACACGTTCAAGTATGAGCGTTTGGGTCAAATGGCGATCCAGAACCGGCGGATTTATTGTGAACGGCATGGGTATCGCTTTATTGCGCAGGTTCTTATTGCGCGGGATCGTCCCTCCTGCTGGGCCAAGATTCCGGCTCTGCTTGAGGCCTTCGAATCGCATTCCTGGGTATTATGCGCGGATAGCGACACCCTGGTATTTAACCAACCGCAAAGGATCGAAGACTATTGTGATCCGGACTTCGACATAGTGGTCCAGTCGCATGAGGAGTTTTTCCGCCGCCTCGGCATTCCCCTTGAGGAGGGTCTTGCGCGCATGCCCATCAACACAGGAGTTTTCCTGATGCGCGCCTCTGCTTGGTCAAGGGAATTCCTGCGGAGGGCTTACGCGCAAACGCAATTCGTATCGCAGGGCGAAGTATGGGACGGGATCGGGGAGCAGGAGGCGATGATTTGGCTTTTGCGCCAGCATCCGGACGATCGCCGGCGAATCAAATACGTGGAACATCTCCAAAACCATCCCAAGTTTTATCGGGCGGGCGATCTGTTCGTGCACTTTTATGGAAATCACGCACCCTGCCGGATTCCTCCGGAGGAATGTGAGGAGGTGTTCCGACGCTGGGAGGACGCGAACCGCCAGGGGGCGCCGTTCCCGGCCGACCGTGCCCGCTTTCACTGGTGTTGCATCCAGAACAAGCGCCACGAAGGGTCCGACGTGCCCGGCGACTTGGCCCACTATCTCTATGACGTTGAAGATTTGCATCCACCGCTGGAGAAGGGGCTGGATAGCCAATGCTGACTCCGCGCGAAGAGAAGATATGAACGATCCAGCCCAGTCTTTAACGGTCGTTTCCGAGGCAACCGCTTACGAACAAAGGGTGTTGCAGATCTACCGGGAAGATTACGCTGCGAACTACCCATCGCTCTACACAGCGCCATGGCGTCGCAAGCACGAGCTCAACGCCGAGAATCTGGACAGGATATTGGCGGCTATCCCGGCTCGCATGCCGAGTTGGTTGGATCTCGCTTGCGGACAGGCTTGGCATTTCTCGCATTTTGCGGGACGCGCGCGCATGGTGGGAGTGGATTTAAGCGAACCACAATTGCTGCGCGCGCATAAGAATGCGCCACATGCATCTTTCGTCCGCGGGGACATGGCCCGCATGGGCTTCCGCGACAGCGCCTTTGACCTCGTGACCAATTTCTGGGCCGGTTACTGTTATCTTGGAAACCAGGACCGGATCGCTGCCTTGCTCCAAACTATGGTGGGCTGCCTCCGGATGGGTGGTTGCCTGTATTTTGAGGTGCTCCTCCCCCATGATCTGGAGAGCTTCAACCGGTCCAAATTCTCTGGCCGGACAGGGTTCCTGGTCACTCCACGATCAAGCGACTTCACTGAGTGGCAATACGATGACGCCGGAGGCCGGCATTTGATGATGAGTCCGCCTCTTGAGTTTTTTCTCAATTTGCTCACCCCGCATTTTCGACAGATTGAAGCCCACCACGATTTAGCCTTCATGATCCACCTGATCGCAACAGGCAAGAAGGTTGCGGAGCCCCGTGCTGTCACCTTGTTCCCCAATCCGTCGATAAGGGAGGTCGAGGGCGGTAGGGCCCATGGCCTCGCGCCTCTATGCCGCACGCGGCTGGACCCGGGCGGTGTAGGGGTAGGGCTTGCCCTACCCTCGTCAGGACCAGCAGAAACGCGGGGACGGCAAGCCGCCCC
>Ga0209517_10009782_pt1 | contig 10845 bp, 8 predicted proteins | sample PeaSoiMetSII2010_FD_187695 | JGI IMG/M metagenome (GOLD analysis project Ga0209517, IMG submission 187695) | Peat soil microbial communities from Weissenstadt, Germany - SII-2010 (SPAdes) (version 2) | ecosystem: Environmental > Terrestrial > Soil > Wetlands > Peat | place: Germany: Weissenstadt... | reverse complement strand
TGGGCCCGCAGGTGGCGGCGGTACGGCAGAACCTCAAGCTCATCGTCGTGGGCGGCAGGGTCCCGTCGACGGTTGACCAGAATGTGCTGTCCAGCTGGGGCGCGACACTCGGCGGCGGCTACAACGTGTGGCGGTCCGGAATCGGGATCGCCAAAGACGGCCGGATCATCTTCGTCTACGGCCCCGCACTCGACGTCCGCACGCTGGCCAGCCTGCTGCGCCGCGCCGGTGCCGTGACCGCCATGCAACTCGACATCAATCCTGACTGGATGTCATACATGTACTACCTGGCGCGTAACCACCCGGCCCACCCGACGCCAGTCAACCTGCTGCCGGACCAGATCCAGTCGGCCTACCGCTACTTCTACACCTCCAGCCGGGACTTCACCGCCGTCTTCGCCCGCTGACGCCGGGCCAGGCGATCGACTGCTACCGCTCGGTGACGTAAGTTCCCCAGCCGGGCACCACCTCGGCCAGGCCCTCGTCAACAAGTACCCGAAGTGCCTTCGCGGCCGTCGTCCGCGCAATCCCGTACTCCTGCACCAGGCCAGCGATCGACGGCAGCCGCTGCTTCGGTGCCAGCTCGCCGGACTCGATCCGCTCGCGCAGGATCGCAGCCACCTGCCGGTACGGCGGCACATTGCTGTCATGGTCAACAACACTCACGGCGTCACCATAGGTGACCTGCATAGACAGACGTTAGCGTCATGAGACCATGGCAGCCCATGGTGTCCGTAAGTAAGGTGAGCAGTGACACACAGCGGCCCGGCCGCGTGAGCGAACACAACGACCGGGCCTGACCGGAAGCGAGTCCGGCTATGACAGATCATGGTGCACAACCGTCCCTGGAGACCATTCAAGCCGAGTCACCAGCGCGAGAACTGGACCGGCTCGCCACCGCCTACCCGGCGTTCCGGTTCTCGCTGGACTTCTTCGGCCGCCGGGGCACCCTCTGGGTCGCGAGGCGGATCAACGGCCTGAACTCGGGCGTGCATACGGTGATTACCGCCGACTTAGCGGAGCTGCACGCCGTACTCGCCAGCCAGGAAGGCACCGGCCATGCAAGGTGACGCCGACCTGGCTCAGTAAGATCATCTAGAACCCATCACCGCACGTCAGGAGACTTTCGCCAGGCCAGCTTGGCCGACCGCGTCGCGGACGATCTCCAGGGGGTGCCGGACGGCGCGGCCGGTGCCGTGCCTGATCTGCTGCCGGCAGGAGACGCCGGTCGCCGCGATGACCGTGCCGGCCGGCTCGGCCCGGATCGCGGGGAACAGCCGCTCGCCGCCGATCTGCATCGACAGCTCGTAGTGTTCGGCCTCGAACCCGAACGACCCGGCCATCCCGCAGCACCCTGCGTCGACCTCGGCCACCTCGACCCCGGGGATGGCGCGCAGCAGCGCCACCGTGGCGGCGGTTCCGGTGATCGCCTTCTGGTGGCAGTGGCCGTGGAACAGGATCCGCTGGCCCGCCAGCGGGTTGTCCGCCGGGATGGTCAGCCTGCCGTCGCCGATCGCGGCCAGCAGCAGATCCTCAGACGGCCGCGTAGCCGCTGCCAGCGCGACGGCCCGGTCGTCGCCGGGCAGCATCGCCAGGTACTCATCGCGCAGCGTCAGCAGGCACGACGGCTCGACCCCGGTGACGAGCAGGCCAGCCGCGACCGGGCCAGCCAGCTGGCCGGTCAGCTCGGCCGCCATCCGTCCGGCCTGGTCGAGCAGGCCCTTGGAGAAGCTGGCCCGGCCGCAGCATCCGCTGCCGGTCAGCCGGACTCTCCAGCCAGCCAGTTCAAGCAGCTCGATCGCGGCCCGCGGCACGGCCGACTCGGTGTAGCTGGTGAACGAGTCGGCCAGGAAGATCAGCTCATCCGGCTGCGACCACGGGCCGGATGGCGCAGCGCGCCCGGCGAACCAGCGGAACAGGCTCTGCCGCTCGTACCTCGGCAACGGCCGGCTGGTCGTGATGCCCAGCCAGCGTTGCCCGGCCCGCCGGGCCGGCCCTAGCCTGGCCAGCGCGTTCAGCACAGGAGCGGCGGCCGAGCCGAGCCGGTTGAGGGTCCGGATCGCGCCGAACGCCCTGGCCCGCAGCGGCACGCCATGCTGGTCGTAGTAGACGGCGAGGGTCTCTGATTTCAGCGCGGCCATGTCCACGCCAAGCGGGCATTCGCTCTTGCACGCCTTGCATTCCAGGCACAGGTCGAGGATCTCGTGCAGTCGCTCGTCACCCAGCGCGGCGCGCGGGTCTGGCTCGGTCAGCGCCTTCCCCAGTGCGTTCGCCCGGCCCCTGGTGGAGTGTTCTTCCTCCCTGGTGGCCATGTAGGAGGGGCACATCACGCCGGCGGCGGTCTTACGGCAGAGCCCGATGTTCATGCACCGGTCGGCGGCGCCGAGCATCCCGCCCTCGGGGCCGAACGACAGCCTGGTGGCCAGCGGCACGACGGTGCGGCTGGCCAGGTCGCGCAGCTGATCGGTCATCGGCCGCGCATCGACGATCTTCCCCGGGTTCATCCGGCCGTACGGATCGAACAGCTGCTTGACCTCGCGCATCGCCTGATAGAGCCCGGGACCGAAGATCCGCTCGTTGAACTCGCTGCGGACCAGGCCGTCGCCGTGCTCGCTCGAGTTCACCCCGCCGAACTCCAGCACGAGATCGCGCACCTGCTCGGCGACCGCTCGCATCGCGTCAAGCTGCCCAGGCTCGGACAGGTCGACGAACGGCCTGACGTGCAGGCAGCCCACCGACGCGTGACCGTAGAAGCCAGCCGTGAGGCCGCTCGCGGCCAGTATCTGCTTGAACCGCTTGGTGTAGGCCGCGAGCCTGGCCGGTTCCACGGCGGTGTCCTCGACGAAGGCGAGCGGCCGGCGCGAGCCCGTGCTTGCTGCCATCAGCAGCCCGAGGCCGGCCTGGCGTACCTTGATGACGGCTGCCTGCTCGTCCTTGCCGATCGCCCGCAGCGTGAAGTATCCGTGCCCGCCGCGCTGCCAGCGCCGGTCGAGCCGGTCGAGCCCGGCGACCGCCTCGGCCACGGTGTCGCCGAAGAAGGTGACGAACAGCAGCGCATCAGGATCCCCGTGCAGGATCGAGCCGAGCGCGCGATATTCGATCTTGCTGCGGGACAGATCGAGGATGGCGCGGTCCATCAGCTCGACCGCGGCCGGATCGCACTCAAGGGCGGACTCGGTCGCCTCGATCGCCGCCTGCTCGGAGCTGAAGTGGCCGACCGCGATCACCCGGTGCGCGGGCAACCGGACCAGTCCGACGGTGGCCTCGGTGACGGTGACCAGGGTTCCCTCCGAGCCGGTCACGAATCTGGCCAGGTCAAGCCCGCTCGCATCGGCCGGACCGGCCGGCTCGCCGCCCTGGCCAGCCGCTTCCCTGGCCACCCTGGCCACCCTGGCCGCCGTACCCGGCTGCGCTCCCGGCCTGCCGTCGGGCCAGCTACCTGGCCGGATGGATCCGGCGAGCCAGTCAAGCCGGTAGCCGCCGGACTGCCGCCAGAACCTGGGGTAGCCGGTCGCGATGGCGTCGGCGTGCCGGCGCACCAGCTCCGGCAACTCACGGTAGATCGATCCCGCAAGCGTCGGGGCGGCGGCCAGGGTGGCCTGCCGCTCGGCTGTGACCGGCCCGAAGGACGTCCGGCTGCCATCGGACAGCACCACGTCAAGCTCGCGCACGTGGTCGATGGTCATGCCATAGCGCACCGAGTGACTGCCGGCCGAGTTGTTTCCGATCATGCCGCCGATCGTGGCCCGGTCGGCGGTCGAGGTGTCGGGGGCGAACATCAGCCCGTGCGCGGCGGTGACCCGGTTCAGCTGGTCCTGGACCACGCCAGGCTGCACCCGCGCGGTCATCGCCTCAGGGTCGATCCGCAGGATCCGGTCCATGTGCCGGGAGAAGTCAAGCACGATGGCGGCGCCGACGGCCTGGCCGGCCAGGCTGGTACCGGCCCCGCGGGGCAGCACCGGAACGCCGAACTGGCCGGCCACCGCAATGACGGCGGCGGCGTCGGCGGCGTCTTGAGGGAAGACAATCCCGATCGGCTCGATCGAGTACATGCTCGCGTCGCGCGAGTACAGGTGCCGGGAATAGCTGTCGAACCTGACCTCGCCTGCGACGGCGCGGCCGAGCGCCGCCGCGAGGTCGCCGGTCGAGGCCTGCCCGGCCGGCCGCCGTGAGCCAGCCGCCGAACCGCTAATAGTGCACCTCCCGCCGGACCGACCCGCCGCCCGCGCGGCAGCCGGACGGCACCTTTGCGTCAACCATCTCATCTGGTTGGGCTGCGCGGGCCGATCATGCAGAGCACCCGGTGAAGCTCGGCCTGCCTGACCTGGTCAGGCGAGGCCCACAGCCAACGCACGACATGATGTGCGGATGGAGCACCTCGGTGGCAGGCACTTTCTGCAGATTCCAGGACCGACCAATGTCCCCGACCGCGTCCTGCGGGCGATGGCTGCGCCCACGATCGACCACCGGGGACCCGAATTTCGCCGAGCTTGCCAGGCAGGTGCTTGCAGGCGTCGGGAAGCTCTGCGGCAGCGCACTGCCGGTGGCCATCTACCCGTCGTCCGGCCCCGGGGCGTGGGAAGCCGCGCTCGTCAACACCCTGTCGCCCGGCGATACTGTCCTCGCCTCCGACGTCGGCCATTTCGCCGCGCTCTGGCGCGAGCTGGCGCTGCGGCTTGGATTGCGGGTAGATCTGCTGCCCGGCGACTGGCGGCGCGGTGTGCAGCCCGAACAAGTCGCCGCCAGGCTGGCAGCCGACCCAGAGCACCGGATCAAGGCCGTCATGGTCGTGCACAACGAGACATCCACCGGCGTGACCAGCGGATCCCGCTCATTCGCGCGGCCATCGATAGTGCCGGCCATCCGGCGCTGCTGCCAACCTGCTGTTCGGGCTGCGCGAAGCTCTCGCCATCCTCAGCGAGCGCGGGCTGCCCGCTGTCTTCACCAGGCACGCCAGGCACGCGGAGGCCTCTCGCCGAGCGGTGCGGGCCTGGGGGCTTGAGATCTGGTGCCAGAATCCTGAGGCGGCTGGCTCGCGTGGCTAGCCCAGGACCTGCCTAGCCATCACGAGGGCTCCGGAATCATGCCACCGCGCGCTGTCACGCGCACCCGGTCGGATCGGCCCGCCGCTATTCCCGGGGGACGGTCGACCGGTGGATCCGGGCGTGGCACAAGTGCGCGCTGGAGGCGCTGAAGGCACTGGAGCCCTGGCCCGAGCCGAGACCGGGTACCGGGATGCCATAACGCCCTAATACCATAGTTCTGGAATGAGGCCTATTTGCGTAACCTACCAGCGCTCGAGTAAGCCATGCCTGCACCATCCGGCTGTCCGAAAGTAGGGAAGCCACGTGACGCACGAGCGGAACGCGCGGGCGGCGCCAGTCTACGACGTCGTCGGGCTGGGGTTCGGGCCGTCGAACCTGGCTCTGGCCATAGCGCTCGCGGAAAAGCATCCTGGCCGGATGCGGGCTGTTTTCATCGAGAAGAAAGAGCGGTTCGGCTGGCACGAGGGCTTGCTCGTCGATGACGCGATGATGCAGGTGAGCTTCCTCAAGGACCTGGCCACCCTCCGTAACCCGACGAGCAAGTTCAGCTTCCTGTCCTATCTGCACGACAAGGGCCGCCTGATCGACTTCGTCAACCACAAGTCGCTGTTTCCCAGCCGGGTTGAGTTCCACGACTACTTAGAGTGGGCCGCAGCCAGCTTCGCCGACCAGGTAGTCGGCGGGCGCGAGGCGATCGATGTCAGGCCGGTGCACGTCGACTCGCAGGTACACCACTGGGAAGCCATCACCGCGGGCGGCTCGTCGCCCGGCCGGCCGGAGCCAGAACCGGCCAGCTATCTGGCGCGCAACATCGTGCTCGCCACCGGACTCGCACCCGCGCTACCTGCGGGGATCGAACGGTCTGGCCGGATCTGGCACAGCGCCGAGCTGCTGCACCGCGCAAGTGACATCACGGACCGTCCGGATCAACGATTCGCCGTCGTCGGAGCCGGGCAGAGCGCAGCGGAAGTGACTGCCTATGTGCATCAGCGGTTCTCTGATGCACAGGTCTACGTCATCATGTCACGCTACGGCTACAGTCCAGCCGACGATTCGTCGTTCGCCAACCGTGTTTTCGACCCGGCAGCCGTGGATGACTTCTTCAATGCGTCGCCGGAAGTCAAGCGGATGCTCTATGGCTACCACGCCAACACGAACTACTCGGTCGTCGACGTCGACCTCATCAGTGAGCTGTACCGTCGCTACTACCAGGAGAAGGTGCACGGCAGGCGACGTTTGCATCTATTGAACATGACCGCTGTAGCCGCGGTTGACCAGGGCAAAGACCGGGTGTCGCTCAAGCTGCAATCGCTGCGCACCGACGCCATGACGAGCCTGGACGTCGACTTCCTGATCTATGCGACCGGCTACCAGCCGATGGACGTCGTGACCTTGCTCGGCGAGGCGTCGCGCTACTGCGAATTCGATGAGGCAGGCCGGGTCCGTGTCGGCCGGGACTACCGGGTGCACACGGTGCCCGGCGTCCAGCCAGGCATCTACCTGCAGGGCGGCGTCGAGCACTCACATGGCCTGTCCGCCTCGCTGCTTTCCAACGTCGCGGTCCGAGCCGGGGAGATCGCCGACTCCATCGCGACACGGATGGCGGCTGACGGCACGCGAGACCGTCAATCAGGAAAGGATGGGGGCCGGCATGACTGACCTGACCGAAATTCATACCACATTCGACCATGCCTTATTCTTCTCCGCCCATTGGCGTAAGAGTCCGCTCCTGGTACGCGGTGGAGCCGGTAAATTTCTCGGCCGTACCTGGTCGATGGCGGAATTCGACGCCGCGAGGGCCAGGGCGCTGTCCAGCCGCCCAGCCATCTCAGAGCGGCACGGGGAAGTCGCGTTCATCGAGAAAGTGTCGGATTTTGATGAAAATCTGGCGGGCCTCACCGATCGGTTCTGCCGAATGTTTGGCGCGCCGGTGACCTGGTTCGATGCCATACGGACGTACTCGCGAAGCGGCATCGGCTCGCACTTCGACCATAGCGACAATTTCGTCCTGCAGCAGCGCGGTGTCAAGGAATGGACACTCGCCGCACCACGGCATATCGACAAGGGTGACATTATGCGCCGCATGATGAACCAGCCCGGCGTCGGGTCGCATCCGTTACCCCAGGACGACTTGGTTCAATTGATGCTAGAACCTGGCGACCTGCTTTATATCCCGCTGCTCTGGCTCCATTCTGGCGTGTCACATGGCGAGTCCCTCAGCATCTCGCTAGTCTGCCCGGCAGTCTCGCTGTACTCGGCCGTCATGCCCTTCCTCACCCGAGTGCTGAAAAGCCGCTGCCTTGGCTACCAGCCCGTGCCCGCCCTGCACAGCGGGCTGACGAAGGAGGCCCGTGCGGCTGCCGCGGCCACCCTGGGCGATGCCACCCGTGCGCTGCTCAGCCGGATGACCGACGATGATCTGGTCGAGGCCGTTCTGGCGATGCAGGCCTATCACCCATGAAGCTGGTGAACATCGGCATCCTCGCGCACATCGACGCGGGTAAGACGAGCCTCACCGAGCGGCTCCTGTTCGACCACGGCGTGATCGACAGCCTCGGTAGCGTCGACGCCGGCACGACCCAAACCGATTCGAACGAGATCGAGCGGCGGCGGGGCATCACCATCCGCACCGCGGTGGCGTCGTTCGCCGTGGGCGATCTCCAGGTCAACCTGATCGACACGCCAGGGCACTCCGAATTCATCGCAGAGGTCGAGCGGGCGCTCAAGATACTCGACGGCGCGGTGCTCGTCCTGTCCGCGGTCGAAGGAGTCCAGGCGCAGACCCGGGTCATCATGAAAACCCTGCAAACGATGCGGCTTCCCACGCTGATCTTCATCAACAAGATCGACCGCATGGGTGCGCGTGGTGACGAACTGCTTGCCGAGATGCGCAGCCGGCTCTGCCCGCGCATTATCCCGATGAATCGCGTCGAGAATCTCGGAACCGCCGCGGTGCGAACGGCGGAAACCTGGGCCAGGAAGCCCATGCCGGTCGCCGAGATCCTCGCCGACAATGACGAGGCACTGCTGGCCGATTTAGTGTCAGGGAAGGTTCCTAACCGCGGCCGCCTGCTAGCAATGCTGGCCGGTCAGACGGCCGCCGGCCTGGCCTACCCCGCCTTCTTCGGATCGGCCAGAGGCGGCCAGGGCGTGCCTGAGCTCGTGGGCGGCGTCCGCGATCTGCTGCCGTCGGCATCGAACGACGAAGCCGCCGCCGTGCAGGGCACCACGTTCGCCATCGAGCGAGGCAAGAACGGCGAGAAGACGGCCTATGTTCGGCTGTTCAGCGGCACGGTCCGTGCACGCGACCATGTCAGGTGCTTTCGTCACGAGGCCGACGGCACCGTCACCGAGCACTTCGGTCAGGTCAGCGGCCTTGACGTGATCGGCGGCGCAGTGCCAGGCCCCGCTCGCCGCGGAACGCTGACCGCGGGCAACATCGCGAAGATCAGAGGGCTGCCCGCTATCAGGGTCGGCGACAGAATCGGTTCGCCCGGCACTCCTGGCGAGCAAGAACACTTCGCCAGGCCAAGCCTTGAGACGCTGGTCCGCCCGCTGCAGCGCGGTAACTCAAGCAGACTGCACGCGGCGCTGCTCACGCTAGCCGAGCAGGATCCGCTGATCAGCACGCGAACCGCCGCGGACGGACGTACCTCAGTCCTGCTGTACGGCGAGATCCAGAAGGAGATCATCGCCGAGACGCTGGCGCGGGACTTCGGCGTGGACGCGATCTTCGAGCCTAGCCAGACCGTCTACCTGGAGCGCGTGGCAGGGTGCGGTGCCGCGATCATCGAGATGGGCAAGTCACCGTTCGTCGCGGGAGTCGGCTTGAGAATAGAGGCGGCGCCAGCGGGCAGCGGCGTCGTGTTCCAGCGCGATACCGAGCTCGGCGCGTTGCCACTCGCCTTTCACCGGGCGATCCAGGACACCGTGCGGCAGGCCCTGACCCAGGGGCTCTATGGCTGGGTGGTGACCGACTGCACCATCACCCTTATCCACACCGCATTTGACAACGCGTGCAGCACCGGCAGCGATTTCAGGAACCTCACCCCGCTTGTGCTCATGCAGGCGCTGATCCGCGCTGCCACCAAGGTGTACGAACCGTGTCACTCCTTCGAGGTAGAGGTTCCAGCGGACTTGCTAACCCCGATAACGACCCGGTTGCTCTCCTTGGAGGCGAGAATCAGGGACACCGCAGCCGGGCCGACAACCTGGATCATCGCCGGCGACATTCCGGCCAGGCAGGTCCATGCCATCACCACCCAGCTACCCGAACTCACCAGCGGTGAGGGCGTCTGGTGGTCCCGCGCTGACGGCGACCGTTTGCTGAACGGTCCCGCACCGACCCGCGCCCGCACTGACGGCAATCCGCTGAACGCGGCTGAGTACCTGTTCCACCTGTCTCGCCGGGTCAGATGATGGAACGCGGTGGGCGCCAGGGCAGGCGGGCCTGGTCCGCGAAGGCGCCTGGTCGCGGAACTCGCCGGCCTGCTGAGCCTGGGCACCTGGCCCAGGGGCAGGCCCGACCGTGAAACCGCAAGTCACCGCTGCCTCAGTCCGCGATACCAAGATCGAAGTTAGTCTTATATTGACATGAGGTCTACTATACTGGGATTATAGGCATACCTGTGCGTGCGCCAACACAACGAAAGGTGGCAGGAATTGGCGAACCTATCCCTTGAGAAGAAACCGGCGTTCTTCCGCTTGATGTCGATCGAGTTGTTCTTCGAGGCCGAGGCCATGGAGACCGAGACGGTCGTCAACAACCTGAACATCGAACTTGAGGTTGACGCCGAGCTCGACGCCATACTCGGCATCGACGCTCGCTGACCGCCAGATGATGAAGATGGCGGGTCACCGCCATCTTCATCCGTTCCTGCCCACATTGCCTGCGAGGCTTCTGCCGAGGATCAGCACATGCCGTCGACGAAGGCTACGACAGCGTTCTGTGGTTTGCCTCTAGTCAACCCCACTTGCGTCCCAATACCTTCAACTTAAGGTCCGTGCAGGACGGGTCCGGGTACGGGCAGAGGCAGCATGACCAGGTTGAACGGCCCGCGGGGTTTCTTGCGCTTCGCTGGATCAGCGGCCCTGGCGGGGTAGCGGTGGCTGCGCTTGGCGTGCCTGGGGTTGTCCCGGCCCGGCCGGTGCTGGCTGGTGACTGCTGCGATGACGCGCAGCGCCGCCCGTTCGAGCCGGTCAGGCCGGCGAGGGGGGAAAGGAGCCCGGGTTGCCGACCGGGCCGCGCACCACGTCGAGGGCGTTGACGAAGGAGATCCGCAGCGGGTCCTGGCGGGCCAGCGCGGCGGCGGCGCAGATCAGCTCGCGGATGGCGTGGCAGGCGCACAGCAGCGCCCAGATCTCTTGCTCGGCGCCGTCCGGGGTCTTGGACCGCAGCACGATCCCGGCGCCTTTCATCTCGGTCTTGAACGCGCCCAGCGCGGTCTCGATCTCCCAGCGGGCGTGGTACAGCTCCGCCAGCTCGCGGGCCGGCGCTGCTCCGGGATCGAGCAGCGTGGTGATCAGGGCGAAGGTCTCGGTGACCTGGCCAGCGGCGTCTTCGATGTGGTATTCGATGACCCGCACGGTGATGTCTTCCGCGCCCTGCCTGCGCAGCTGGCGGGGGGCTTTCAGCCGCGACAGGCAGGTGCCGTCGTCCAGCACCTGCAGCACCGGCAGGCCGAGCTGCGCGCCGGCCCGCCACAGCAGGTCCGCGCCCGTGCCCGCGGCGATGGCCCACAGCTCGTAGCAGGCGAAGTTCGCATCCGCCAGGCACAGCATCCCCGCGCCCAGCCGGCCC
>Ga0209517_10009781_pt1 | contig 10846 bp, 7 predicted proteins | sample PeaSoiMetSII2010_FD_187695 | JGI IMG/M metagenome (GOLD analysis project Ga0209517, IMG submission 187695) | Peat soil microbial communities from Weissenstadt, Germany - SII-2010 (SPAdes) (version 2) | ecosystem: Environmental > Terrestrial > Soil > Wetlands > Peat | place: Germany: Weissenstadt... | reverse complement strand
GATCGGCGGGTTGAAGGTTATCGCCGAAAGCGGGTGGTTTGCGGCGCGCCCCTCAGGGACTGAGGACATCTACAAGATTTACGCCGAGAGCTTCCGGGGAGCTGATCATCTGCGCCGCATCCTGGAGGAAGCACAGGCGATCGTCAATGACACTTTAGGAGTAACGTTGGATCGGAGCGACAAATCGTGAGCAAACAAACCCGTGCCAGTCACCCCATGTACAATCTCCTGCCCACCGAAATCGAGGGGTTCGATTCCCTGGCGGAACTCGCCCTGGATATGCGCTGGTCGTGGAATCATGCTACTGACGAAGTGTGGCTGCAGCTTGATCCCGAACTGTGGAAGATCACCCAGAACCCCTGGGTCGTCCTGCAGACGGTCTCGCGCGACCAGATCGAGCGCGTGCTGGCCGAACCCGTTTTCCGGAAGAACGTCGACGGTTTAGTCGAAGGCAGCCGGCAAGCGGCGAAGGCGCCAGCTTGGTTTCAAAAGAATCATTCGGAGGCTCCGCTGACATGCGCTGCTTACTTCAGCATGGAATTCATGCTGAGCGAAGCCCTTCCCCTCTACTCGGGCGGGCTTGGCAATGTGGCCGGCGATCAACTGAAAGCAGCTAGCGATCTGGGCGTTCCGGTCGTCGGTGTGGGACTGCTCTACCAGCAAGGCTATTTTCGCCAGGTGATCGATCAAGACGGAGCGCAACAGGCCCTCTTCCCGTATAACGATCCCGGGCAGTTGCCGATCACGCCGCTGCGCCAACCGAACGGGGAGTGGCTGCGGTTGAAGATCGCTTTGCCCGGATACTCGGTCTGGCTGCGCGCCTGGCAGGTCCAGGTTGGCAGAGTGAAGCTCTACCTGCTGGATAGCAATGACGCGGCCAATATTCCTGCTCATCGAGCGATCACCAGCGAGCTCTATGGCGGCGGCCCGGACCTTCGCCTCAAGCAAGAACTGCTGCTCGGGATCGGCGGATGGCGGCTGCTCCACGCGCTGCGGATCCAACCGGAGGTCTGTCACCTGAATGAAGGGCATGCGGCCTTCGCGGTGTTAGAGCGTGCCCGCAACTTCATGGAAGAGACCGGGCAACCCTTCGAAGTGGCGCTCGCCGCGACCCGAGTCGGCAATCTCTTCACCACGCACACCGCGGTCGCGGCCGGCTTTGACCGTTTCGCGCCAGCCTTCATCGAGCAATACTTGGGCGGATACGCCCAGCAAAAGCTCGGTATCACGCTCCATGACTTGCTGGCTCTTGGCCGCCAAAATCCAGACGACTCGTCGGAGCCTTTCAATATGGCGTATTTGGCGATTCGTGGGAGTGGGGCGGTGAATGGCGTGAGCCGCTTGCATGGGAAGGTGAGCCGGCACATCTTTCTGCCGCTCTTTCCGCATTGGCCGGAGGACGAAGTCCCGGTGGGACACGTGACCAACGGAGTCCACATGCCGACTTGGGACTCGGCCCCGGCCGACGATTTGTGGACGGAGGCCTGTGGCAAGAGGCGCTGGCTGGGGAAGGCAGAAACCCTAGAGCAGGACATTCGCCGCGTCTCCGACGCCAAGCTCTGGCAACTTCGCACCGCCGCGAGAGTGTCTGTTGTTGAATACGCTCGCGAACGACTTTCCCGGCAACTGGCTGCTTCGGGCGCATCGGCTGAGGCGGTCGACGGTGCGACGCATCTATTTGATCCCAACGCTCTGACGCTCGGTTTTGCGCGACGCTTCGCGACCTACAAGCGACCGAACTTATTACTGCACGACCCGCCGCGGCTGCTTCGCTTGTTGACCAATCCGCAGCGTCCGGTGCAACTCATCATCGCTGGAAAGGCGCATCCGGCGGACCGGGCGGGGCAAGCCCTGATTCAGGAATGGATACATTTCATCCGTCGGCCCGAGACCCGCCCCCATGCGATCTTTCTCAGTGACTACGACATGCTTCTGACCGAGGATCTGGTGCAAGGGGTGGATGTCTGGATCAACACGCCACGGCGCCCCTGGGAGGCTTGCGGGACGAGCGGCATGAAGGTGCTCGTCAATGGAGGGATCAATCTGTCCGAGTTGGATGGGTGGTGGGCGGAAGCCTATACGCCCGAAGTCGGGTGGGCGTTGGGCGACGGCCAGGAACATGGCGACGACCCGGCTTGGGACGCTGTCGAAGCCGACGCGCTCTACGAATTGCTCGAGAGGCAGGTGATCCCGGAGTTTTATACCCGTGACAAGAGCGGCATTCCCACCGCCTGGGTTGCGCGGATGCGGGAAAGCATGGCGCAGTTGACGCCGTGCTTTTCCGCAGGCCGCGCGGTGCGCGAATATTCGGAGCAACGCTATCTCCCGGCTGCGGCCGCCTACCGTGAGCGCGCGGCGAACAAAGGTGCGGTGGGCAGGCAAGTAGTCGATTGGCAGCGGGCGGTAGATCGGACCTGGGGCTCGTTGAGCTTCGGAGACTTGCGGGTGCAGACCGACGCGGACCACCAGGTCTTTGAAGTCGAAATCTTCCTGAATGATTTCGACCCGAATGCGGCACGAGTTGAGCTCTATGCGGACGGAATCAACGGCGGCGATCCGGTACAAGTGGAAATGAAGTGCGCGCGACCGCTACGTGACGCCCGCGGCTGCATCTATCACGCAACGGTATCCACTACACGTCCAGCGGGCGACTACACGGCTCGAGTGATACCGCAGCGCTCCGGGGTGGCGGTTCCGTTGGAATCCGCTCGAATCCTTTGGCAACGATGACGAAAACGCCCCAACGGGAGTTGGACGATTACATCTCGGAGATCTCCGAGCGTGCTGACGTTCGGGCGGGCTCTCCTCTGCCTTTCGGAACTCTGGAAAGCGGAGGGGGAGTTAACTTCGCGATTTTCAGCCGGCACGCTAGTCGGGTTCGACTCGAGTTGTTCGACCATCCCGAAGATGCCGTGCCCGCCCGAGTCATCGATCTGGATTCAGCGCACAACCGCACCGGCGACGTATGGCGCGTTTGGGTGAAGGGGATCGGTCCCGGTCAACTCTATGCTTATCGCGTGGATGGCCCCTACGACCCGAGCGAGGGACATCGGTTCAATTTCAACAGGCTACTTCTCGATCCCTTCGCGACCGCAATTTCGAACCTGCCCCCGTGGGATTTTGCATCGGCACGTGGTTACGACCCGTCGGCCCCGGAACAAGACTTGGTTCTCTCGAAGCTGGACAATTCCGGCTCGATGCCGAAATGCGTATTTGTGAATGAGCCCTTCGATTGGCATGGAGACCGGCCGCCCCGCCATCCGTGGTCGAAGACCGTCATCTACGAAACGCATGTTCGCGGCTTTACCATTCACCCCAAGTCAGGAGTGGAGCATCCAGGGACCTACCGAGGGCTGATGGAAAAACTCCCCTATCTCAAAACGCTGGGAGTGACCGCTGTGGAACTGATGCCCGTGCAGGAGTTCAATGAAACTTCTGTGACGCGCAAGAATCCGCAAACAAGTCAAACGCTCCGGAATTACTGGGGATACGATCCCGTGGCCTTCTTTGCGCCCAAAGCTTCCTACAGCAGTTCCGGAGGTTTGGGCCAACAGAAGCTGGAGTTCAAGGAAATGGTTCGGGTCTTTCACAATGCCGGAATCGAAGTGATCCTTGACGTCGTGTTCAATCATACGGCGGAGGGAGACGAACTGGGGCCTACGCTCTGTTTCCGGGGGATGGACAACGCGATCTTCTACACGTTGGCGGGCGACAAACGCTACTACAAGGACTATACCGGGACCGGCAACACCATCAATGCCAACCATCCGGTGGTTCGTGACCACATTCTCGCCGCGCTCCGTTATTGGATGGTCGAGATGCATGTAGATGGATTCCGGTTTGACTTAGCGTCGGTTCTCGGCCGGGACAGCACCGGCAAACTGCTAGCCAATGCTCCGCTTCTCGAAAGGATCGCCGAAGACCCGATCTTGAGAGACCTGAAGATCATCGCCGAGGCGTGGGACGCCGCCGGAGCGTATGAGGTCGGGAGCTTCTCGGAACGCCGCTGGGCGGAATGGAACGGCCGGTATCGGGATGATGTCCGGCGTTTCTGGCGCGGCGACGATGGGATGCTCGGTTTGTTTGCCAGCCGCATCTGTGGCAGTGCCGACATCTACGCCAGGTCCGGCAAAGGTCCCGACGCCAGCATCAACTTCGTCACCTGCCACGACGGCTTCACGCTGAACGACCTGGTGAGCTATTGCTACAAGCACAATGAAGCGAACGGAGAAAACAACCATGACGGGACCGACGCCAACTTCAGCGAGAACTACGGCGTTGAAGGCGAGACAGCGGACGCCGGGATCGAGACCTTGCGGAAACGCCAGATCAAGAATTTCCTGCTAACTCTGTTCATCTCGCGCGGGGTGCCGATGCTGCTCGGCGGAGACGAATTTCGCCGCACGCAAGGCGGCAACAACAACGCCTACAGCCAGGACAATGAAACCAGTTGGATTGACTGGACCTATCTTGAGCGGCATCAGGAGATCTACCGCTTTACCCGTGGCATGATCGCCTTTCGACGCGCGCATCCGATTCTGAATGAAGAGGAATTCTACACGGATACCGAGATCCATTGGTTTGGCCCGCAAGGAGAATTGCCCACATGGGCCGACCCGAAACAAAACACTTTCGCCTGCGTTATACAGGAAAACGGGCAAGGCTCGCTTCTTCTAATGTTCAATGCTGGCACGAATGGAACCGACTTTGCTTTCCCGCCACTGCCGCTGGGGTTTCAATGGCATCTGGCGGCCGACACGTGTCGTTCCGAGCCGCAGGATGTGTTCACTGCGGGCGAGGAAATGGCCGTGGATAGTTCGAAGCCCTACAACCTGGAAGCTCGCTCCAGCGCGATATTCGTGGCACGGAAGCAGGTGGGGCAGTGTTGAGCATTCAGAAGATTCTCGTTCCTGTTGTGTTCGCGGATACTTCCCGGCAGGTCGTGCACCATGCCCCTTGGTTGGCGCGCCGCTTTCATGCGGAAATAATCCCGGTTCCGCAGAGAGACCCGCGCCGCAAGGAATATGTGTCATGCGCCGGAGGACTATATCAAAGTCTTGCGTCAAAGCCCGCACCTGTTTATCCGTACTCGGTCGCATAGACATTTTGAAGAGGAAGGAATCGAAATGCAAACGACTGCTGCGAAGAAAGGAGACGCCTGATGGCCATCTCCCGTTCGGACGCGCTGGTGCTCTTCGGCGTCACGGGCGATCTCGCCCACAAGATGATTTTCCCCGCGCTCTACGCGATGGTGAAACGAGGCGATCTCAACGTCCCGATCATCGGCGTCGCGCTCCCGAAGTGGAGCCTGGAGCGTCTGCACAAACGCGTCACGGACAGCATAAAGCGATCTGGCGGCATCGATAACCGGCGCGCCTTCCAGCATCTTCTGTCCCTTTTCAAATACGTGAGCGGGGATTACAAAGACCCAAATACGTTCATGGCTATAAAGAGCGCACTCGCTAAGGCTCGGCGTCCGGTGCACTACCTCGCGATCCCGCCCTCGCTCTTCGAGACTGTGATCCAAGAACTCGGCGCTGCGAAATTGGCGGAGCATGCGCGCGTAGTTGTCGAAAAGCCGTTCGGACGCGACTTGGCTTCCGCGAGGGAGCTCAACCATGTGGCGCGGACAGTGTTCCCTGAAGATTCCATCTTCCGCATCGACCACTACCTCGGGAAGGAGGCGATCATGAATATCCTCTATTTCCGCTTCGCCAATTCATTCCTGGAACCGATCTGGAACCGCAACTACGTGGCCAGCGTCCAGATAACCCTATCCGAGGATTTCGGCGTGGAGGGCCGCGGTCCGTTTTACGAAAGCGCCGGCTGTTTGCGCGACGTCATCGAGAACCACCTCTTCCAACTCGTCGCGCTGCTCGCCATGGAGCCGCCCTCCGATAGGGACTTCGGAGCTGTGCAAAGGGAGAAGGCCAACGTCTTTCGAGCCATGCGCCCTCTGACACGCGACGACTTGGTGCGCGGTCAATATGCTGGCTACCGGAAGGAGCCAGGCGTCGCGAAGAACTCCGACGTCGAGACCTTCTGCGCCATGCGGCTTTTCATCGACTCGTGGCGTTGGGCGGGGGTGCCTTGGTACCTGCGCTCCGGTAAATACCTGGCCGAAACAGCGACTGAGATCCTGGTTGAGCTGAAGCCGCCGCCGCAGGGGCTTTTCGCCGACTCATCGCCGGCGACAGGCCGGGCCAACTACTTGCGATTTCGGCTCTCCCCCAGCGCGGCCATCGCCCTTGCCGCTCGCGTCAAGCTCGCTGGAAAAGAATTCGTCGGGGAGCAGCGAGAACTTTTCTTACTTGAAGAGCAGCCGGGAGAGGAAGCGCCCTATGAGCGGCTTCTGGGTGACGCCATGGCTGGCGATGGCGCGCTCTTCACTCGCGAGGACGCGGTGGAGGCCGCCTGGGCGGTGGTCGATCCAGTCCTTAAGACCCACCATCGGGTTCGCCCATACAGGCGACTCAGTTGGGGGCCGACGGAGGCTGACAAGATCATTGCTTCGGACGGCGGTTGGCACAACCCCGCACCTGAGAAGGCATCCGGATGATGAGCCTGCCCCGGCTGTGTTGATGCCCGCCCTGATCGCCATTCTTTTCGCTCAGGGTGATCCTTCTCCGGTCAAATCTCAGGATCGCTTCAGTGCACCAGACGCCCGCCGGATCATGCAGGCATCCATTGCCGCGGACACAGCGGGACTGGAAGGCGCGGCTCCACTACACCTTTATCGAACGAGACGAGGACCGGCGCCGGGACCTCGCTCGGCGCGTGAAGTCGGAGGATGTCGCGGTCTCAAGAACGAGTCTGGTCAATGGCGTTCCGTTCGAGCGACTCGTAGAACGCAACGGCCGGTTTCCCTCGTCCGAGCAGGAACGGAAACAGAAAGGGGAGCTCAACAAGTTAAAGCGAGAAACTCCAGAGCAGCGGGCCGAGCGGTTACGCAAGCAAGAGGAGGAGAACACGTCGATTGTGCAGGAAGTGCCCCAAGCCAGCGCGCGACAAGGAAACCGTCCAGGTGAGCAGGGTGCAGAAAGCCATCCCGACGGCTATTCTGCTTCTGGTCCTCACGAGAAACTTCTTCTCAAGTGGTCAGCGTCGATTGAGCGCATAGCCGGCATGTCGATGGACACAGGCATGCTTGTGGGCATGTGCGAGGCCACCGTCAGAGACGCGATAATTGAAGGGTAACGCTGGAGTTCTCCCTACACGTTGCCCGCCTGCGAATGCCGTATGGCGGCAGCATTCAATACTCCGATTGCCGCCGTGTTGTTCTCGCTGGAGGAAATCATGGGGGACTTGCACGCGTCGGTTCTCGGAACCGCCGTGCTTGCGTCGGCCACCTCCTGGGTGGTGTTGCATCTCATCCTCGGCGATGATCCCTTGTTCCACGTCTCCGGCTACCGCCTGGTGCATCCCGTGGAATTTGCCGTCTACGCGGTGCTCGGAGTGGTCGGGCTCGGTTGCTTTCGTCAAGCTTCTGCTTCGGCTGCGCGAAGTATTTGCGAAGTTCCCCAAGTGGACAGTCTGGTTCCAACCGGTAGCGGGCGGTCTCACCGTCGGACTCCTCGGCTATTTCTACCCGGACGTGATGGGCGTCGGCTACAGCTTTGTAGACAAGATCCTCAATGGAGACGTTGTGCTGAAGCTCGTGGTTATATTGGCCGTTCTCAAGATTGTGGCCACGGCGGTGTGCTACGCTTCCGGGAACGCCGGAGGCATCTTCGGCCCGAGTCTATTTATCGGAGCGAAGATGGGCGCCGCCGTGGGAAGCGTTGCCCACAATCTCTTTCCCGCTTACACTGCGGGTCCTGGCGCCTACGCGATGGTGGGAATGGGCACAGCCTTCGCCGCGATCGTGCGCACGCCGCTCACGTCCGTGATCATGATCTTCGAGGTGACGCGGGATTACACGATTATTGTTCCCTTGATGATCTCCAACCTAATCGCGTATTTCATCTCGCACCGCTTGCAGAGGGAACCGATCTACGAAGCTCTGGCTCATCAGGACGGCGTGCACTTGCCCACGGCGGAGGCACGCGCGCAAGCGGGAAGGGTCCGAGTGAGCCAGGCGATGCGCTCGGCCCCCGTGGTCCTCTCGCCGGACACGGAGATCGGAACTGCGATTGCTCAGTGGACGGACACCTCCTTGGACGCTTGGCCGGTTGCCGACCAGGAAGGCTTGTGCGGCATGATCCGCAAAGCCGAGTTGGAGAAGGCCCTTTCCAACGGAACCACCAGTAAAACGTTGGCCGATCTTCTCAAACAATTGCCCGAAGAGCACGCCACCGCCCTGGATCTTCCTCACGTCCATCCCGATCATAGCTTCAGTCTCACGCTTGAGCGAATGGGTTCAAGCGGTTTGAGCGTCTTGCCTGTTGTCAGCCGGGCAAACGTGCGGCAACTTCTCGGAGTCGTGGTTCTGGATGACATTCTGGGTGCGTACGGTTTGGCTGCGCGCACAATTCCCTATGATGGCTAAACGCGAATCGATATTGTTGGGAGCGCCATTCGTCAAGACTTTCGCGGGCGTCGTGCTCGCGATTGTAGCGCTATTCTCTATCGATACCTTTCTGGCGAAAACCGAGAAGGCGGAGAGCCGCGTCGAAGCCGCGCGTTTCTATGCAACCGGTAAGCATCTTCTTGAACAGGGAAAGAGCACGGAAGCCGTGGAGCAATTCCGGTCCGCAATCTCCATTGAACGCGACAACGAGGATTACCAGCTTGCGCTGGGCCATGCGCTTCTAGCAGCCGGAAGACCCGCCGATTCGGAAGCCACGCTGAATGAGCTGCTTCAGCGAAACCCATCGGGGCCGCGACGAACCTGGCTATGGCGCGCGTGTTGGTTAAGGAAGATAAGAGTGACGATGCGGCGTTTTACTATCATCGGGCGATCTATGGCCAGTGGAAAGAGGATGCCCACGCGAATCAGTTGAAGGTGCGCTTCGAGCTGACGGACCTGCTCAGCCGCGAGAAGTCCAAAGAAGCCCTCTTGGCGGAATTGCTACCTCTTCAGATTGACGCCCCCGGCGATCTCGCAACCCGGAAGCGGCTTGGGCATTTGTTCATCACCGCCGGATCTCCCGCCCGCGCTGCTGACATCTTCCGCGACATCCTGCGCACACTGCCTCGAGACCCTGAAGCTCACGCGGGTCTCGGCGACGCGGAGTTCGCAAGAGGAAATTACCGCACGGCGCAGACCGAGTTCCTGGCAGCACTCCAATTGCGCCCAGCCGACCGAGACGTCCAGAACCGCCTTGATTTGTGCGATCAAGTTTTGGACCTCGATCCCGCGCGGAGAGGCCTGAGTCCGGAGGAACAATACCAGCGCAGCCGCACGCTGGTGGAACGAGTGCTGGACGACGTCAACCAATGCCTCGGCACCGGCTCCGGGCCAACGCAAGAGTTGATCAAGACCGTTCAGGACGGGTTGAAAAAGTCTGTGACCCCAGCCCGCCAGAGCACTGCATTTGAAGACAATCTCGATTGGGCAGAGCGGCTTTGGCAAGTACGAAGAACTGACTGCAAACAAGCGCTAGGAGCGTCCGAAGAACCCCTGGCTTTGGTGCTCGCCAAGCAAGCTCGATAAACCAGCCGTCACTGCGCTGGTCCCGACGATCAAGGACGAGACTGAGACATCCAACGATGGCGTCGTAATTCCCCGATCAGCGCGCCCAACCCAATTAGAATCACCGCCGTTCCTGCATGCCAGACCAGTAGATGCGGCGCCTGTTGGAACATGCACTGGACTTGAAGTGGCGTTAAGGCCAAGAAGACGGCCAAGCCGGTCAAGACCGCTCCGAGTCCGGCAGATGCGAAGAGCGCTCCTCGCCGCGCGAGCAGCCAGAACATGACGGTAGCCGGAACGGCGATCATCAGTTCCATGGCCGCACAGGGCCATCCCTCGGAAACAAAAGCGTGGGATGCCTTCCAAGGAAAGAACAGCGTGATTCCGCCGATCACCCCAGCAACTGATAGCGTCAGAACAAACGAAAGGGGAAGGCCCCGGCGGCTGCCAGGAACCATTCGCCAAGCGAGGGTAAGCGAGAACAGGATTCCTCCGCCCGCTAGAATCGCCGCCATCCAGCCCATTTGAGATCCGGTCATCAGATGAAAGCCAGCTTTGTCCATGACCGCGATCAGCCCCGCGGCGCAGACGGCGAAAACGGCGAGAAAGGCCAGGACCAGCCTGCTCTGGGATGGAAGAGGCTTCACCGGGGTAAGCGACGACGTCAGCAGATCCTGAACTTTCCGTTGGATCTCCGGGCGAAGCTCCGCGTCAGACTGTGAAGCTGCCCACGTCTCCAACTTACGTTCGAGGTCGGCGTCACGCGGATAATCTTGCATTGTCTCGATCCTTTCCCAACGCACGGCGAAGCGTCTCGTAAGCACGGTGTGCCTTCTGCTTCACTGCTCCGATAGTTGACGAGGTCGCCTTTGCCACATCCTCCAGGCTCAACCCTGAGACCTTTAACATCACGAGGACTTCACGCTGAGTCTCGGGCAGGCTGGAGATCAGGCGATCGAAGTCGTCCTGCTCGCGAGGCGCTTCGGGCAGCATCTGATGCAGACCTTCAGGGACACTCGCGACCAGCACTTCTCGCGATTCCAGCCGCCTCTGCTTCCGGTAGGCGTCCAGGCGGGTGTGCCGCGCGATTGCATAGATCCATGGCATCAACGGCTCTGAGACGCGATAGGTATGGCGTGAGCGGTGAATCTTGATCCAGCAGTCTTGCAGCATATCCTCTGCGTCATTCCGACCCACCCGCGAGCCACCGAAGTAGCGGAGAAGTGGAGGCGAAATGCGCCGCACCAGCTCATCGAGAGCGTCCGGATCGGC
>Ga0209517_10009779_pt1 | contig 10847 bp, 12 predicted proteins | sample PeaSoiMetSII2010_FD_187695 | JGI IMG/M metagenome (GOLD analysis project Ga0209517, IMG submission 187695) | Peat soil microbial communities from Weissenstadt, Germany - SII-2010 (SPAdes) (version 2) | ecosystem: Environmental > Terrestrial > Soil > Wetlands > Peat | place: Germany... | reverse complement strand
AGGATGATGGTCTCGATTGCTGCCGTGGCATCGTGAATGCAATCCTGCTTTCTCTTTCTCTTTGGGCAGTTATCCTCGGAGTAAGCTATGGCGCGTGGAAGAGCTGGCACACTGGCAGGCTGGCGGACGCCACGGTCATCTTCGGATTCGTGGGCCTCATCTTGGTAGGCCTGAGCGCGTGGTTCCGCCACCAGCTTTCTGGAACGCGGGAGGATGAACAAGGTCCTGCGGTGTGTGAACCGCGCAACGCCTACGATGGGTCACGCCATGTCCCGAAAGGTCGGGGTAAAATCCGCAGCAGTGCCGCCATCATCTCAGCCCGCAGAGTCAGCGAAACAGTTCCTGATCTCGAAGGTGCTAAGACAGGCAGTTAGCGATGGCGTCATGCTCTCCGATTTTGAGAAGCAAATGCTCGACTTCTCGGAAGGTGCGGCATCGGCGGCAGACATTGAGGCGGGCCCGAATTTCGACAGCGACTACGACAGCGATACGTATGAGGCCAAGATCGCCCGCTTGCTTCGCAAGGCGTACCAGCACGATGCCAAGCTGGGACGGACACATCAGTGGCAAGATGCTCTAAATGCGCTGGGAAGTGAGGACTGGTACATCCTCGTAATGCTTCAACAAGCAGGGATAAAGGGAGCCGTAGGCTGGGACATCGCCGTACTCTGCATCTGCGCTGGGATTGAGACGCTCATAGGATTGTCTTATGCACGCGGGGTAATCGGCCTCAGGTGGGCGCTGATCGGGCTTGCTGCATTCGGCCTCGGTATCGTGCGTCAGATCGTGATGATCAAGCATCGCGACATTCGCGATGACCCAGATTGTCCTCCGGGAGAGTAGGATTGTCATTTCTCTGACGCCCTGACCACATCTGCCTGATACACTCAATCCGCAATAAAACCACATTCAGGAGCCATCGTGATCCTTCAGCAAATCGTTGCAGTACTAACCGCCGAGCGGAACCTGCTCGACAGAGCCATCGCCGCCCTAAACGGCATTTCGACGCAACCCAGACGCGGGCGACCGCCCAAGGCCGTGCAGACTTCGGCGAGACCCAAGCGTCGCCGCCGCATGAGCGCCGCTGCCCGGAGGAAGCTGTCGCGGTTGCTGAAGCAGCGTTGGGCACAGGGAAAGATGAAGCTGAGGGCGAAGGCGAGGTAGGACAAGCCGGTGGTCAGGTCGCTGGCGGTCGGGCAGGAACCCTGTCAACGTGAGCTGCAATTTTGTGAAGGCTGTTTGCTCAATTCAGAAACAGGGCGCTTCTTCTCCACCGAGGACATCAGTACCGGCACTGCCATCTTCAGCGATGAATAATCAGTTAACGGTCTGCCACATCTGCCACAAAGGTGCTGAGATTTCCCGACCTGTGATGCGGCGGTCTTTGGGGTATCCGCCTGTACCACCGCGTCGAGGGCATTGTGGTATCCGCATTCCGCTTGAGAACATGTAAATGTGTATGTCAGAAGCCAAAGTGGCATGGCTCCGAGTGTAGCCCGCGAAAACCATCGGAACAAGTGACGAATCCGGACTGGACATGCGAGACCGGAAGTCGAAAAGCCGGTCGTCGGATTGCGGGTGCGAATCCCATCTCTCCTTCCTTGAGAGCCGCCCGTCGAGGAGTTGCTTCGTCCAGACCCTGCGGGCCTCGCAAGGCATATTACAGGGGAGACCACGAGGAGGCGGGCTCGGGCGTGCCCAAGCGATGCGGCACGGGCGGGACATCGGGACAGGTGGTGAACGTCTGTTTGACCGTCCATTCCTCGCTCCCAGTCTCATGAAGCCTGAGCTTCAACCCCGCTCGGACTTCGGGGGCGGCGGGAATCCAATAGACGGCGCTCTCGCCGCGTGAGTTCACAAGCTCGACCTGAATCAAGCCCTCTCTCATCTGGTGTCGCCGAGGCGCTGCCCTGCCGAAAGCTTCAGCTACATGTAACTGTCCCCGCTACTTCGGCTTCCTGCGCCTCACGTTTCTAGGCTGCCCTCGTTTACTGAGTATCTCCGATTCCGCTTGGAGCCAATCGTCCGAGCCGTGGCCGTCAATCCTTCCGCGCTCCTCGTACAACTGGTAGGCGCGTAGGCGAATTTTCTCCTCGGTCTCGTTCAGAGGCTTCGGTTTCCGCGGGAGAGGTCCCCGAGATTTCGACTTCGCTGCCATGGGATTTCCTCCTCGGTGAGGACCTCCCAGTCCTCGATCTTAGTTTGCGGCTGGCGGGCATCAGTGGGCAGTGACGACTGTCACCCCCGCTCGCCCGCGCGCTGCTTCAAGTTTGAGGAGATGGCTCGTGTACCTTCTCCGACTACATCGCGATAGTCAGCGGGCACCCGCGCCATGCGGGCAGGCTAATCTAGTGAGGCTCGCGGCCAGCCGGTTCCGGGACGGCGGCGACTCCTTTCCCCCATTCCACCTTCAGCGACATTTTGGAAGCGCAATCGGCGCACAGCCAGAAGTACTCATATTTGCTGTACTCAACTTCGAGCCGAAACAACTTTCCTTGGCTTAGGTAATGGAAACGGGCGGGGCACGGCGGGTTGGCGCACTTGGCGACCATCGGCCACCTCGATCCAGCGCGAACCCAAGTGCCGGAGCGCAAAGTCAGGTCGAAAGTGGTTCGCCCAGTTTCGGCAAGTGGGGAGACTCGACGCTCCGGCCTTGCCTACAGTCAACACCGAACCCGTGCTGGATGCAGTGATGAGGCACACAACTTGCAGTGATCCGGAGCAGCCTTGCATGGTTGCTTCGCCATAACGCGCAAAGAGAGCGCTCAGCAGCCAGCGCGGCGTCCAGCGACTACCGCGCCATCGTGGCGGTCCGATTGTTTGCGCCGGTTCAGTGCTCTAAAGTTGCAGAGTGTCCGGGCTGCCCGCTCAACTTCCGTGGAGGCGTTTCGTCTGTGTTCTCCACAAGCTCGGCTATTTTCCGTTAAGCGGTATCTCTGAGCAGGCTGAGCGCAAAGAACAGCGCCGAGATGATGACAACAATGGGTCCCGGGCTAAAGCGAGGCAGCAGGTAGGTGGTGATCAGAAGACCCAACCCAACCGCAGCCACGCTCGCAAGGCAAGAACTCACTAGGAAATGAGAAACGTTGCTTGCCAGACGCCGGCCTGTGGTGGCGGGAATGATGATCAAGGCCCCAGCGAGCAGCGCACCCATGAAACGCAGCCCCACCAGTACAGTCAGGCTGAACACCAGCAGGAAGTAGAGATTTAGCCGGTCCAATCGGACGGAGGTTGCCGCAGCCAACTCTGGCGAGAACAGGCTTAGCAGAAGCTGGTCCTTGAATCGAAAGATAACAAGAATGACCAATAGAACGGCTGCGATACCCAGCAGGAAGGTGAATAGCGAAAGAGCTTGAAAACGCCCGAACAGTGCCTCGACAAGGTCTTCCTGTGGAGTCAGCGCCGCCCCAATGGCAAGCGAGCCTGCGAAAACCACGCCAACCATCGCATCAGTGGCAAGACCGGTCTTTTTCTGGAGTTGCCAGATCAGCACAGTGCCCAAGAACAGGGTTGTGGCCCCGCCGAGAATGGGATTGAAACCGAACAAGAATGCCAGTCCGATGCCGGGAAGAGCCACGTGGGATATTACGTCGCTGGCGAGGAGCATCCGCTTCATCAGCGCAAAGCTTCCAACCAGCCCCGCAGCAACGGCAAAGAGCAGGGCGAGGATCATCCCGTAAATGTCACTAGGTCCGGTCATTCTCGACATCGTGGTGGTGCACGTGCTGATAGAACTTCGGCACGCCCGAGTAAACTTCCGCAAGCGTCTCCGGGGTGAGGATATCCCGCGGGCTGCCAAAACACGGCTTCCCCTTGCTGAGACACAAGACCTTGGTCGCGAACTGGTATACAACGCTTAGATCGTGGGACACCAGCAGCACCGTCAAATTGCGCTCCAGCCGAAGCTTTTCGAGCAGTTCATACACACGCTCTTGCGCCAATTCATCCAGACTTGCTGTCGGTTCATCAACGAGCAGCACGTTTGGATCGCCGAGGAGCGCGAACGTAATGTCATCCACGACCTTACCTTCGACGCTAGGTGCGGTGAGAACCTAGCGATAATCGGCCCCAACGGAGCCGGGAAAACTGTCCTCCTTCGCGCACTGCTGAGCGATGCATTTCCGCAAGCGCCGCCTCAAAGGTTGGATTTGGCATCACTCGCCACCGCCTCTTCGACTCTCTTGAATTCCTCAAGAGAAACCAGCTCACCGGCCACAAAGTAACACGGGCCGTTCGGCGACTCATCGATGTACAAGTCGCGTGCAGTTACCCGCCATGCCTTCTCGGGCGGTACAGGATTAGCCGGGCGCGGGTCTGGATAATTCGGGAAAACCATGTGGAGTAATCGTGCGCTTTCCGTTATCGTAAGCATCCGGCCCATAGCACACATTCCTTAGTCCCAAACCATCACACCACGCACCGCTGGGTGCGTTAGCGTGAGCCGCACTCTCCCCTTGCGCACGACGAATGCTCCGCTCGGTCGCTGTCCTTGGCGGAAGAGAACCGTCCCCTGGGCGCGGCAGCTCAGAAATCACGGGTCAGGATGTCGGAGGCGCGGCGGCACAGACTTCACAACCAAGATCGGCGTTGCCAACGAGACCAATCACGTAAACGCCTGCGTTCCGCTCAGATATTTTGGTCTTCCACGGCACTGGGCCGTGCGGCGAAAGGTCAACCACTTTGAATATTTCAGCAACGGTCATCGTCAGGCATTCTATTCCAAACCGACCGACTATCCTCGTCCGCTGGCGAGCCCAGCCACACTCCGGCGCAAGCATCGCACCGGCGCGTCTTCCTCGTTGGGAGGGGCCAGTTCCAGGAAGCCGACGCGACCCGCGTCTCGGTTTTCAGGATCGAACGACCAGCCCGCGAAGAGCGCCGGCATCGAGCGGCACACCCATGTGGAAAAACTGGCGTAATGAGCGTTTACTCCTCAGCAGGGACGGATCGTTTCCGGCATGTCGACCCAACCTTTCCGCATGTTGGTAAGAACCACGGCTCGGTCGTTGTCAGCGATGTCGTCCCATTTCACAGAAATTGGAACAGCCGCAGACTGGTTCACCGATTGTTCCAAATCCAACGATAACGCAGAGACGGTGAGTTCGCGACAAAGTCGATGCGTTGATCGCTTGAAGCAACAACCCGGTGATCCGCGTCACCGACTTTTGAAGCCGCGCCGGTCGCACCGCCTTCCATCACTTGGATCGAGGTGCTGGGCGATGTCGTCGCCCACGTCTTGATCTACGTGGTGCCGCGCGGCTTGCTGCGCCTGAACACGACGCGATACAAACGGATCGTGTGGTGGTGATTACCTGCGAGTCGGCTACGGCACCGCCCCGCGCGCCTTCAATTCAGGACGAGCATAGAATAGGGGAAGGAGGCAGAGTCGAGTCATGAAAGGGAAAGTGAAATGGTTTGACGCAGGCAGAGGCTATGGCTTTATCACACGAGCAGACGGCCCAGACGTATTCGTCCACCACAGCGCCATTCAGACCGAGGGTTACAAAGAACTCCAAGAAGGCGAAGAGGTAGAGTTCGAGATTGAACAAGGCGCGAAAGGCCTGCACGCCGTGCGGGTGATTCCAGCGCGTGAGCGAAGGGCGTCCTAAGCTCAGACTTTGCGACGCTCCGTAGATCGTGGCGTTTCCGGAGCAAAGGAATCACGCCCTGCCCTCAACAGACTGATGGTCGATGCCCACCGCAGGAAATTTGACGCCGTGCCGGTATGGAAGCTGGACCGGTTCGCGCGAAGCCTCAAGCAGCTCGTCAATGCTCTGGCGGAAATGGAAGCGCTCGGGGTGGCGTTTGTCAGTCTGCGCGACAACCTGGACTTGAGCACGCCCTCGGGGCGGCTAATGTTCCAGATCATCGGCGCAATGGCCGAGTTTGAAAGAGCGCTGATTCAAGAACGCGTCCGCGCTGGGCTGCGCCACGCCCGAGCACAAGGAAAGCGGCTGGGCAGGCCTGGCGTGAACGTCGAGGTGAAACGCATCCGGGAGCTTCGCGCGCACGGGGCTTCCCTACGCACCATCGCTCGCCAGCTAGGGGTGTCGGGTTGGGGACGGTTCATCGGGCACTCCCAGCGCGTTCCAAAACCGTATCCGAGGCCAGTGTAGGAAGCGATCCTACCCTCGCCCGACAGGTTGGCGGCGCGAGAAAAATCCTGTGGGCCGTTGTGGCTCCGTGTTGGCTCATTTCTTGAGTGAGAACTCATGGTCGCTGCGGGAATGGGCGCGGATCGTTTTCCCGACTTCTCCCGGCCGTTCATAGATAAGTCGTTAATAGTCAAAGTGAAAGAGGCCACTTCACCATCAATCACGATTTGGTCCAGAAAATGCTCCTTGTTAGCCCGGACAGCGCGGGGCGCGTTTCTCCTTTGGCTGAGGGATGGCCCATATGCACTCACCCTATGGCATGAACATTGTCGAGAGCTGCGCGACCTGCAGATCGCGTGCAATCAGTTCGCCAAGGGCACGCGCAAAACAAGCGCCCTGAACCGTTAAGCTGCGCATCGGGTGGCGGCTCCATCCCCCGCGTGGCCCCCACGACTGGCTGGCTAATCATCTCGAGCCCGGCCAGACGTTCGAGCAGTTTTTTCCGGACCCTAACCAAGCTTACAATACAAAGTAGGTAGCGCCGTTCCTCCGTCTCTTCATGTCGAAGTTGCCGCTGCACTGCTTTCAGCTGACAACCCAACGCTTCGTTCCGCGCAGGACGGCGCTGGAAAGGAATTCCGCTTGGCTGCTGAAAAGTCATTGGCGCCGGTAAACAAAAGGGCTGTCTCCAACGATGAGGTGAATGGCCTGAGACACGGCGACGCGCCTTCTCCGAAGGATCTGGACGACCTGCTTACCACCATCGGCGCGCACGGCATCGACGTGCTCGGAGACCAGCCTAAGCTGCGTTCCTTGGTTCTCGAAGGAGGTGTTCGATGAGTTCTCCGGCGACATCAATCTGCGTTTCACTCCAAAACATCCTGCTCCCAACTGATTTTTCGCCTTGTTCAGAAACAGCCCTCACGTACGGTGTTGGCTTATGCCGCCGTTACGACACCACACTGTACACGGTGACTGTGGTCCCTGAAGAAATTACCGACTATATTCAGCCGCCGGAACCGTTCTGTCTCCGGCATTCCGCTGAGAACAAGATGGCGAACCTTGTAAAGTCGAAGCTGTTCCAGGGAATCAAGCATTATGAGCTGGTCAAGGAAGGTTCCGTCTCAGAGGTGCTTTCAGACTTGATCGATGGACTTGAGATTGAGCTAGTCGTGCTTGGCACCCATGGCCGCGGTGGAATCAAGAAGCTCGTGCTTGGCTCGGTGGCAGAAGAGATTGTTAACTGCGCGGCTTGCGCCGTGCTTACGGTTGGGCCACACATCTCCTCGGAATGGGTGTCGGAACCGAAGCTGCGGAGAATTCTGTACGCGACCGACTTGCTGCCCGGTTCAGCGAGAGCGCTTACGTATGCACTATGGCTGGCAGAGCAGGAGCATGCTCACCTGACTTTGCTTCACGTTCTCAAGATGCCCACCGATGTTCATTTGGGGTATCCACAGTCAGAGAAAGCGATGGCGATGAAACGTCTTGTGCAACTGCTTCCGCCCGAGACGACCCCTTCCGTGAAGAGGGAATTCATCGTGGAGATCGGCGCACCGGCGGAACACATCCTGAAAGTGGCTGAAGACCTGGGGGCAGACTTCATTGTGATGGGACCGCACCATACTTCCCACGCGCGGGCATCCGCGCATCTGCCGTGGGTCACGCCTCACCAGGTGCTCTGTCATGCCCGGTGTCCCGTTTTAACGGTGCGGGACGGGGTTTCCTCTGCGACAGCACACATCGAACAAGCCCTCAGAAAATCAGCTCAGGATGAGTGAAACCCACAAGGAGACAACAAGGGAGTGCTGGCAGAAGCCGCAACGAATTTGAGGAACCATGACAATAGCCCAGTCGAAATTCCGTGATCACGGGCACTGTTCGACTATCGTAACCAAATTAGACGCGTCACAATTTGGGTTGCCGGTGGCGAATGCCAGAATCTCCTAAATTTCCCCGACCATGGTAGACCTCACTCGTTATGAGTCCGCGGGCCATTCCCGTATTTTGCGGCTGCTTCGCGCCATAGTGCCGCCGCGAGGCTGCCAACTGTTTAGTGATCCATCAGCTGCTTCAAAGCGGGTTGCAGGTCCTTGAAGACCTGCACAGCAAGCGAACTGGTGAACTCGTACTCGCTAGCGACCTGCCCCGGCACGAATACCATCACCGTTCCGAAAAAGCGGTCGCCAATCATGAAGACGAAAGCAGCGGTTCGGTTCGCTACCCGGGACTCGAGTAGGTGTCCCCCGGGACCCACAAACTTCACTCGGTTGTCGCCTGTCCCGGTCTTGCCGCCGAGCGGAATGACCGTGCCATCGCTCGTTACGAGACCGCCGTGCGCTCGGCGTGCGGTTCCGTTCTCAACGACTCGGATCAGCTCCTGGCGGACCAGTGCGGCGATCTCGCCCGACAGCACTCGTTCGCCGGTCGCGGGCTGCCGCTGCAGCACGGTCTCCATTGGCGTGCTTTCGGCGAAGCGCAACTGCTGAATGGCCGTACCTGGGTAACGCACTCCATCATTGATAAGAATCCCCATCAGTTCGGCTAACGCTCCGGGCGTATCGCCGGAAACGCCGATTGCGGTTGCATACGATGGGACCAATCGCTCAAAGGGGTATCCGACCCGGCTCCATGCACGCCTGATTTCCGTGAAGGCGTCTTCTTCGAGGAGAATACGGATGCGCAGATCCTGTGCCCTCTTGTGGCGGGTTCGGAACAACCAGGAATAGGCCTGCTGGCGCTCATTCGCGCTCGCGTTCACGGCCTCGGCAAACGTTGCTCCCGGATGTTGCCTGAGATACCGGAGCAACCAGAGCTCGAGGGGATGCACGCGCGCCAGATAGCCGCGATCCGCGAGGTTGAACTTGTCGACGGCATACTTCTCGTACAAGGCTGCAAGCTTCCGCTCGGGCAGAAACGTCGAGGGCAGATACGTCCGCAGAAAAGTCGTGAACTCTTGCAGGCTTGCCTCTGGCCGCACAGAGCGGTAGACCACAGCCACACGACGCGCTGAGGGATGCATGCTGCGGACCCGCTTCTGCAGAGCGTCGTCCGAGGAAAGCCCGGCATATCTGCGGTAAAACGGCGACAGGAACACGCGCCCTTCCCGGTCGGCGAAGCGGGCCAGGTACTCGCGCCGCGCCGGATTGGCGGGATCGGACAGAACTCCCGGCGCCTGCTGTAGCGTGCGCGACATGTAGTAGCGCTCACTGTCTCGCATCAAGCGGATGAAAACCAGGTTCACCGAGCGCTCGAATGCCTCCCGGACGGTCACGATCCGGCTATTGTCGGAGGATTCGAAATTCCTGAAGTGGTGCAAGCCGCCGGCCGTGAAGAATCCCTCCGCCGGGCTGGCAGAATACCGGCGGTCGAGAGCGGCCTCGAGCATGGGCTGCAAGCCGTTGTCGCCGGCGGTCAAGAGATACCCGGCGGCCCACGCCGTCAGGGGGTCATCCCGAGTCCGGGCCACAGCGGCCAGCTCTGCAGCCGAAGCGTGCCCGTATTTCCCATGCAGTTGCTCAATGATCTGGAGGTAATTGACCAGGGTGCGAAGCTTGGCGGTCGAGCCGAGTTCCAGCTTCGTGCCCTCGTTGATATTCAACGGCTGATTGTAATTATCGGCCTGCACGCGCAACAGGTTCAGCCCGGGACCACGCTCATAAAGTGTGAAGCTGTAGATCACCGAGCGCGGATCGCTTTGGGCAAGCAGCCGATGCTGTCGCAGCTTGGCGACCTGGCTGGGATCGGTGAGCCGGCGCAAGTATTGCGTGACATTCTGCTGCGCTGCCGCGTCGATCGTGGTGCGGACGGAGAGGTCCAGGCGATCAAGCGCGTAGGTCCTGTCCAAGCCAAGCAGAGGCAGTAGCCTCTCGCGAACCAGGTCACGCGCCTTGTGGTCCACGAAATCTGGCGTGGCGGCGGGAGGCCTGGCCCGCATGACTAGTCGCTCGCGCAGCGCAAGATCACGCAGTTCGGCGGAGATCACGCCCACCTGGCACAGCACCCGGAGATAGCGGTTTGTCTGCTCCGCCAGTGCATCCGGCTGAAGTACCAGATAACGGAATGGTGCCCGCGCGGCGAGCAGTAGCGAAACCACCTGGCGGTACGCGCGTGCTTGTTGCCGCCGCTGCACAATGTCCAGATCGTTTGGTGGCGCCTTTAGCAACTGATTGATGGTGCCGAAATCGCTGTCGTACCAGATTTCCAAACCATCACCAAGCCCGGTTACTTCGCCATGCCCCGGGGCCGCAGCCAGCGGAAGGGAGTTAAGGTAATCGCGAACGATTCGTTGCTGCGCCACTAGCGTATGGCGCCCGTCTTGGTACGCCCGCAGCGACGCCGAGAGCATTTGCCGCGCCTTCTCGGCTGCCGATCGCGTCCTGCCTCTGGGCGAGTGCCGTATCTTTTCCAGTTGCGTGGCCAGAGTGCTGGCGCCGATCACTTGGTGATGCGGATCCGCAGCGTGCACGCCGTAATCAAAGATCGCATGTCCCAGGCGTGGCCATTCAATCGCGGGATTTCGGTTGGGATGCTGCGGGTGCAGCATTGCCCGGTTTTCCGTGAACAGCAGGGTGTCGACGACGACTTCGGGGATCTCGGAGTACTCGCGGTAGGCCCGCTCGGGGTCGCGGAATTCGTAGAAGGGCTTCCCCTCTCGATCCACAATTTGCAGCCCTGCCTGATCCTTCTCCCGGTAGATGGGGAACACGCCCAAGTCGGTCGCGGTTAGGTACAGCTTGGAGTCTCGCGCTT
>Ga0209517_10009778_pt1 | contig 10847 bp, 9 predicted proteins | sample PeaSoiMetSII2010_FD_187695 | JGI IMG/M metagenome (GOLD analysis project Ga0209517, IMG submission 187695) | Peat soil microbial communities from Weissenstadt, Germany - SII-2010 (SPAdes) (version 2) | ecosystem: Environmental > Terrestrial > Soil > Wetlands > Peat | place: Germany: Weissenstadt... | reverse complement strand
CTGCCGCACCCACTTCCTCTTCATCGGGTACGGATGGTAGTAGAAGGAGCGCTTGAAGCCGTAGATGATGATGTCCTTGAGCTGGTCCGGGGCGATGAAGAAGTTGTCCAGGGCAAGGGTCAGCTCGCGAGTGACCGTTGTGTGGGACACGAGCCTGTTGTCCGTGCAGAACGTCAGTGACAGCTTGTAGTCAAGCATCTTCTGCAGAGAGTGATCGCGCACGTCAACGAGCCCCGGGGAGGTTTGCAGATTGCTCGTGAGACATACCTCGATGGTGGTGCGATTCTCCGCGATGTAGTTCACCAGGTTTTCCACATACGCCTTCTTCTCACGCTCGCTGCCGGTGGAGATCATGTGCTCGTCAAACATGTGAAGACCATGGCCGATTCTGTCCGCATGCAGCTTGGCGATTGCCTGGAAGACCGACTCGGGTCCGTACGCCTCCCCCGCGTGGACCGTCTTTTTCAGGAAGTGCCGATGGACGTACTCGTAGGCTTCCTCATGCTCGCTCGCCGGGTAGCCTTCTTCGCTTCCCGCAAGATCGAACCCGACCACCTGCAGCTCGGTTTCCCGGCGAAGGCGCACCGCGGCCCGGGCGAGCTCCAGCCCCGCTGTGCGGATGATGTCCAGGCTGCTGGAAGACGAGAGAAGCCGCGAGAGGTTTCGATAGTACTCAGAGAACTCCGGGGTGAAGAAGCGCATGGCGCACAAGATCACTCCGTAATCGAAGGGCGGCTCGGCGTCCGTCAGGGTCTTGTTGATCTCCGTTCGGGCCCGACGCAGCCCATTGTCCACTGCCCGAACCACATCATCGAGGCTGAAGGACAGAGAAATGTGAAGCTGCGGGGCAAACCGGACCTCCAGGTATCTCACCCCTTCTGCCCAGTTGTCCATGGCAAGCTCGTACGCAGATCTCTCCAGCCCCTCGCTGTCCTGGAGAACCTTGAGCGTCCACATGAAGCAGGAAAGGTACTCCAGGAGACTCGCGTACGACGGCTTGAAGATGGCTTCGTTCAAGCCCTCCTCGGTGAAAGAGGGGAGGTTGATTTTTCTTTCGCGCGCCAGCTCGATCAGGCTTGGGACTCGCAGCGATCCGTCGAGGTGCACGTGCAGATCTGTCTTGGGGATCGCGCGGATGAAGGCAGGATCGTATCTATAGGTCATTCTGATTCAGGATAGAGGGCCAGGATGGGCTGGTCAAGGTCGCCTTATGCGGCTGTTGAGCCACTGCGCTTTCGACCTTGCGCCGCTTGCCACGGGGCGTGTAGCATCCGCACGTGGAGACCGTCTCCTGCATTGTGCCGGCGGCCGGGCGTTCCCAGCGGATGGGTCAGTGGAAGCCCTTGCTTCCCTTCCGGGGATCAACGATCATCCAAACGGTTGTCAATGTTGCCTTGTCCGCATGCGCCCGCGTGATCGTCGTCACAGGTCACCGGGGAAGGGAGATCGATGCCATTCTCGGCGGGGACCATCGGGTGACCCTCGTGACGAATCCCAGCTGGGAGGAAGGGATGTTCTCCTCCATCCAGCGTGGCGCATCCTGTGTGGACACTGACCGTTTCTTTATCGTTCTGGGCGACAAACCGTTCATACGGCCGGACGTCTATGCGTCACTGCTCCTGGCCCCACCCGCGGACGCGGTCTTCCCGGTCTTCGACGGCGAGAGGGGGCATCCTGTACTGTGCCGTCGTTCCGTTCGGGAGGCGGTCCTCGCTGCGGAGCGGGCAACTGGGTCCATGCCGAGCCTCCTCTCGGACTTCGAGGTGAGAGAAATCCCGTGGGTCGATGATTCGATCCTCCGGGATATCGATACGCCCGAGCAGTACGCCGACGTCAAGTGGCAGGAAAGGGGTTCTTGACGTATATTTACGATATAAGCCATGCCAAAGACGAAGCCTGCACCTGACGCATGCTGCAGCCTGGACATCGACGGTGAGGACCAGAACCGGCTGATTGCGATGTTCAAGGCACTCGGGAACCCGATACGGTTCGAGATCATGAAGTTCCTTGTGACCCACCCGGGAAGCATTACGGGAGAGATCGTCGAGTACCTCCCGATTGCCCAAGCGACGACCTCCCAACACTTGAAAGTGCTCCGGGACGCGGGGCTGATCACAGGCACTACCGAGGGACCAGCGGTGAACTATCGGCTGAACGAACAGGCTGCCCGCTGGTTTCGCGCGGCGATCGTCCGCTGCTTCTAGCGATGCAGCATCAATCCGTGCTCCTCGTAGCAGGTGGCGGCGCCGTGGTTGGTCTTTTCGCGGCTGCGGTGCTGGTAGGTCGACGCGAGGGGGATGCGCGGGCGAATCACGTGCTGTCCGCGCTTATGGTTCTTTTCTCTCTTTCCATAGTCTACCCGATCTTCTTCGATGCATTGCCGGCTCTTTCGCGGACGCACGCGGCGCTGATTCTGGAACCATTCCAGTTCCTCATCGCCCCGCTCATGGGTTTGTATTTTCGCGTCCTGCTTGTCCCGCAGTACCGACTTCGCCCGATCCATTCTCTCCATGCGCTGCCGTTCCTGCTTTTCGGCGTGATGAGCCTTGTGCCGATCCCTTCCTCGGGGCTGTCGCACGGACCGTTTGCCCGCCAAGTCCTCTGGGCCCTGCTCGTGGTTCAGGCATTCCTCTATCTCGTGCCGTCGTTGAGGCTGCTGTTCCGCTATCGGCATTCGCTTCGTGACCAGGAGTCGAACGTCGCAGGGATCGACCTCGGGTGGCTCATGTGGTTCGGCCATCTGTTCCTTGCCATGAACACCGCCTACGCCGTCCTCCTGATCATCATGGTCCACGGGCCACGGACCTTTCCGGTGCGCGAATACCTCTCGATTGCGCTCAGCGTTCTCGTCTTCGCGATCGGGCAACGCGCCCTACTGCAGAGGCGGACGCCGATGATCGAAGGGCTGGCGGCACCCCCCATAGCAAGGCAGGAAAGGGCCGTGGTTCCCCCAGCCGAAGCGGAAGCAATGAAGGGGCGACTCTTGCGTGCAATGGAGATCGAGCAGCTCTACCTGGACCCTGACTTGCGCCTTTCCGACCTCGTGGACCATCTCGGCGTGACGCGGAACCAACTTTCCTACGTCATCAACAGGCATCTGGGCAAGAACTTCTACGATTTCGTGAACGAGTATCGCGTGCGCAGCGTGCTGCGTTTGATGAACGAATCATCGTACGACGACAAGAAGATCATCGCCATCGCCTTCGACGCTGGATTCAATTCCAAGCCGGCATTCAACGCGGTATTCAAGAAGTACACGGGCCGAACCCCCTCGGCCTACCGTGACGGCAGAAAAAAGTTGTCTCATGCGTCCCCTTGAGACGACGAATCACCACAGAACGGCGTAGCTTCCCTTCTGTTCGACACAGCGACGTGTCAACAAGGAGAGTGGTATGGGTTCGACGCCAATCGTGGAGCTTGCGGATGTCAGGAAAGTGTATCTCCTGGGGAGGACGGAAGTCCCCGCGGTGCGGGGAGTCACCTTCAGTATCGAAAAAGGGGACTTCATCTCGATTGCCGGTCCGTCCGGGTCGGGCAAGACGACTATCCTGAACCTCATCGGCTGCGTAGACACGCCAACGGCAGGAACGGTCCGCATCGATGGGGTGGAGACAAGCGGCCTGGGAGACCGACAGATCACGTCGATCCGTCACAGGATGATCGGCTTCATCTTCCAGTCCTTCAACCTCATCCCTGTTCTCAACGTGTACGAGAATATCGAGTTCCCCCTTCTCCTGGATGGCGGGCGACCGGCCCGGGGTGAGCGAAGGGGCTGGATCGAGACGCTTATCGAGGAAGTGGGGCTTGCCCAGTGGCGAAGGCATAGACCGGGCGAGCTGTCGGGCGGTCAGAGGCAGCGGGTGGCAATTGCGCGCGCTCTTGCCACCAGGCCGCGCATCGTGCTTGCCGATGAGCCAACCGCGAACCTGGATTCTGCAACAGGTCAGTCCATCATCGAGCTGATGAAAAAGATCAACCGGGAGATGGAGACAACGTTCATCTTCTCCACTCATGACGCGAACATCGTGCGGATTGCCGACCATGTAATCCGTCTCCATGACGGCGCGGTCGAGTCAGAGGAGCGCAGGGAGGGCAGCCATGACGGTGCTCGTTAGGCTTGCGCTTCGGAACCTCCTGGAACACAAGGGCAAGACGCTCATCGTCGGGCTCATCATCGCCTTCGGCGTCACGATTCTCATTGTCGGCTCCTCCTTTCTCGATTCGGCATCGCGCAGCCTTTCGCGAGCTTTCATCGAAAGCTTCACGGGACAGGTGATCATCACGGGAAAGGCGCGTGGCAACGTGACGCTGTTTGGCGTTGCTGAAATGGGCGCCGTGGAGGCCACTCCGCTCCTTCCTGATTTCGAGAAGCTCACTGCCTACCTCCGTGGCCGTTCCGACGTGAAGTGCTTCACGCCTCAGGTTTCAGCGGCCGAGCAGCTGAACAAGGCGGGGGAAGATGCGATCGGCGGCGGCCCGTTCGTGTACCTCTTCGGAATCGAGCCCGCTTCGTACAGCTCCATGTTCGACAACATCACGTTGGCCTCGGGCCCGGGGCTTGCCCCCGGGCAGGAAGGCATTCTGCTCTCCACGCGGCAGGTGGAGGAGTTCAGGAAGGAGTTGGGAAGCGATCTGAGAGTAGGCGACAAGGTCCTGATCCAGAGCTTCGGCAACGCGATCCGCGAAGTGACGCTGCGCGGCATCTTCATCTTCAAGGAACGCACGGCAGCAACGGATCTCATCGCGTACGTCGATCCGCAGACCCTGCGCGCCCTGGCGGGTATTGCGCGGGCCTCTGATGCACCGCCTCAGCTGGATGCGGCGGAGGCAGGACTTCTCTCCACGGAGGAAAGCACCCTGTTCCAGGGGAATGCTACGATGGTGCAAGTCTCTTCGGGAACGGGACGCCTGCCGACGTTCACGAAGACCACGCCGGCCGTGGAACAGCAGGGGGATACTGCGGGTCCGTGGCAGTTCATCCTCGTCAACCTCAAGGATCCTGGTGAGGCAGCCTCTTTCATAGTGCAGACCAACCAGTGGATGGCAGACCAGGGAATCAACGCAAGGGCCACTGACTGGCGCGCCGCTGCTGGGCCGTTTGCCATGATGCCAGACCTTTTGCGGGTCGTCTTCGTGCTTGCCATCCTCATCATCGCGATAGTCGCTGCGATCATCATCATGAACACCCTGATGGTGAGCATCAGCGAGCGAACCGCGGAGATCGGCACGATGCGAGCACTTGGGGCGCAGAAAAGCCTCGTGTGGCGCATGCTGCTGGCCGAGACGCTCGTCATTTCGATTCTCTTCGGCGCTGCGGGAATGGCTCTCGGTTCAGCGCTTGTCGGCGTCCTGAACCTCGCGGGGATCCCCGCCTCCGGCCCACTCCTGCAGACAATCGCAGGAGGATCGATGCTTCGGCCGACCGTTGCCCTTTCATCACTCGGGAGCTCGATCCTCCTCGTCATTCTCATCGCGATCATCGCGCACATCTATCCCGTGCGCGCTGCGCTCAAGATCCAGCCGGTGGTCGCCATCCAGGCTCGATCAGAATAGGAGAAACCTCATGCGCTTCATGATCCTTGCAATCCGCAACCTGGGCCGGCAGAAAAGGCGCAGCTTCCTGCTCGGCGGGGCAATCGCCTTCGGAATCCTCATCGTCACGTTCGTCAACGGATTTGCCGGCGGCGTGGCCGGCAACCTGGAGCAGAACTTCTCCCAGCTCCTCGGAGGGGAAATCTTCATCCAAGGGGTCGAGAAGAAGCCTTCGGGACAGCGCGTTCAAGTGATCACCGACGAGGCGGCGCTCAGCGCTGCCATCGCCGATTCGCGCATTCCGGTGAAATCCGTCACGAGGAGCTCCGCGTTCCTCGGGACCTTCTTTTTCCACAACAACAGCACAGTGCAGGAGGTTGTCGGAGTGGATTTTGATGTGGCAGCCCCGCTTCGGGACCGGCTCACTCTGGTGGAGGGCAGCTTCGACGGGATGAGGAACCCCGAAGGAATCATCATCGGGCAGCAGACAGCCCAGAGGCTCAAGGCGCGCCCCGGGGACCTTGTCCTGGTGCAGCTTCGCACGATCACTGGTCAGATGAACGTCGCCGAGTTCCTCGTCGCCGGTGTCAGCCACGATCCCGGACTTTCGGTGTCCTTTGCGGCCTACGCGAACAGGGCGTACGTGAACGCTCTGGAGAACCTCCCGCCGGAGGCGTACCAGCAGCTGGGGATCCTCCTGAGCAATCCCGAGACGACGAATGCTGCGGCGGCGGAGCTCTCGCGCGCCCTTTCCCGAAGGGTCGTGCTTCTCCCTGCCCTCCCGAAGGCCGCGGGTGAAAACCCGATTGGTTCGATGCTGAGACAGCACAGCGAGAATCCCATGGGCGCGATGGTGGCGGATCTCATGAGGCTGGCAAGCGAGGGAAGCTACACGGGAACGCGATACAGGTTGTCAACAATCGATGACATCCTGGGCAGGCTTCAGCTTCCGCAGATCATCGCGGCCATCAACGGCGTCGCTTTCGTCGTTCTTCTCATCCTCTTTCTCATCATCGTCGTGGGAGTCATCAACACGTTCCGAATTGTCCTCAACGAGCGTACCAGGGAGATCGGAACCATGCGGGCCCTGGGAATGCAGCGCGGGAGAGTGCGCTCGTTGTTCCTCCTGGAAGCGTTGTTTCTCTTCGTGGGCGGAGCAGTCGTTGGGTTGATTGGCGCAACGTTGGTCATGGCGCTCGCGAGCCTCGCGAGCTTTGCTCCTACCACCCCCGCGTTCCTCATGCTTCGAAACGGCCACGCAAGCTTCATGGTGTCGCCCGGTCAGATAGCGCTGCCAATCGTGGCAGTGGGGCTTCTCACCATGCTGGGGGCCTGGCTGCCCGCTCGCCGGGCTGCGCGGCTGAAACCGGTGGAAGCCCTGACGGCAGTTCACTAAGACCAATCACGGAAGGAGAAAAATAATGATTTCTTTCTTCAGAAGGCACTTTCCGCCGCGACCCAGGTTTCTGAATCCGATCGTCTTTCTGCTCATCCTGGCCGCGCCGGTGCTTCGGGCAGACACGGACCAGCCCGACGTCGCGGCTCTGCTCGGGCAGCTGGACACGCTGACGAACTTTCAGGGTGATTTCACGGCGGAGTATACGGAGGTGACCCAGCACCCCGGGCAGCAGCCCTCTGTCTACCGGCACGACGTGTATCGGCGCGACCGAATCGGAGCCATGACGATCGTCATGCGATACCCCGATTCGCAGAAGGGACAGGGTTATCTGGAGGTTGACAACAACTTCTGGTTCTATGACCAGAACAGCCGACTCTTTTCCCATGCCTCACTGAAAGAAAACTGGCAGAACACGGATGCGATGAACAGTGACTTCTTTCGAACGAACTGGGCCCGGGACTATGGCGCAGTGAGTTGGAGCGAAGGGACCCTCGGCGTGTATCCTGTGCTCATCCTCGATCTGAAGGGAACGAACGACCAGGTCACATTTCCCTTCAAGAAGGTATGGATCCGCAAGGACATCGGAATCCTCCTCAAGGCTGAGGACTACAGCTTCTCCAAGCTGCTCATGCGCACCGTCTACTATCCCCAGTACGTCAAGATCGAGGACCACTACGTTGCCGATCGGATGCTCATCATCGACAACCTGAACGTCGGCGCCAAGACAGAGATGACGCTCGCGAACATCTCCCTGGCAACGCTTCCCGACTACACCTTCACGAAGGCATTCCTCCAGCAGGTGAACCGATGAAGGCATTCCTTTTCCTCGCAAGCGCCGCGCTCATGTTGATCTCGGTCGCTGCCGGCGCTCAAAGTGCGGGCAACCCTGACGACATGTTCGGCGGCCCCATGGTAGAAGGCTCGTCGCAGGCTGCGCAAACCGCGCAAGGCGCCTCGACCTCGCCGGAGTCCTTCCTGCAATCCAAACGGGTTGATATCGGGGGCTTCTTGTTCTCCGACTACACCACGTTCGCGTACTGGGGAAACACCTACCCTTCCCTCCTGGATCCTGGCTCAAGCGTTTCCTACTCGTTCGCGCCGAATCTGGAAGCGGATGTCTATCTCGATGCCCGGCCTTACCCATACTTCCGCGTCTTCGGGAAGCTCAAGGCGATCTATCCGTTCGGCGGCCCAGCCCAAGGCGTGTACCAGGCGCAGACCGCTCCGTTCACCTCGATCTACGTGCCACCGTCAGGTCAGAGCGTTGCGATTCCCAACATCTCCATCTTCGAGCTGTTCGCAGACGTCAACTGGAACGAGAAGCTCTTCCTGCGCGTTGGCCAGCAAGTCATCCATTGGGGAGTCGGCTATTTCTTCAGCCCGGCCGACATCCTGAGCCTGACCCCGATCAATCCACTTCAACCGACCCTCGAGCGGCAGGGGCCGCTGGCGCTCAACCTGAACGTTCCCTTTGCCCACGTGGACAACGCGTATCTTTACGTGGTGGCAAACCAGAGCTTCACTCAGAACGTTGCCTTTGATCCGAGCGAGCTCGCTGTGGCACCCAAGGTGGAGTTCCTGCTCGGGGACTATGAGATCGGAGTCGGCGGCTACTATCAGAAGGACCGAAGACCGAAGGCCATGATGACGGCAACGGGGTCACTTTTCGGCACGCTGGGAATCTTCGGCGAAGGGGTCCTGAGCTACGGCAGCGACCGCACCTTTGTGGAACCGACCCCAGGTGTTCCGGGCGCCTTGCAGGCGTACGCAGACACCACCACTGCCTATTTCAGCGGCACCGTCGGCATCAGCTACGGAGAAAGCTCACAGCACATCTCTGTGATCGTCCAGTATTACTACAACGGCCAGGGCTACCCAAACCTGCTTGAGGAACGAGGAGCAGTTGGTTTGTTCACGAGCCAGCAGACAGCCTTGGCTGCAGGGACGCAGCCAACTGGGCCGATCCTCTCCACAACAGACCTCCTTCTTCCAGGGCAACATTACCTGGCGGGCTCAGTCAGCTGGACTGACATCCGGGCGTCGAACTTCGATCTGGGCATCTTCTACGAGGGAAACCTGAGCGACGGCTCTGGGGTTGTCAGTCCGTATGTCGCTGACACGCCAATCCAGTACTGCACCATAACGATTGCGCCTTTTGTCGGCTATGGGGACATTGGGTCAGAGTTCGTGACCAAGTTCGGATACTTCGCCCTATCGCTAAAAGTCACTGTCGGGGAGGGTGCGTTCTGATCGGAGCGTTCTGGCGTCTCAGCGCACCCTGTTTTCCGCCCTGTCAACGATGGAGGAGAGTCGCCCGGCGGGGCCGGCAACCTTGGAGGCAAAAATCATGGCTGCAATGATGTATGGCTTGTAGCCGGCCTGGCGATACAGCGGCGTCCTGAAGCGCTCAAAGACCTGCGCGGAGACTTCTCCCTCGGCACAGCTCACCCCGGTGATGTCGGCAGGCAGGCAGTGAAGGTAGAGGGCATCATTCGTCTTCGCCATGAGCTCGTCGGTGCACTGCCAGCCTTTGAACTTTGCATTGTTTGCCAGGCAACGCTTCTCCAGGTCCGCGAGCGCTTTCGCGTCCCTGGTCTCCACGATCTTCGTACGCTCCTCCATCACGGCAAAGGGCGCCCAGCTTTTCGGGTAGACGATGTCAGCCCCTTCGAAGGCCTCCTCCATGGATGCGCAAACGTGGAAACTTCCCCCTGAGGATGCCGCAGACTTCTTTGCGTTTGCCACTACTTCGTCCATGAGGGAATAGCCCTCGGGGTAAGCCAGCGAGACGTTCATACCAAACCGGGGAAACAATCCGATGACCCCCTGCGGAACGGAAAGAGGCTTGCCGTAGGAAGGGGAGTAAGCCCAGCTCATTGCGACCTTCTTGCCCTTGAGCTTCTCGACGCCCCCGAGCTCGTTGATGAGGTGAAGAAGATCAGCCATGGTTTGCGTTGGGTGATCGATGTCGCACTGGAGGTTGATCACCGTCGGACGCTGCTCGAGCACCCCGTCGCGATACCCTTGCTCCACGGCCTCAGCGACGTTGACCATGTACGTATGGCCCTTCCCGATGTACATGTCGTCGCGGATCCCGATCACCTCTGCCATGAAAGAGATCATGTTCGAGGTCTCGCGCACTGTCTCCCCATGAGCAATCTGCGACTTTCCCTCATCCAGGTCGGAAACCGTAAGCCCCAGGAGGTTGCAGGCAGAGGCGAAGCTGAAACGGGTGCGCGTGGAGTTGTCCCGGAACTGCGAGACCGCCAGTCCGGAGTCCCACAATCGCGGTGAAATGTTGTTGCAGCGCAGCTCCTTGAGAATGGAGGCGATCTCCAGAACGGCCTCCAGCTCCTCCGTGGTCTTGTCCCAGGTCAGGAAAAAGTCCTTCCCATGCAGACCCGAGGCGGCCTTCTTGCTCAACGCGTCAATCCTTTTCTGCATGTCGTGCGGCGTCATTGTGATCACGAGATCCTCCCCAGCGCAGTCAGTATCTTCTCCGGCGTCATGGGCCAGTCGCGCATCCAGACTCCCACGGCGGCGTGGATGGCGCTGGCGATCGCGGGGGCAGCGCCGTTCATGGAGATTTCCGAGACGCTCTTGCCCCCGAACGGCCCGAACGGATCGTCTGTCTCCACGAAGCTCGCATCAAGGTCCTGGGGCAGCTCCTGGATCATCGGGGCCCCGTAGCCGGCCAGTGTGGTCGTGAGACAACGTCCCTGGTCATCGAAGATCATTTCTTCATACAGCGCGTGACCAATGGATTTGAGCACCGCGCCGTAGACCTGGCCCTGGGCCAGTTCTGGATTGATGGGCGTGCCGCAATCTGTGACAGCATGGTAGCGAAGCACCTTCACACCGCCTGTTCGCGTATTCACGGCAACCTCGCAAACGTGGGCGGCGTAGGGGAAAGCAG
>Ga0209517_10009777_pt1 | contig 10848 bp, 13 predicted proteins | sample PeaSoiMetSII2010_FD_187695 | JGI IMG/M metagenome (GOLD analysis project Ga0209517, IMG submission 187695) | Peat soil microbial communities from Weissenstadt, Germany - SII-2010 (SPAdes) (version 2) | ecosystem: Environmental > Terrestrial > Soil > Wetlands > Peat | place: Germany... | reverse complement strand
GAATTCCGCGATCGCATCCGGCGAGATGTTCTGCAGAAACCCGCCGATGTAGTCGTCCGAGTCATCCATCCCGTCGACGGACAGCACGTTATTCAGCCCGGAGCTGCCGCCCGTCGAGACCGCCGTGATTCTTGCCTTGCTCGGATCCGAAGGCTCCACCGGCTCGGTCCCGGGCACCAGATACGCGATGTTGGCGAAGCTGCGATGCGCCAGTGGAATCGTCGTCAAGTCTCGGGAACTGACCGCACCCTGGTGCACGGCGCTGGCCGTATCAATCGGCTCGGTGGTGATCGAAGACGCCTGCCCCTGCACATTCACCGTCTGCGGCACGGCGGCTGGCTTCAACGTCACTAAAAGGTCGCGCACGAAACTCACGACCACGTCCACGTCAGAACTCGCTTCGGCGAAGCCTTGGGCGCGCGCCACCACGTGATAGGGGCCGGGCAATATATCGTTTACCCGAAACTCGCCACGGTAGTCGCTCTTGACTTCGCGCTTCCAGCCCGATCCCCGGGCTTCGACCGCGATCGTGGCAGCGGCAACTCGTGCGCCGTTAGTGTCCTGCACCTCTCCTCGCAGCGAACCGTTCGGCGTCTGCGCTTGCGAGAACTGCCCGGAAACCGAAACGATCAGGAACAGGGGGAAAAAGGCCCGTGCCAGAGCAGGTTGCTTTCGCATGATGATGGGAGTCTCCATTGCGCACACAGGTGCGGAATCGCACGGTACTCCGGAGCCGATGCCTACTACCAGCGGTCGTAGTCAAGCTCGGTAGCTGTCGGGTTTTCAGCAACTTACAGGGGCCTATCGGGGAGTTTCAGGGCGTTTCAGGACGCGATTGTGCAGCGGATTGTGCAGCAAACCCTCGTCCAGATTACCGAAGAATGCGAGAGAAGCGCGAATGTGGTAGTGGTGACCAGCGGGGACTTATAGTCTTTCGTGGAGCGCCGCACTGGAAGTCCACCTCATCGACGGCACGTACGAGCTGTTCCGGCACTACTACGCACTTCCGTCCGCCCGCGATGCCGATGGCCAGGAGGTTGCTGGCGTGCGGGGCGTGGTTGCGTCGATTCTCGGCATGATCAGTGGCGGTGCCACCCATATCGGAGTCGCCACAGATCACGTCATCGAATCCTTCCGCAATCGACTGTGGCCAGAGTACAAAACGGGCGAAGGCATCGAACCCGACCTCTTGGCGCAGTTCCCGCTGCTCGAAGAGGCGCTCTCCGCACTGGGCATCGTGGTCTGGCCGATGGTGGAGTTCGAGGCCGACGATGCGCTGGCGGCGGCGGCAGTTGCGGCGGCTGGCGACGAGCGTGTCGAACGCGTGATCATCTGCACACCCGACAAAGACCTCGCCCAGTGCGTGCGCGGCACTCGGATCGTGCAGATGGATCGCCGCAAGCGCACCATTCGGGACGAAGCCGGGGTGGTCGCAAAGTTCGGCGTTCCTCCGGTGTCGATACCTGACTACCTGGCCCTCGTTGGCGACGCAGCGGACGGGTATCCCGGACTGCCTGGTTGGGGCGCGAAGTCCGCTGCGGCCATCCTCGCCCGCTACGGCCACCTCGAAACGATTCCGGCAGACTGGCGTCAGTGGCACGTCGATCTCGTAAAGCCTGGCGTGCTGGCAAACACGCTGCTCCGGGAGCGTGATCGTGCGTTCCTGTTTCGCACGCTGGCGACGCTGCGAATCGACATCCCTCTGTTCGAGTCTGTGGACCAGCTGCAGTGGAAGGGGCCCACGCCAGCATTCCCTCAGGTTGCGGCCCGACTCGACGCCGCCTTCGGCGGAAGCAAGCTGCTGACATCCTCGGTTGCACTCCACAGATGCGGGGTTTAGTGCGTCCGGGCGCCTTTTGGACGAGGCGGCGAACCGGTTGCTACTGAAGCGCGGCCGGACTCCGGGGCTGGGGCTCGGCCGCATTTCGCGAGGGCCACGGCCGATGTCGCAGCCCATCCGCCGCGGTTTTGAACGACTGCCACCGCCTCCCCGTTCTTGCCGCCAGTCAGCGCTAGGAGTTCGGATTCCAGAACACCGCGAATTATTCGCCCCGCTCGCAAGGAGCCTCTGCTATATTGCGCCGTTCCGCTAACAAACGGGTATACAAAATGGCAACAGGAGTGCCGAGCACAATAGCTTATCCTCCGAACGATGACCTCGAGAAAGTGGCAACTCGAACTCTTCTTGCGGCCGGATACCAAATTATCGGATTCCAGAGACTAGGTACGCACTTCGAGGTGCGCTGCACGATCACGTTTCGCTTGGGTGCTTCCCTCCGGTTTCTGTTCGCATTCACTCGGGCTGACCATTTCAGTTCCGTCCTGGTCGGAGACATTTCACATACGGCGGAAACGCAAGGATTCGCGTTGGTACTCGTCGCAGCTTCGTCGGCCCAGGGCCAGATCAGTTGGCAAGAGTTCCTGAAGGTGATGGGAGGTGCAGTCCCGTCGTGGCGCGCTCTTCAGCCTAACTATGAGTCGCACCTACTCACCGCATCCCGAGATCAACTACCAGAGGGGGAATCGGGTGAAGCCTGGCTGTTGTTCGAAGACCTCGTTGCAGACGGCTTGGAATTTCTGCTCGGAAGGAAAGTGGGACGATACGGCGGTCGACGGAGGGGGGAGAACGTCAGCGACATGATAGCCGCACTCCCGGACTACAACTTGCTCGTAGTCGATGCCAAGGCGTCCAGAGCCGGATTTGACGCGGCGTGGCCAGCACTTCGCCCGCTAGTTGAGTACGTCAAGTGGAGGAACAACCGGGGGTCTCTTCCTGCTAGCAGCAACGAGTCAGGCAGACACCGGTGTGCGGGTGCAACTTGTCATAGTACGCCAGCACGTCATGGCCGAGCAGTGAGGCATACACTTCCCTTTCCACGCAAGTTTCCGCGTTTACAAACACCAGCGGGTCCAGGACTACATTTGGATTGCAGGGTACATCGTCATCGTGACCTGTAGGATATGCCGGCAGCACTACGAAGAGGTGTGTCCAGACTTTTGTGTAAACGGCCAGGTTTTGTTTTTGGGATGGGGTGCAGGGGAAGGGTGTCCCTTCCCCTGCCCATCGATGTAGAAGCGTTCCGCGTTGTCATTGCGCAACTCTCTCCAGGGCCGGCATCCGTTCCGGCCACAGAATCGTGAAGTGGTTCAGCGCTTCGCGCCAGTGATGAATCGGCATGGTCCACTTCTTGGCCGCCAGCCGGAGGGCCAGAAATAGCAACTTCAGCGCGGCCTCCTCGTTGGGGAACCCGCCGCGGGTTTTGATGATCTTGCGCAGCGACCGGTTCAGCGACTCCACGCTGTTGGTGGTGTAGACCGCCTTGCGGATGTCCAGCGGGTAATTGAAAAATGGCGTGATGCGCGCCCAGTTCCGCCGCCATACCTGGCTGACGCTGGGATAGATTTTCCATTTGTTCTCCAGTTCCTGAAGGCGATGCTCGGCCTCGGCCGCCGTAGCGGCGCGATAGATCGACTGCAGATCGGCGGCCACCGGCTTGCGCAGTTTCCAGGGCACGTAGTTCAGGGATGCCCGCACCAGATGCACGATGCATAGCTGCACCTCGGTGCGCGGATACACCGCTTCGATGGCTTCCGGAAATCCTTTCAGCCCATCCACACAGGCGATCAGGATGTCCTTCACGCCACGGTTCTGCAACTCCGTCAGCACCTGCAGCCAGAACTTGGCTCCTTCGGTCTGCGCCACCCACAGCCCCAGCACCTCCTTCTGCCCCTCCAGATTCACCCCCAGCACCACGTAGATCGCCTTGTTCTGGATGTGCCCCTCGTCCCGGACCTTCACCATCAGCGCGTCCAGATACACGATGGGATACAGCTCTTCCAGCGGCCGTCCCTGCCATAGCTTCACCTCCTCGATCACCGCATCGGTCACGTTGGAGATCAGGGTCGGCGAAACCTCGATGCCGTAGATTTCCTCCAGGTGACCCTGGATCTCGCGCGTCGTCATCCCCCGCGCGTACATCGAGATGATCTTGTCGTCGAAGCCCGTCCAGCGCGTCTGCCCCTTGGCCACGATCTTGGGGTCGAACGTCGCTTTGCGGTCGCGCGGAGTTTCCAACTCCAGCTCGCCGAACTCGCCTTTCAAGGTTTTTTGGCTTTTCCCGTTGCGTGTGTTGCCCCGGTGGTGACCCGCCGGGTCGTGCTTCCCATAGCCAAGATGATCGGTCATCTCGGCTTCCAGCGCTCGTTCCAGGATGGCTTTGGTCAGCTCTTTGAGCAGACCGTTCTCCCCGATGATATCCTCGGGTCTCTTGTAGTCAGTCAGCAGTTGATCGATCAGCTTTTTGTCGATTGCCATGGGTCTCCTATTCTCAATCTCCCATGGCCGTTTACACAGTTCTATTTACACCCTCCTACGAAGGAATACCCTCTCTGTCCTGAAATCAACCTCTCGTTACGGACCGTTATGCGGTCACGGCGCACCTTCTCAATCGTGAATTTGCAATCGGGAGTACTGAGGGTTTCCAAGTGCTCCCTCAAGATGCTTAGAGTAATCACGTTAACACTCTGAAAGCGTTTCGTAAGCATGTGCATGGTGCACTCCCAATGGTCGCCATACCAATGCATTATATTACGGTGTGATGCGCGATTGTACCGCGCGTGTTTCACCAATCGCCCGCCTGTCTTCCACCAGCCGCTGCTGTAGGCTCATCAGCGACCAGTCCTCAATCCCGCCCGGCAGACCCAGGCGTCGCCACAGGTTCCCCAAGTTATAGGCCAGAATGCTCAGCCATAAGCGCACCTGATTGCCGCGAAACGGTGGCAGGACAGCCGCGTCATCTTTACCGCTTGCTTGCCCTCCTTGATCCACTGCTCCGCCTTCCCACGCTGTTTGTAGAACCGGACAAGCGCCCCGTTTCTGAGCTGCGTGTTAGTCACAATGAAGCCCAACCTTGGAAACAGCTCCCCAGCATGGAATTCCACGCAGTCGGCAATCGCATCCCATCTCTGGCTTCGCCGAGTCGGCCGGATTCGGGGCAACTCCTCGCTTAGGGAACAAGCTTTAATGATGGAATCAGGCGCATGGCGGTGTATGTGGACAAAGTCCTGAGAGGGGCCAAAGCAGGCGATTTACCCGTAGAAACGCTTGCACGCTACAAGCTGATCGTGAACCTGAAAACCGCCCGGGAGATCGGTCTCACCTTCCCCCCGAGGTGCTCCGGAAAGCTGACCGTGCGATCCAGTAAGACCGGTTTGAAATCTTCAACGGTACTGCTGGCCCCACACACACGAAGCGGCCTATCAGCGGAGCAAATCGCCCCACACTCGTCGCCTTGCACAACTCTCACGATTGCGATGTGAAGTTGAGCGTGCCGCCGTTACGGAGAAGGTCCACAGCCTGCGCAACCATCGAGTTCACGACTGATGCAGCAGTCGGGCGATCTCTGAGGAGGTGCTGAATTTCATAATTGACCTCCGGTGTTCAGTGCACGAGTGCTCAGTCGAGAACTGCTCCATCCGAGGTAGAAGTGTCGTTGTAGCACGGTTGTTCACATTGTTTCACACAAGCCACTGCGGCATCTTATATTCGTAGTCTCTCAATGGTGGGATGCAGGCGAACTGTTGAGCGCCGGCCCCACATAGACCCAAGGGCGGCAGACCTCGCCTGCCAGACCGTGCTTGTCTGACCGGAATTCTCTTCGTCCTCCTCAGTGGGATACCATGGGAGATACAGCAGCTTCGGTAAGGCTTACGCGGCGAATCTTTTTTGCCACTTGCGCAACCCAGCAGCTCTAGCCACCATCAACCAAGCGAGGTTCGTCGCCCCCGACAACGACAATGCTTGCTCGTCGGACCACTTTGGGTATAGCCGTAATAGGACTATTGTGTGTGACAAGCGCATTTCTGTTTCCAGTGGCATTCGGGTCGTTCACCGCAACGCACGGGCCGATAACGGCCCTGCGAGCCAAGCGGCTCTGCTTTTTGCTGCTGCTGGCGATGGCGTGGGTCGTGGCAAGAGCATGCATACTGGTGGCTCCACGCCCGGCTGCTGCGGCGCAAGCTGCAGAACCGCAACCCAATCTCTACCTGGCCCCTCTCCCTTGCACGTGCGCTCTGCTTTGTTGAGCTTCCCCCCTACCCGGTAGCCGGAAGCCTTGGCCGGAATCGAACCGGTCTGCTCCGCCTTCGAAACGGAATTCAGCAAACCTTGCATAATGGAGATAAGTGTATGAGTGAAGCGCATCTGAAACACACATTGCTAGTGGCAGCCTTGGTCACAGTCGCCTTCCTCGCGGGTTGCAACAAGAGAGTTGCGAAAGTCACGCCGCCGGCGCCTCCGCCTGCGCCAGCACCAACCGCCAGCCTGACGGCAAGGCCGGATTCGATCCAGCAGGGGCAGCCCACGCAACTGAGCTGGACAACCCAGAACGCCACCCAGATCGCGATCGCAGGCCTAGGGACGGTTCCGGCGTCGGGCACAAAGACCGTTAAGCCGGCCGACTCGACCACCTACCGTCTTGAGGCCAAGGGGCCCGGCGGCACGACCGAGGCTTCTGCGCGGGTGACTGTGACCATGCTGCCGCCCACCGCTGCCTCTCAGCCAGCGCTGAGCGAGCTGTTCGCCCACAACGTAAAGGACATCTTCTTCGACTTTAATAAATACGATGTCCGTGCCGACCAGCAACACGCCGCCAGGGGCGATGCCCAATTCCTTCTGCAGCACCCAGAAGTCAAGCTAGTGATCGAGGGCCACTGCGATGACCGGGGTTCTGAGGAGTACAACCTCGGACTGGGCGACAACCGCGCGCAAACCTTGAAGAGCTACCTGTTGCAGGCGGGGATCAGCGCGGACCGCATCCGCACTATCAGCTACGGCAAGGAGAAGCCCTTCTGCAACCAGGACGACGAGCAATGCTGGCAGCAGAACCGCCGCGACCACTTCACCATGCAGCAGTAGTTGTTACATCGAGACCAGAAGAGCGCGACCGGCAAAGTTGCGCAGGTCGCGCTCTATCGCGGGGCAACTTTTAGACCGACGTGCTGAACATCCAGCCCAAGCTCGCCCGGGGCTTCCGATTGCGATCACCATCGGATTCACCGTTTCTGCCTCAACGATGGCGAATCGCGGGATCGCTATGGCGCCTCTGCCATTACTCGTGATGGGAGGAACGCTTGTGGGGGCAGCTGTCTTTGCATTCATGGTAGACGTTGTCAAAGTCCCCGTATTCAATCGCCTCAGGATCGCCTAAAACGACACTGTGCAATAGGGAACAGTTCTCCTGGTAGTGCGCTGTCATAGTTGGGTTTGGGCTTAGCCTGATGGTCTGAGAATGAAGGGCACGTCCCCGAGGAGACCAGGAAATGTCAGCAGAAAATTCAGTTGTCGCCGTATATCACACGCATACGGAAGCGGATCAAGCAGTAAAGGAGCTTCAGCGCGGCGGAGTCGACATGCGCAAGTTATGATCGTCGGCAAGGGCTACCAAACAGATGAGCAGGTGGTGGGCTACTACAATACCGGCGACCGCATGAAGCATTGGGGCAAGATGGGTGCATTCTGGGGAGGCCTTTGGGGGCTTCTATTCGGTGCTGCTTTTTTCGCGATTCCGGGCATCGGCCCAATCTTAGTCGCTGGACCCCTCGTAGCGTGGATCGTGGGAGCGTTGGAAGGCGCGGTGGTGGTAGGAGGGTTGAGTGCTCTGGGAGCTGGCCTCTATAGCATAGGAATTCCCAAGGACAGCATTGTGAAGTATGAAACAGCGCTGAAGACGGATCAATTCCTGCTGATCGCCCACGGGACGGCTGCAGAAGTTGCCAAGGCGAAGGACATCATCGAAGCCACGCATCCCGCCCAATGCACACTGCACACAGCCAAAGCAGCAGCAGCATAGCAAAGGAGACCTGCCAGCCATGACCGAAACTAGTCCCCGCCCGCAGCCGGTTCACGAAACACCCGTGGAGGTTTTCGGCACGAAGAAGGATTCCGAAGCCCTGGTGGTGCAGGGACTGCTCGATTCCGCAGGCATCGATTCGGTGATCGTTTCTCTGGACGCGCCCTAGGAAGTGCTACCCGGCGTGGGCGGGGTCGTGATCCGCGTCGCGGCGGAGGATGGGGACGCGGCGCGCCAACTGATCGAAGAATACCGCAGCTCGGCCGAGCAGGCGACGGACGACGACGAGGCGGAAGGCGTCAGCGGCCCGGCAACCTAGGCTCGACGCGGCGCCCGTCCGGATAGAAGCTCACGGTCCCGTGCGCGTCGGTGCGGAAGGTGGCTGCGCCTGGGCATTCCAGGCGCGCTAGCACTTCCCGCCGCGGATAGTCGAACGGGTTGTGATATCCCACTGAGTGTGCGCAGCTTTGCAACTGCCCGCCAAAGTGGTAGCGGGCTTCGTGGATGCGGAGGTCAATCGCCTGCTTGGCCTCGACACGCAGCGGGAGGTCGCGTTCTCCCAACGGCCACTTCCACAACGAGCCGTTATTTGCGGTGTTCACTCAGATTCAAATCAGGCAGCAGACAGCCGCCGTAAGGACAAAAACGTAATGCGGATTGTCCAAGGACAAGCCCGAGGCCTGGAACATGCGCCTGGTGCTGGGGATCTCCACGGTGCTGGGCGTCATCGGGGTCGTCTCCGCCTTCGGCTTGTTTTATCTCGGTGAGCGCGTCTTTCATCTCGACCGTGCGCACATCCAGACGCTGATGTACCTGAAGCTGTCTGTGGCCGGACATCTGACGATTTTTCTGACGCGTACGCGCGGCCCATTCTGGTCCATACGCCCCGCGCGGATTTTATGGGCGGCCGTGCTCGGCACGCAGACGATCGCGACCCTGATTGCGGTTTATGGGCTGTTTATGACGCCCCTCGGCTGGGGCTGGGCAGGATTCGTTTGGGCCTACGCTCTAGCTTGGGCCCTGGTGAATGACCGCGTGAAACTGCTCGCCTATCGAGTTCTTGATCCTACTAAAGCCCCATTGTTGATGAAGAAGCCGCTCGATCTTACGCCGCAGATCGCCACCCGGGCCTACGAGCTCTACGAGCAGCGAGGCCGCCGCGATGGCCAAGCAGATCGAGACTGGCTTGAGGCGGAGCGCGAGACTCTGAACGATCAGGCGGGACATCGTAAGGCTTCGTGAATGCCCTCGTGCGCCCCCGGGAGCGCTGACCGCACCCACGCAGTTCGTGGCAACCGAAGGAAGGAAGATGAAGATCAATTCAAAGGATTTCCGTGCACCGCCCGGGAAAAAGATCAAACTCAGAGAGTGGCCGACGATTGTAAAGCCCTTTTGCAAGTCAGACGAAGAAATATCCCATCCCTAGCGTGAACGTGAACCAACCCAACCGCGGCTCGCCACGAAACGCGCTGGTACGGCGATAGACGAGTAGTATGGGCAAGGTGGAGGGCAGCATCATGGCAACCATCATGGGCAGCCACATGCCCAGGAAAGCCAGCACCGCGACGAACCAGGTCTGGCCGGGCATCGTCATCCACATCATGCTCATGGTCCAGTGTCCGGGCATGGGCATGCCGCCGGACATTCGAGTGGCTTACATAGAGCGTGATGGCAGCGGACAGTGCGAACACCACGATGGCTGCGGCATAGGTGGTCTGCTCGGATGCACAGTCCCCTGGTCGGAATGTGCGGTTTCCCGACGCCTCACTCCTATGCTATGTCGCCCTTCTCGGCGGTGGCATGCACTGTGAGCACCGGGCAATGCGCCTCTGAGATGACCTGATATGCGGTTAGCCCCGGCAGATGAGCGGCAAATCGAGCCAATTTTTTACTGCCGCTGCGCTCTCCCATGATAACGAGATCAACCTCCCGATCTGTTGCGATCTCCAATATGGTCCCGGCGCGGGGCCCGAACTTGACAATAACCTCTCCACCGACTGCGCTCAGCCCGTGTTTTCGCGCCTGTTCGTAAATGAACTCTAGAGTCTTTGGCTTAGCTTCCACAGGGGGCTCGTTGATATTCCAGTCGTTCACGTGCAGGAAACACAGGGAGGCATGGTATGTTCGCGCCAGCGAGAATGCGAAAGGCACGGCGCGTACTGCCGCAGTCGAAAAATCCGTCACGAAAAGGATACGTTTAAATTCCGGCCCGCCTGACACACAGGGTCCAATCGTCAGCACAGCACGAGTCGCCGAACGGACGATTTCTTCTGCAGTAGAACCCCGCAACAGCTTGCTTATCCCTCGCCGACCATGAGTTCCAATCACAATCAAATCAATCTCAAACTTATCTGCCATTGCTGACAGCTTTGGCCAAAAGTCGCCATGATCGACCAGCACCTCATGAGGAATGTCGTACAGGCTCCCATGCATCGGTTCCAGACGTTGTTCAACGCTGGCCTGCATCAGCTCCTGGTCTGAGGCGACATCGGATGCAGGAGGGACCGAGGGGCTATTGTTCTTAGCGGGTGCGACATGCGCAAGAAAGAGCTTACCGCCATAATGTCGTGCAATGCTCGCCGCGAAGGGTAACACTAGGAAGGAGGCTGGTGAAAAATCTATGGCGCACAAGACCTTGTTCAACGAGACCCGAGATGTTCCGGCTGAGCTCATTGCCAGTGCCCCCTAGGATTGTCTCTCATTCTCATCCTGCTCCGAAACCCTCTGTAGAAACTCCTTCAGAGTTTCCGGCGTGATCACGCCTTCGACGCGGTGGACCTGGCTGCGACTTAGCACCGGGAGCAGTCCCGGATTCTTCTTCAGGCGCTGTAGCGCCAGCTCGAGCGGGTGGTCGGGATGAGCGTGTTTCCAGTCATGGACAAGTATCGAGGTGACCGGATCGGTGGCTTTGCCCGAGCGAATTGCCTGTTCGATGTTGTTGCTGGTCACAAGTCCATGCAGATTCTCGCGGTTGCCAACCAGCAAACATTGCGCTCCG
>Ga0209517_10009776_pt1 | contig 10848 bp, 8 predicted proteins | sample PeaSoiMetSII2010_FD_187695 | JGI IMG/M metagenome (GOLD analysis project Ga0209517, IMG submission 187695) | Peat soil microbial communities from Weissenstadt, Germany - SII-2010 (SPAdes) (version 2) | ecosystem: Environmental > Terrestrial > Soil > Wetlands > Peat | place: Germany: Weissenstadt... | reverse complement strand
GACCGGCATGCAGGCGAGCCACACCCATTCCGGCATCGACCTAGTCGCGGTGGCGCTGGCCTGCCGCTTCAAGCACGCCCGCGCGATGTCGCGCATCGAGGAAGCCGCCGCGGTGCGCAAATTGCTGCACACGGGCGAAGGCCCGATCCTGGTCAATGCGCGAATCAGCGAAGAAGACGTGCCGCGCGTGCTGCCGATCCGCGATGGCCACGCCATCAAGCAGCGCTTCATCGAGGCCGTGCATTCGGCCTGATACGCTGGGCGCCATGACCCCGCGCGATGCCATTGAGATCAGGCCCGCGACGACGGACGACGCTGCAGCGATCTGCCGCGTCGCGATCCGAACGCTGCGCGAGAGCAACGCACGCGATTACTCAGCAGATGTTATCGCCCGGCTTGCGGCGGGCTTCTCGCCGCAGCGCATTGCCGCGCTCATCGCCGGCCGCCCCTTCTACGTGGCAATCGCTCACGGCACGATCGTCGGAACGGCGAATCTCGATGGCGCTGCGGCGCGCGCGGTTTTCGTCGATCCGGATCACCAAGGCGAAGGCATCGGCGCGAGTCTGATGGCCGCCATTGAGGACCTTGCCCGCGAGCGATCGGTGGCGACGCTAAGCGTGCAGTCCTCCATTACCGCGGAAGGTTTCTATAAGAAATTAGGCTACGTCGCGGTCAGCGAAAAAGTCAGTGGCACCGAGCGCACGATCATGATGGAGAAACGACTTGCTCGTTAGCGCCGCGCCGCGACCTTCACTGCCTCGATGATTTCCGGATAGGCGGCGCAGCGGCAGAGATTGCCCGAGAGATAATGAACGATGTCGTCGTCGCTCGGGTTCGGGTGCTCCTTCAGCAATTGATGCACCATGAGCACAAAACCCGGCGTGCAGAAGCCGCATTGGAAGGCGCCGCAATCGATGAAGGCCTGCTGCACGATCGACAGCGCGCCATTGGCGTCGAGCGATTCGACGGTGGTGACGCTCTTGCCGTCGACCCAGGTCGCGAAATAAAGGCAGCCCGACACCGCCTTGTCGTCGACCAGCACGGTGCAGCAGCCGCACAGGCCCTGGCCGCAGCTTTCGCGCGCGCCGAACAGATCGAAGCGCTGCAGCAGCTCGACCAGGTTGCGATGCGGCTCGATCTCGGTCGAGACCGCTTGGCCGTTGAGCGTGAAATTGATATTTTGCATGCTCATCATTCGTCCTCGAGTGGCTGGCCGGCTTGCGCGCGTAGCGCCCGCAGTACCGCTTCGGCGGTGATCGGGAGAGAGGTGATGCGGACGCCGACGGCGTCGTGGATGGCGTTGGCGACCGCCGGCGAGACGCCGAAAGTGCCGGACTCGCCGAGCCCCTTCGCGCCGAACGGGCCGGAATGCTGCTCGGCCTCGACCAATACGTTCTGCATCGGCGGAATGTCGCGGATGCCGGGGATCTTGTAGTCGGCGAGCGAGGCGTTGGTCACCTGGCCGCCGTCGAGCCGCATGTCTTCCGACAGCGTGAAGCCGAGCTGCATGATCGCGGCGCCACTGAGCTGCGTGCGCGCCACGCCCGGATTGATCGGCTTGCCGCAATCGGCGGCGTTGACGAGTTTGGTGACGCGCACATGGCCGGTTTCGGTATCGATTTCGACTTCGACGCCCGCGCCGCCGATCATCCAGAACGGCGTGACGTTGTCCGACAGCCCGGTCTGCGCGTCGGGCGATTTATAGGTCGGCACGAAACTCGCCGTGCCGATGACGTTGCCGGCCTGCATGCCGTAGCGTTTCTTGAAAATCTCCGCCGGCGGATAATTGGTGTTTTCGGGCAGGCCGGCTTCGGCGGCAAGCGCGCGCAGTTTCGTGCGCGCGTCTTCGGCGGCGAGCCGCACCGCGTTGCCCATGTGGAACAGCGAGCGGGAGCCGAGTGTGCCCATGTCGTAAGGCGTCACGTCGGTATCGGGATGCACGATGCGGACGTCTTCGGAGTCCAGATCGAGCACCTCGGCGACCATCTGGGCGAAGGCGGTGTCCGAGCCCTGCCCCATATCGACGGTGCTGGTGTAGAGCGTCGTCGAACCGTCGGCCGACACATTGACGATCGCCACCGACGTGGTCGGCGAGATCGAGGCTTTGAAGCCGATGGCGACGCCGCGGCCGCGGCGAACGGTGCCGCTGCCGCGATCGAACGGTGCGCTCCAGTTCATGCGCGCGGCGATGGCGTCGAGCACCTCGGCAATGGCGGCGTCCTGCATCGCCGTGCCGCTTGCCTGCGGCCGGCCCTCGCGCAAAATATTCTTGCGGCGGAACTCGACCGGATCGATACCGAGCTCGCGCGCGATCAGGTCGGTGTGGCTCTCATAGGCCCAGACCAGTTGCGGAATGCCAAAACCGCGCAGCGCGCCGGCCGGCGTGCGGTTGGTGTAGAGCGAATAGGAATCGATGCTGATATTGTCGATGTCGTAAGGCCCCGGTGCGGTGAAGCCGGATTTCTGCGTCACCCGCGGGCCGATATCGGCATAGGCGCCGCCGTTCCAAAAAACCTCGCAGGCGCGAGCGACCACCTTGCCGTCCTTGTCGACGCCGCTCTTGATGCGGAACGTCGTCGGGTGCTTGGTGATCATGTAGAACTGCTCTTCCATGGTCAGCGCGATCTTCACCGGCCGGCGCACCAGCATCGAAAGCGCCGCGACCAGCGCCTCGAGCTTGACGTAGACTTTGGCGCCAAAACCGCCGCCGAGATACGGCACCTTCACCCGCACGCGATTTTCCGGCCAGCCGAACAGCCGCGCGATCTCGGTGCGCACGAAGGACGGCGTCTGGCTCGAGGTATGGATGGTCAGCGTGCCGTCGCCGGGCTCGGCAACCGACACGAACGGCTCGAACGGCAGGTGCAGGCATTGCTGCGTCTTGAAGGTGTGCTCAAGCGCGCGCGCGGCGCCAGACATCGCGGCGTCGACGTCGCCGCGCCGCAAGTGATAGTCGAGCGCGACGTTAGTGCCCTTGCGGCCCTTGAGGTGTTTCAGATCGGCAAACGTGCCGGCGGGTTTGAGCATGTCATGAACGACGATGTCCGGCTGCATCGCCGCGACTTCGTCGTAGACCGCCGGCAATTCGTCGTATTCGACCTCGATCAGCTGCGCGGCGCGCTCGGCGACATGCGGATCGCTCGCCAGCACGGCGGCGACCGGCTCGCCGACATGGTGCACCTTGTCGAGCGCCAGGATCGGCTGATCGTGAAACGCCGGACCGTAGTAGGGCTCCGCGATCAGCTTGCGGATATCCTCGCCGGTGACAACACGAAACACGCCCGCGACGGCTTTTGCGGCACGCGTGTCGATGCTGCGGATGCGGCCGTGCGGCACCGTTGAGCGCGCGACCTTGCCGTAGAGCATGCCGGGCAGGCGCAGATTGTGCACATATTCGGTGCGGCCGGTGACCTTGGCGCGCACTTCGAGGCGCGGGATATCTCGCCCGACCTGCTTCATCAGTGCACCTTACTGCGCGCCTTCGGCCAACGCTTGCCGCACCGCGCGCCGCACATAGACCCGCAGCAATTCGCGCTTGTAAGCCGCCGAGCCATGAGCGTCAGCGAGGATTTGTGCCTCAGCGGCGGCCGCTTCGCCGGCCCGCGCCAGCGCCGCATCGTCGGGCGCCGCGCCTTGCAGCGCTTTCTCGGCCGACGCCATGCGGGTGACTTTTTCGGTGGCGGCGCTGACCACGACGATGGGATCGCGGATTGCGCCATCCTTATGGGCAAACGACACCGCGACGCCGAGCGCCGGCCAATCGTCGGCGGTGCGCGAGGTGACTTTCATATAGGCCGCCTTGCGGCCGTCGAGCGCCGGCACGGTCACCGCGGTAATCAGCTCGTTCTTGTCGAGAACGGTCTCGTAATAGCCTGAGTAAAGCGCCTCGACGGGCAGCTCGCGATTGCCGTCCGGGCCGGCGATCGACACCCGCGCCCCGAGCGCGGCGAGCACCGGCGGCAGATCCATGTGCGGATCGCCGTGCGCCAGCGCGCCGCCGACGCGGGCGACATTGCGCACGCGCACGTTCGACAGCGTTCGCATCGCGCGCTTGAGCACCGGCAGGCGCGCGGCAACGTTGGCGTCGTGCTCGACGTCGCTCAGTGTGGCCATGGCGCCGATACGCAAGGCGCTTCCATTGATCGTGATGCGCGAATGTTCCGGCTCGATGCCATGCAGGCAAATCAGCCGCGTCGGTTGGAACACGCCGGCCTTCATCATCAGCATCAGCGCGGTGCCGCCCGCGACGGCGCGGATCGTCGGCTCCTCGGGATCGAGCAGCGCCACCGCCTCCTGCAGCGATTTCGGCTCTACCATTTCAAACGGAATCACAGCGTGCTTCTCCCGGCAGGTTTTGGTCTTCAGGCGTTGGTCACGCTCAGCACGTGATCAGCAATCTCGGCGCGGGTGCCGACCCAAATATCCGGCGACGTCATCGCCTGCTCGATGATGCGCTCATAGAAATGCGCGCCGCGATGGTGGCCGAAGATGTGGGCGTGGCTGGTGACGTCGATGATGCGCAGCTCGTCATCGCGGGCGCGGGCGATGCCGATCACCTCGTTGAACGATTCCAGCATCATGCGCGGCGGATGGCCGTATTTCATCGATGGCATGTCGTTGACGTCGTAGGACAGCGGAATGGCGACGATCTTGTTGTTGCCGAGGTTGGCGACGTAAGGCAGGTCGGTGTCGAACACGTCGCCGTACCAGCGATAACCGGCCTCGGCGAGCAATTTCGGCGTGGTCAGCTTCGAGGTGCCGCGCGGCGACAACCAGCCGACGATCTTTTGGCCCGAGGCTTTTTCCAGGAGCGTCGTGCAGCGCGCGATGTTCTTGCGCTCGTCCTCGTCGGACAACAGCGCCGGGATCACGTCCATGGCGTAGGAATGCGACAGCACTTCGTGGCCACACTCGGCGATGGCCTTGACCGTGTCGGGCGCGCGTTCGGCGATGACGGCATTGGTCATCACACTCGCCTTGGCGCCGTGGCGGGCAAAGCCGTCCATCAGCCGGTGGATGCCGACCTCGACGCCGTAGGCGGCCCAGGAAATCGCCATGGTGTCGAGCACGCCGGCCGGCAGCGGATTGCCCATCGGGCTGATGCCAGGCGCCTTGCCGTCCGACCAGGCCTCGAGGCACACGTTGAAGACGACGGCGATGCGCTTGTCGTTCGGCCAGACCCAATTCGGCTGCTTCTTCATTCACGTCCCCGCGGGCGCATATCGCCCGGATGGAGGACGAGTTAAATCACACTCGGGTTTGCCCCGTCGAGACGGCCGTTATGCCGCAGCCTGGCGCGGGCTCATGATCCAGGCGCCAGCCACGACCAGAAGCGCAATCAGCGCGGGTGCGATGGCGAGCACGAGGCTTACGGATGCGACCGCGGCCGTCGCGGCCCAGCCGATCGACGAGAAGGCTTCGGTGAAGGTCGCCACCCGCGAAGAGACCTGGCGGCGGCGGAATTGGCTGCGCTTGGCCTGGCTGCGGAACCAGAGCTGGATCGCGGTCGCCGCCGTGGTGGCGATGACGATGCCGGCGCTCGCGACCAGCGCGTGCCAGGGCGAGAGCATGGCGAGGACTGCAACCATCGGCGCGAACACGACAGCGATGACGCCGAGCACAGCTTCGACCTTGGCGCGCAGGATAAAGTTTGCCGGCACCGGCGCGGTGGCGACGAGGTCGGGCGCGTCCTCGCCGGAGATCGCGAGCCAGGCGAGGCCGCCGGCGAATTGACCGGCCGCCATGACCAAAACCGGCACGACGAGATTAAAGGCGCCGTTGCCGTCGTCGAAACTGCGCCACAGCAGCACGGCGGGCGGAATGAGATAAAGCATTTGCATGAAAGTCTGTGACACCAGCCAGGGGTCGCGCCGCAGCAGCATCCATTCCTTGCGGCGCAAGGCGCGGCGCGGCGAAGTTTTTTTGAATGCGCTCTGCCGCCGTGATAGGCTGACGCTCGAAGCTACGGCGCCGGCAGCCGCGGTGGCATATTCGCCGAAGCGCGGCGAGACCAGGGCGATGGCGGCAACAAGTGACGCAAAACTCACGGCGAGCACGCCGATCAGCGCAAGCCAATCGCCCATCGCGGCGCGCGCCGGCCACCAGACGATGCTCGCAAGATCCGGCGCATGCGTCAGCACGGCGCCGGACTGCAACACGCTGGCCCGCGAAATCGTCCCGTAAGACAAAATAGCCGCGACTTGCAGCCCGATCACGAAGGCGGCGCCGATCACGGCGGCGACGACTTGCGCCACAAGACGCGTGCGCTTCGGACCGATGATGCGGAACAACGCCACCGTGAATCCGACCGCGAGCGCGGCCGCCGCGGCGCCCATGGCCACGATCAGCCCGTAGGCGCCCATCCAGCGCAAGCCGCCGCGCACGATCAGGATATCGATGAACGGTGCGGCGAGCGGGATCGCCATCGCCGCGACCGAGACTCCAACCGTGGCAATGCGCACGGCAAACAGCCGCTGCGCCGCAACCGGCGACGCCAGGATCAGATCGAGATCGGAGCGCGCATAGAACGCGCGCGTCATCGATTCCATGGCCTGCGAGATCATCAACAGCCACGACAGCAAAATACTTGCGGTGATCGTCACCAGCATCGGCTTGTCGATAGCTGCATCGGCGTAACGGCCGACCATCCAATAGGCGACGAAGTGCATGAAGATAGCGAAGACGAGGATCGCGATGACGACGCGGCGCAGGCGCTCGCGCCGGCCGGCGGTGATCATGGACAGCCAGTCGCGCCAGGCGAGGCGCGACTCGTGCCGCGCAAACCAGACCGCGGTACCCGGCGTCATGCCGCTTGCGCCTGTTCGGCCACCAGCGCCAGGAACGTGTCTTCGAGGCTGGCGCCGTCGCTCGCACCGCCGTTCGTCCTGCCGGCTTGCAACCGCAGCTCGTCGAGCGTGCCTTCGGCAATCAGCTTGCCATGGGCGATGACGCCGATGCGGTCGGCCATGCGTTCGGCGACTTCAAGGATGTGCGTGGTCATGATGATGGTGCCGCCGGCGTTGACGCGCTCGCGCAGCACGCTCTTGACTTGGCGCGCCGAGCCGGCATCGAGGCCGGTCAGCGGCTCGTCGAGGATGATGACGCGCGGATCGTGCACCAGCGCGCCGGCCAGCGCCACTTTCTGCCGCATGCCCTTGGAAAATCCCTCACAGCGCTCGTGCGCATGGGGCGCCAGATCGAGCCACGCCAACAAATCCCGAGCGCGCTCCTCGGCGAGCGCCGGTGCGATGCCCCAAAGGCCAGCGACAAATTCGAGATATTCGCGCGGCGTGAGCTTGTCGTAGATCATCGGCTCGTCGGAGATCCACGCCATGATCTGCTTTGCCGCCACCGGATCGGCCAGGGCATCGATGCCGGCGACGCTTATAGTGCCGGCATCGGGCCGCAGCAGGCCGGCGATCATGCGCAACGTCGTGGTCTTGCCGGCGCCGTTCGGGCCGAGCAGCGCGTAGAACTCGCCGGTCCGCACGGTGAGATCGAGGCCGTCGACCGCCGGACGGTCGAAGCGTTTGACGAGACCGCTGATTTCCAGCGCTAACGGCGTTGGGGGCATGACGTGCTTCATGACTGTCATCTTGAGGCTAGCGGACAGAGGTTTCGACCTCGTGAATCCGAGATAGTGAATTTGCAGCACGTAATCAAAGCGTTATGCGGTCAATCTCAGCCAGATCGGCCTCGGAAAGCGTCCATCCGACGGCGGCGATGTTCTGCTCGACCTGTTCCGGCCGCGTCGCGCCGGCGATGATGCTTGGAATATACGGCCGGCTCGCCAGCCAGCTCATGGCCAGCTCAAGCAGCGTGTGGCCGCGCCGGGCGACGAAGGCATCGAGCGCATCGACGATGCGCCAGTTGCGCTCGTTGAGGAACTCATCGGCGTGGCGCGGCGGGTTCCTGGCCAGCCGGGTTCCAGCAGGCAGCGGCGCGTTGTGTTTGTATTTCCCGGTCAGCAATCCGCTCGCCAGCGGGAAATACGGCAGTAGGCTCATGCCGTGCTTGCACATGATCGGCAGGCGGTCTTTTTCCAGTTCGCGCTCCAGCAAGCTGTATTCGTCTTGCGCGGTGACAAAAGAGGTCAGGTCATGGCGCCGCGCCACCGTCATCGCCTCCTCGAGCTGCGCGGCGGAAAGATTTGAGCAGCCGATGGCGCGGATTTTCCCGGATTTCACCAATTCATCGAGCGCGCGCAACGTCTCCTCGATCGGCGTCTGCGCATCCGGCCGATGCAACTGATAAAGATCGATCCAATCGGTTTGCAGTCGCCGCAAGCTCGCTTCGAGCGCCTGCGCGATATAGCGCCGCGACGCGCCGCGCAGTTTGCCGGCGTCGTCCATCGCCAGGCCGAATTTCGTCGCCAGCACGATATCCTTGCGACGCGGTCCCAGCACTTTCCCTAATATTTCTTCCGAGCCGCCTTTGTTGCCGTAAATATCGGCGGTGTCGATCAGCGTGACGCCGAGATCGAGCGCGCGATGAATGACCGCGCGCGACGCCTCGAGATCGGTGCGGCCGCCGAAATTATTGGCGCCGAGGCCAACGAGGGAAACTTCGATGCCCGAATTGCCAAGCCTGCGCTTTTGCATCCAACGTCAGCCGCTGACATTGAACGCCGCGATCGCCGCCATGTTGACGAGCTGCGCGTCGTTGGCCGACAGCGGCACGATCTGCACTGAGCGGTCGAGCCCGACGAGCATCGGGCCGATCACCGTGGCGCCACCGAGCTCCATCAGCATCTTGGTCGAGATCGAGGCCGAGTGGAACGCCGGCATGATCAGCACATTGGCCGGTCCTGACAGCCGGCAGAAAGGATAGGCCTCGCGCAGCTCCATGTTCAGCGCCACGTCGGCCGCCATCTCGCCGTCATATTCGAAATCCACGCGCCGTTCGTCGAGCAGCCGCACCGCTTCCTGCACCCGCGCCGAGCGCTCGCCCGGCGGATGGCCGAAGGTGGAGAACGCCAGCAAAGCCAGCCGCGGCTCGTAGCCGAGCGAGCGCGCCACCCGCGCCGCCTCGATGGCGATCTCGGCGATCTCGTTAGCGTCGGGCATTTCGGTGACTGCGGTATCGGCGACCAGCACGGTGCGGCCGCGCGCCAGAACGAGCGACACGCCCATGACGCGGTGGCCCGGCTTCGGATCGATGCAGCGCCGCACGTCTTCCAACGCCACCGAGAAATTGCGCGTCACGCCGGTGACCATGGCGTCGGCGTCGCCGAGCGCGACCATGCAGGCGGCGAAATGATTGCGGTCCTGGTTGACCATGCGCTGGCAGTCGCGCTGCAGATAACCGTGGCGCTGCAGCCGCTCATAGAGATAGGCCGCATAGGCCGCATTGCGCGACGTCATCGCCGCATTGATGATCTCGATGCCGCCGCCCAGTTCGACGCCGAGTGTCTCCGCCGTTTCGCGCACTCTGCGCTCGCGGCCGCACAGCAGCGCGGTGCCGAGACCTTGATGCACGAACGACGCCGCGGCGCGGATCACCTGCTCTTCCTCGCCTTCGGCAAAAACGACGCGGCGCGGCTGCCGGCGCAAGCGCTCGAACACGCGCTGGAATACGCCGGCGATCGGATCGCGCCGGCCGCGCAGTTGCGCCTTATAAGCCTCCATGTCCTTGATCGGTTTGCGCGCGACGTTGGAATCCATCGCGGCTTGCGCCACCGCCGCCGGTATGTTGGAAATCAGCCGCGGATCGAACGGCACCGGGATGATGTAGTCGGAACCGTATTTCGGCCGCGCGCCATAGGCCACCGCGACCTCGTCGGGAACGTCCTCGCGGGCAAGATCGGCGAGCGCATGAGCCGCCGCGATCTTCATCTCCATGTTGATGGCGCGCGCGCGCACGTCTAGCGCGCCGCGGAAGATGTAGGGAAAGCCGAGCACGTTGTTGACCTGGTTCGGATAGTCGGAGCGGCCGGTCGCCATGATGGCGTCGCTACGCACCGCGGCGACCTCCTCGGGGGTGATTTCCGGGTCGGGATTGGCCATGGCGAAGATGATCGGCTGCGGCGCCATCATCTTCACCATGTCCTGCGTCACCGCGCCCTTGGCCGACAGCCCGAAGAACACGTCGGCGTCGATCAGCGCCTGCGCCAGCGTGCGCGCCGAGGTTTTTACCGCATAGGCCGATTTCCATTGGTTCATGCCTTCCTTGCGGCCTTCGTAGATGACGCCCTTGGTGTCGCAGAGTATGAGATTTTCGGGGCGGAAGCCGATGGCGCGCAAAAGCTCCAGGCAGGCGATGCCGGCGGCGCCGGCGCCGTTGCAGACCAGCCTGGTGCTGGGAATCTCGCGGCCGGTGAGATGCAGCGCATTGATCAGGCCGGCGGCGGCGATGATCGACGTGCCGTGCTGGTCGTCGTGAAATACCGGGATGTCGAGCAACTCGCGCAGCTTCTGCTCGATGATGAAGCATTCCGGCGCCTTGATGTCTTCGAGATTGATGCCGCCCCAGCTCTTGCCGAGCACTTTCACGCAATTGATGAATTCGTCCGGATCCTCGGTCGAGACTTCGAGATCGATGGAATCGACGTCGGCGAAGCGCTTGAACAGCACCGCCTTGCCTTCCATCACCGGCTTGGCCGCCAGCGCGCCGAGATTGCCGAGCCCGAGAATGGCGGTGCCGTTGGTGATCACGGCGACGAAATTGCCCTTGGTGGTGTAATCGTAAGCCTTGGACTCGTCCTCGGCGATGGCCAGCACCGGCACCGCGACGCCCGGCGAATAGGCCAGCGACAGATCGCGCTGCGTCGCCATCGGCTTGGTGGCGACCACTTCGAGCTTGCCGGGGCGGCCTTGGCTGTGAAACAGCAGGGCTTCCTGGTCGGTGAAA
>Ga0209517_10009773_pt1 | contig 10850 bp, 7 predicted proteins | sample PeaSoiMetSII2010_FD_187695 | JGI IMG/M metagenome (GOLD analysis project Ga0209517, IMG submission 187695) | Peat soil microbial communities from Weissenstadt, Germany - SII-2010 (SPAdes) (version 2) | ecosystem: Environmental > Terrestrial > Soil > Wetlands > Peat | place: Germany: Weissenstadt... | reverse complement strand
CCCGGCGTCCTCTCCGCCTGCGCCTCGAACAGCTCGTGCACGCACTTGTCTTGCGGATACGCCGCTTCCGTCGCATTCCACTCCACCAGAACACGATGCCGCTCGGCCGCGCTCATAAGCGGCAGCTGATCGACCGCCTGGCGGTCATCGGCGGCCATGCCTTCGAGCAGCTGCCGCCAGCAGCCGAGATAATGCTCAATCGTTTCTGGCGCGAACAAGGCCGTGGCGTATTCCAGATCGCCGACAATCTCTTCGCCGATCTCGGCGAGTTCAAACACGAGATCAAACCCCGCGCCACCGTTCATCGGCCGCCAGAACGGGAAGACCTCGCAGCCTCCCCAGCAGCTCGGTGCGTGACTGTTAACGCCCGCCACCAGCCTCAGGATGTCGGCAGAGCCCCTCGAATTCTGGAAGACGAACATTGTATGGAAATAAGGATGCCCAGTATGGCTCCGCGGTGGATTGAGTCGTTCCACCAACTCGGTCAGTGGATAATCCTGGTTGGCAAAGGCCCGAAAGCTAGTGCGGCGAACTGCGCGCAGCAACTCTGCCACTGTAAGATCAGGCTCGAAGAATGCCTGCAAGACCACTGGATTAAAAAACGATCCGACAACATCGCGCCACTCGGCGCTGCCGCGAGCAGGCAAAGGCGAACCCACCGCGACACGGTCCTGACCGGTCAGGCGGCGCAGCAGGATGAAATAAGCCGTCAGCAGTACCACATAAAGCGAGGTGCCATGCCTGCCGGCAAATTGGCGCAGCTTATCGCTCAGCTCTGGAGGCAAAACACACCGCATGGCGGCGTGTTCAGCGTTATCTTTTCCATTGTGGGTGCTATCAATTGGAAGTTTCAGCACTGGGGACACTTCACGCAGCGCTTCCTGCCAGTAGGCAAATTGCTTTGCCGCCTGCTTACTGCTCAACCATTGCTTTTGCTTCCTGATATACTCGAAGTAACTCTTTTTTTCGCATTCCGCGGGCCCTGACAAAGCGGGCACCCTGTCGGCCCTCAGAAGTTCGCCCAGTTCTTCTATCAGTCGCCAATACGACCAGCCGTCGCAAATAATGTGATCGATAACCAACAGCAATACACATTGCTGGTTACGCGAGCAGTACAAGCTCACCCTGAGCAGCGGTGCACAAGAAAGATCAAACGGGCCTGCGTAAGCTTCCGCTATACGGCATTTCAGCGCATAATCGAGCTCTTCGACTTCGAAGATCTCAATGGGCACGTCAACATCAGCGTCGATGCATTGTTCCGGCTGGCTGTCGATTTCCCGAAAGCGCGCCCGCAGCATTGGGTGTCGTGAAACCAACACGTTCAGCGCCCTTCTGAGACGTGTCACATCCAGCCCATCTGTAATCTGAACACAAAAAGCTTCGTTGTATGTGCCCCGTAATTGCGGCCGCAGTTTATAAAGAAACCAGAAATTACGCTGAGCGCACGACAGAGGATGCCATTCCTCTGTGTGAGTTGACTTCATCTCAGCACCGCGGTCTGCGATTGTCGCTACCGACACTACACAATCTCCAGCTAAATCGTGGTAAAGGATTACGATAAAAAAAACTACTGCGTTGATCTAGGTCACGTGCTGCTCGGAGATTTCCCTCGCGGCGCAGTCTTCACCGCCGCGGGAAGACGGGCCCCTTGGTGACACTGCGACCATGCCGAACGCTCCCCTGGCCGACTTTTTCGACATGCTGTGATTCCACGACACCAAGGCACAGGAACAGGAAGCAAGAGATCGCCTTCGCCCGCAAAGTCCAGGTCGCTGCTTTCGCACCGGCTGTTGCGCGCGGACAGATCGATCTTCTGGGCGCGCGGAAACCGCCAGATATATTGGACATCGACGTCGCCAAGCGCCTTCCCGTCCAGCGCGCGTAGCCGTCCGGAACAGGACTGTCGAGAACCGAAAGGAGCTGCTTGTCTGTCCCAGCGGTCTATTTTGGGATTGCCGTCTCGTTGGCCCGTCTCGTCGAGACCGGCGAGCCGCTTTTCAGCATAGGCACCGGGCACTTCGAGGCCGTCGCCGTTGTACATACCGCGTGAATCGTATGCGGATCGATCGAGCCTGCAGATAATGCCGAGACCACGCTTTGTTGGATTCGGATCATTGAGCTAGGTCAAAGCGCTTGCGTCAGATTAGCCGTTGACTGTTATGAGTGCGGCGTGTCGCATTAGTTTGGATCAAGGTGGCCACGCTCTCCCTGTCGCGATTAAAACTGATGGGCGACCGGCACGAACGACGGCAGAGCGGCAAGCCCTCACGGCATCCCCGGTCGGCTGCCCTATTATTGGGCCGTATGCCCTGGTTGAGGAGGGGACGATGGCCGGCGGAGAGTCCGATCGGGCGCGGGTCGGTCAGATGTGCGAGCGGACGGCGGGCATCAACGCGGCAGGCGCGGTATGTCGACTGCTGAGCCTCCTTCGGCTATACCGGCGCGCGCTCGGGCTTTTGGGATCCGAGCGGCGGCTCGGGTGGTTCTTGGCGACCGGCAATATGGCGCTCGCCGCAGCTCAGTTTGCCGAGCCGGTGCTGTTCGGCCGCGTGATCGACACGCTGACCAGCACGCAAACCCGCGGCGCGCCGCCCGATTGGTCGGTGCTGTCGGTGTTGCTGATCGCGTGGGCCGGCTTCGGGATCTTCACCATGTTGTGCGGCACGCTGGTTGCGCTCTATGCCGATCGTCTGGCGCACAGCCGACGCCAAGTAGTGCTGAGCACCTTTTTCGAGCATGTTGTGCAGCTGCCGCTTGCGTTCCACAGCGTGCAGCATTCAGGCCGCCTCATGAAGGTGATGCTGCAGGGCACCGATACCCTGTGGCGGCTTTGGCTTGCCTTCTTTCGCGAGGATCTCGCCGCTTTCGTCTCGCTGCTTGTGATGCTGCCACTGTCACTGCTGATCAATTGGCGGTTGGGATTTCTGTTGATCGCGCTCGCCGGGCTGCTCGCGGCGCTCGCCACCATCGTCATCTTCAAGACCGAGACCTTGCAGCGCTCGGTCGAAGGACATTACTCCGATCTCGCCGAGCGGGCGGCCGACACGCTCGGCAACATCGCTCTGGTACAGAGCTTCACCCGCATCGAGACCGAGGTGCAGGCGCTGCGCCAGGTCGCCGAGCGACTTCTGGCGGCGCAGTTTCCGGTGCTCTCGTGGTGGGCGGTGGTCGCGGTGTTCACGCGTGCCTCGACCACCTTCACGCTGTTCGCTTTGATCATCCTCGGCACGTGGCTCAACGCACGGCACCTCGCCTCGGTCGGCGAGATCGTCACCTTCATGAGCTTCGCCGGGATGGTGATCTTCCGTCTCGACCAGGCGGTCCACTTTTCCGCCCGCACCGTCATCGACTCTGCGCGGCTGCGCGAATTCTTCGCCGTGCTCGACACCATGACGGCCGTGCGCGACAAGCCAGGCACGGTTGACCCCGGCCATCTCTCCGGCCTCGTCGAGTTCGAGCATGTGTCGTTCTCTTATGACGGCCGGATGCCCGGCGTCATCGACCTGAGCTTCAAGGCGATGCCGGGCGAGACCGTGGCGCTGGTCGGCGCGACCGGTGCGGGCAAGTCGACGGCCTTGGAGCTGCTGCATCGGGCGTTCGATCCGCAGGCGGGCGTCATTAGGATCGACGGCATCGATATTCGCGACATGAAGCTTTCCGCGCTGCGCCGCAATATCGGGGTGGTGTTCCAGGAGCCTCTTCTCTTCAACCGCTCGATTGCCGAGAACCTGCGCGTCGGCAGGTCCGACGCGACCGACGAGCAGTTGCGGCTCGCCGCGCAGCGCGCGCAGGCGCTCGACTTCATCGAGCGCGCCGGCGGCCGCTTCGACGCCCGCGTGGGCGAGCGCGGGCGGCTCCTCTCCGGCGGCGAGCGCCAGCGTCTGTCGATCGCTCGCGTGTTCCTGAAAGACCCGCCGATCCTGATTCTCGACGAGGCGACGAGCGCGCTCGATGCCCTGACTGAGTCGAAGATCTTTGCCGCACTCGATGTGGTGATGAGGAACCGCACGACCTTCGTCATCGCCCACCGTCTGTCGACGATCCGCAGCGCCACGCGAATTCTTGTGCTCGACCGCGGCCGCATTGTCGAGACTGGGACCTTCGACGAACTCGTGCGGCTCGGCGGCCGCTTCGCCGAGCTCGCCAAGACGCAACTCACGGGAGGTGACGCGGACCGCGATCTCGGCCTCGGCAACCAGCGACTTGGGCTGCCCGCGACGTTTCGCGAAGGCCTCAAGCGTTCTTAAGGTCTCTCGATCGAGGTAGATGGTGGGCTGGGCCCTTTTCACTTTGCGGGTCACAAGTCCATTGGATCTTCGGATCCAGACTGGCAGCACGAGCGACACCCTGCATCGACCGGCTAAGAACTCCCGCGTGGGCCGGTTCAGCGTGACCGTCATCCCCTTTTGATGGCGACCTCCTCGTGTTGCGGCAACGCACAGCGCAACAACGCGCACTTTCGTTTGGACGTCGAATACCTTCGCCAATTAAGCGAAACTCTCGCGTCAGATTGGAGCCTGCGTTACTTCGGCGATTGGCACTCCCATCATCGATTGGGGCTATCTGCACCAAGCAGCGGCGATAGAAAACGAATTTACAGTCTTGGTGGCCGCAATCAGTTCGCTGCAATGGCGGAGATCATCGTCACCCTGGAAGATTCTCGTCGCAAGCCGATTATCAGGATTCATCCTTGGCTTTACGAGCTTTCAGGCAAGAGCAGCGGCGCGCCATCTTCGCTACGGATTAAGGTGTTCCGTGGCCTGAGCCCAGTTCGACAAGCCTTATTGGCGAGAGAGATATTGCCGGAACAAGAGCTGTCCAAATGGGAAAAGGTCCAATGTGATCGCATCCGGATTGGAGACGACGACACCCCGCCAGTCCTGGAATCGCCGCTACCCGTGGATATGACCACGCGGGAGAGAACGCTTTCCCAGCTTGCCGATGCGCTAAAGAATGTAAGCGGGACCTCAGTCGAGCAACATCCGACAAGCTTTGGCTGCATCCTCGTGGCGAAGCTTAAGGAGCCTCACTACCTTGCATTCGCACTCGGTAACGACTGGCCCATGATGGTTCTTGCGGTGAACCACCTCAATCGAGACACCGGTACGAGCAACCCCATGACGGCGTCTGCCGAACTTTCGGCGTCAGACATTCGAGGCATTCTCGAAATCTATCGATCTGCAAAAGCAAATCCGATTGGTGAACATCATGTGGACCCCTGAGCAGCGTCAAAGACTCATAATAGAGCATCAAATCCTTCAGCGAGAGGGGTTCACTCAATTCAGCGTTTATCACCGAAGTGCGTCAGACACATACTATGCCTCGGGCGAGGCTTGCTCCAACGCCGGATACAAATACGGCCTCTGGATTTCAATCCCGGCCGGATTCCCCCAGGAGCGCCCACCTATGTACGTCAATTATCCGAATCCGCTGAAAATGGCGAATGGCGCTCCGATATCCTCGCTGGGCGTCTCACACAAAATGCACACGTTAGCTCCGGACGCCAATGGAATGGTTCAGATTTGCCATTGGCGAGATGCGCGATGGCATTCGGCCATCGTGCTTCAAAAAGTTTTTCTAAAGGGCCTCCTTTGGATTGAGGCATACGAACAACATCTCGCAACCGGTCGGGATCTGGCGGAATTCGTTCACACAATGGCGGAAACAGTATGAGCGCCGACATCGTTCAACAGCAAATGATTCAGGAAGCGATGAAGGCAATTGCCGAGCGCAAACCTGGCCGCAGCAAACTTGTTTATGACAAGACGAGGCGTACGATTGTCGCGGTCGCCGTAGGCGTTGATACGCCCCGCGCGTTGAACATCACCGCTGACGATGCCGACATGTTTGCCATTGTCACTCTTTCCAGTCATTGGCTCCGCAAGCAATGGCCTGAGATTGAAAAAGGTGCCATCGTTTCTGTTCGGTTTAGCCGTTGGGACGATGGTGACGCATTCACCCAGTGCGATCTTGGCCCGCAACCATCCTCATCAATCGTCGAAGGCGCTGTGCAGCTGGGCAAAGAACTGGACAGCTCGGATGATAAATTGACTCTGATTGTTGCCCTCAATGCCTCCGACGCTTCCAAACGCGGCGTGGCGACGTTTGTCGCACCCAACGGCTCAGCCTACCAAGCCATGGGATGGCGAGCTAACGAGTCCATCGACGTTGTCTTTGCGGATGTGCAGCCCGAGCTTGGCAAGCGTCGTTCAGGAATTCTCGAGACAACTATTCTCAGCGACAAGTCAGTCCTAATCATCGGGCTTGGTACCGGCGGCGCGCATGCGGCAGTTGAACTTGCAAAATGCGGTGTAGGCCATTTTGCGCTGGTTGATCGAGACAGGCTATCCGTTGGAAACGTCGTCCGGCATCCCGGCGGCATCTCGCAAGTTGGCCGCTTCAAGGTGAATGTCTTGCGCGATTTGATTCACGACAAAAATCCAGATGCTGAGGTGCTGATATATCCGATCGAGCTAACCTATGCTGACCAAAAGATACTAAGAGAGCTCATTGCCAAAGCCGACGTTGTTGTTTGTGGAACCGATAATCGCCCCAGCAAATTGTTGCTTAATCGTCTCTGCGTTGAGGCTAACGTCATTGCCTTATATGGGGGCGCGTTTCGCCGCGCCTACGGTGGCCAAGTTTTGCGAGTGCGCCCGAAACAATCGCCTTGTCACGAGTGCTTTGTTGCCGCGATGCCAGAGGAGGCGTCGGACGTTGAAATCTCCTCGGATTCCGATGCTAACGACATCGCATATTCCGATCAGCCAGTCGCGGTTGAGCCAGGCCTATCCCTAGACGTACTTCCTATCGCGAACATGCTGACAAAATTGGCATTGCTGGAGTTGTTGGCGGACAAGCCGACGTCGCTGAGCCTGCTCAAACGGGACTATGATGCACCTTGGTATCTTTGGCTTAATAGACCAGAGCCCGGAACGAATTATGCCAGCTGGCCCCCGTTAAGCGAAAGCTGCGATGAGATGACGATCAATCGTTGGTACGGAATCTATTTCGATCGCGATCCTGCTTGCCCAGTCTGTGGCGATTTCATTTCGTCTATCGCTGCGTCTTACGGACTTGATCCGAACTCGCTGCCATCCTTGCCTGAAGAGGAATGATGTGTCGTGGAACTCGTAAGCAATTTCAGCGCATTTCTCTCGTCGCTTCAGCCGGATGAAGATGACGTTGGCGACGCCAAAGCGGCCCATGAAAAGGTGCGCGATGAATTGCGCACGGACGAAGATTCTAAGGAGGCGCACAAGGACACGTTTCTTTCGGGCTCGTATGCGCGGCGCACGGCAATCAACGACATCAACGACGTTGACGTTATTTGTGTGTTCGACATTGATCACACAACGACTGCACCGGAGGTTGTTCTCCGGTGGCTGGAAGGCATACTCAGCGACTATTATAAGGAGCCGAGGCCCCAGGGCCGGTCCGTCGGCGCAAAAGCCGCCAAGGGCGTTTGGTTGGACATCGTCCCTGCTACTTTGGTGTCAGCTGATGACGGGCCGTTGTGGATACCGGATAGGAATGCGAAGGAATGGGTGCAAACCCATCCGAAAGGTCAAATTGCCGCCGGCATAAGCAAGAACAAGGATACCGACGGCTACTTCGTGCAAACGGTTAAGCTGCTCAAGGCATGGCGTGACAGATTGCCAACCGAATCATGTCGAGTGAAATCATACATTCTCGAAACGCTTATTCATCAAACGATCGGCAAACCGGCCTCGCATGCCGCTTCCATCGTAAATGTACTTGAGGGCGTAGAGCGCAGCTATGGTGCTTATCGTAACACAGGCACCGTACCCGCACTTTACGATCCCGGATACCCAACGATCAACGTAACCAAGCGCTGGCCCGCCAAAGAGTTCGACGATTTCATGGCTCAGATTAAATCCGCCGCCACCACCGCGCGCACCGCCTTTGATAGCTCGGACGAAAACGAGAGTCGCAGGCTGTGGCGGCAACTCTTTGGTTCGAAATTTGGACAATGATAAATTCGATTTGCTCAGTGAACAACACATGACCGATCCGACTGGACGATCTTTTCTCAGCTACAAGCGATCCCGCCGGAACGAAGCCGCGTTGTTGATCCAGACCCAACATGACCACGGCATCCCGACCTGGCAGGACGTTAAAAACCTCGGTTCGGTGCCAACCGAGGACGAACTACGCCGCATTCTGGCCGATCCATCCACAGCGAGCGCCATTCTCTTCATCACGCCGGAGGTAGAGAACTCCGCCGTCATTCGCGAGGTAGAAGTACCCAAAATTATCCAGCGTGTAGAGGCTCGCGACGGCTTCTTTGTCGTTCCGGTGGCCGCGGGGGGCCTCGAATATGCCAAGGCGGCTGAGGTAACCAGTAATCATCTTTCCGCGTTTCCGCGCAGAATTTGGCGGACTGGAATATGCACAAGGTCCCGACCGCCACAATTACGCCGGAGCATGCGGCAGATATCGCCGATCGAGCACTGGTGCTGCGCATCGAAGCGATCCACCGTTTTCTTCCACCAGGCAAGGTGCTGCGCATCGGACTCTTCGTGCGCCGTTCCCCGCCCTTTGAACTCGGTACGACGCTGGCGCTGGATTGGTCAGCGCGGTTTGCCGACAAGGAAGCGACGCCGGAGACGTGGCGTGACGTGCTCCTTCCTGCGCTTGAACGCATCTCGAAAGCCATCCGCCAGCATGCGCCGGGCCGCGCAGTGGAAGCTTTCGGGCTTACGCATACCTTGCGGGCGATCCACCCATTCGCGTTATGCGTCCTATTGAAAGAACTGAAGCAAGAAGGCGTGGACGGCATTTTTCGTGACATCGACAGCCTACAAACGCAGGCGGCGGCTATGAATGAAACGATTGCCCGTGTGACCGCGATGAGGCCGCCTGAGCAAGAAGCCGCTGAGGTGCTTTTTTCCGCGTCCGAACTGCTGATGGCGCAGATGGAGCTTGTTCAGGACTACAACACCCCACCACCGCCCGAAGCCAAAGGCTTGATCTTTATCACGCGTGATTTCCCGGCGAGCTACGTCCAGGCGCTCGATGAATTGATCCATCCGCCTTGTTTCGCCGCGTGTTTCGTTGCGAATCCCGCCGATGCCTCAATGTGGGGAAGTTACGGCGACGCTCACACCGGCTTATGTCTGAAGTTCAAAACAACAGCGGACAGCGAAGGCCGACCGGCGCTGAATCTTGACGGGATTACCGGCTGGCGTGGCGGCAAAGGTATGGAGATGGAGCCGGTCCATTCCTTTCATCTGCGAACTTTCTACAAAGTGAATTATTCCGACTCCTATCCTGAAATTGATTTTTTTAATTCCATCGGTCTTCTACCGGTCCCGCTCCTCAATGCGGTTTGGTACACCGACGACGATGGCCAACGGAGCACATCTCGCGGCGCTCGTTACCTCGACACCGAGGCGTGGCGACAGAAATACTGGGAAGCTTTCCAGTCGGGGGCGATCTGTAAAATCTCGGAGTGGGAGCACGAGAAGGAATACCGGATTCTGTTGTGGTCAAGCTTGAATGATCTCAAGGACAAGCCGTCTAGGAAATTGCGCTACAAATTTTCCGACCTCTCGGGCATCGTTTTCGGTGCGAATACGGCTCACGATGACAAACTAAAAATCATGAAGATTGTCGAGGAAAAGTGCAGGGCTGAAAAACGCAACGAATTCGAATTCTACCAGGCGCAGTACTGCCGGAAGGATCGGAGTTTTAGGATTGCACCACTTAGCTTAATAAGATTTGAGTAGTGACACGCGCAACGTGGCATTAACGTCGACGCTGCTAGTCTAGAGTTTTCACTCTAATTTGGGGTTCGCGATAGCCACATAAGATTTTTTGTCCCTTGCGGCTACTGGGCAAGTTTTTAGCACAGCACAAAAACTTTTGTGCTTGAAATTATCTAATAAAATCAATATGTTCTATTGGCGGCAAGACACTTAAAATTCCAATTCTCGACTTGCGGCTACTGGAGCGCTCCGCGTCACCTAGGCTCCATGGCGTTCGGCAGCTGTCATCGTCGACGTGCCCCGCGAGTTCGAACCTTCGCCAGCAGAACATCGCAGCTCTTTATATGCCCGTCGTCGAGCATCTGTCTGACGAGCTTTTGTTAGCTTCTTTATCAGTACGACGGTCAACTCTTCGGGAAGACAAATCAAGCTGTTCGCAATCAGTCCGCCATTTTTGGTCTTAGTTAAAGTGTTTATCTGACCGAAAACTAAACTTCGAACCAGCAGTAGTTTCAATTCGTTGCCACCCTACAGACCGATGCAACCGCAACGAATCTGCATGAGGATGCTTGTATGTGTTTCCTCGACCGAACGAAATGACGCACTTGGAGTTCTTCGTTGTAGGTCGAGGTACCGTACTGAGCGGACCAATAAACCTTGCACCATGGTGGGTCACCACTAAGCCATCGAATTTACCGGAAAGTGCGCTAGGTAGGAATTGATAGTCGGCATCTCCGACGAGCAAGACCGACGATTTCGACGAAAGCTGGACCTTCACTGCCAGACCTGAGTTATTTGCATCGCTCGGCGTTGCTGAGCAGTATCCAATTTTTCCGGCACCAAACGAAACTACCGAGCCCTTCCACGAGTGAAGCCTTCCCTTCGAGTGCAGCATATGCGCAATCCGAGCAGCCCCAGGACCCAACTTCTGAACCGGAGCAACCCAGTTACAATTCAAGAGGTATCTTCCCGCCTTCTTCAAACAAAAACACAGATGATCCCAATCCCGGTGCCGTCCGGAATGCGGTTGGAATTCGGAGTGGCGCATTCTCCGGTAACATGAAGGTATCGTTTCAGGCGGCAAGGTCAATTGGCTGATCAACGGGTTTTGTGGAGAGC
>Ga0209517_10009772_pt1 | contig 10851 bp, 8 predicted proteins | sample PeaSoiMetSII2010_FD_187695 | JGI IMG/M metagenome (GOLD analysis project Ga0209517, IMG submission 187695) | Peat soil microbial communities from Weissenstadt, Germany - SII-2010 (SPAdes) (version 2) | ecosystem: Environmental > Terrestrial > Soil > Wetlands > Peat | place: Germany: Weissenstadt... | reverse complement strand
TCGCACCGCTTCGCCCGCGGCGGCGCTTCCGGCTTCGAGACGCTGGGCCGCCCCCGGACCGCGCACGCGCAAGCGTCCCGCGGCACCCTCGAGCAGGGCGCGATCGGTTTCGTCGACGATCTGGATCTGCCAGATTTCGTGCGGCCGGCCGGCACTCTCGGCGTGCTCCGGAATGTCGCGCGGTCCGAGGAGAGTAATCGGTCCGGTGCCGACCGTGCCGTAGATCTCATAGAAATGAGGCGTGAGCCGCCGGAGCGCCGCGCGCTTCTCCTCGGCATGGGTGGGGGCCCCCGCGCAGATGAGCGCGCGCAGGCTCGGCAAGAGCGGACCTGTCGCCTCCGGAAGCGCAAGCAGCGCGCGCAGGATCGTCGGCACCACAAAGCCCACTGTCGCCTGCGCGCGGTTCACGCTCTCGACATACTCATCCGCCGCGAACAACGGCGGATGCAGCACCACGGTGTGTCCGCGGATCAAATGCGTGAGGCAATAGCCGCGTCCGGCGCTGAAGGCGAGCGGCGAGGCGGAGAAATACCGGTGCGGCCCGGGCGGCAGGATGGCGTCGAACGGAATGGTCCGCGCATGCATCTGCCGGTGGGTCACCAGCATGCCCTTGACCGCGCCGGTGGTGCCGGAAGTGAGCCCGATCATCAGCGGCGCATCGGCCTCCGACGGAAACGCCTGGGTCGCGTCCTGCCGCTCGGCTTCGGCATACCACCGCTCGTCGACCGCGACGCTGGGCACGTCGCCGAGCTTCGGGGCGCCGGTCTCGACAAGCGCCAGCTTCGCGCCGAGAGCCGTGGCGATCCGCGCGCGCTCCGCCGGCGGGGCGCGCCAATCGATCGGTATCGAGATGGCGCCGAGCCGCGCCGCCGAAAGGAACGCGATCACGTGGTCCGCATTATCGCCGAGGCAGATCGCGACGGCGTCGCCGGCGCCGATCCCCACCGCACGAAGCCGGGCGGCGCCCTGCCGGATGCAGCGATCGAGATCGCGGTAACGGATCGTCCGCTCGTCATCGACCAGCGCCGCGGCGTCGGGCCGAACTTGAGCGTAGCGGGCAATCGCCTCAGCGAGGTTCACGAGGAGAAGCTGCTGCGCAGCCGCTTCCGGTCGACCTTCCCGAAACTCGTGCGAGGCAGGTCGGCGACCAGGATAATCTCGCACGGCACCTTGAAGGCCGTGAGGCGTTTGCGGCAATGGTCGATGAGCGCTTGCGGCTCGACGCTCCCGCGGGCGACCGCGAAGGCGACCACCTCCTCGCCGAGCTCCCGCGAGGGCCGGCCGACCACTGCCGCCTCGGCGACCGCGGGGTGCTCGATCAGGATGGCCTCGATCTCGTCAGGATGCACGTTGCTGCCGCCGCGCAGGATCACGTCCGTGGCGCGGCCGCGCAGATAGAGAAGGCCGTCCGCGCCGAGCGCCGCGAGGTCGCCGGTGTAGTACCAGCCGCTCCGGAAGCCCTCGATGCCGCCGGTGGCGGCGCCCACCAGGCCGGAGGCGAGCGCTGGGCCGCGGGCGCGGAGCCGCCCGGTGACGCCGGGCTCGACCGGCGCGTCGTCCTCGTCGACGATCGCGAGATCCCAGCCCGCCGCGGGCCGGCCGGCGGTCTCCGCGTGCGCCTGCATCTCGCTCGGCCGCAGGAACGAGATCGGCCCCGTCGCGACGGTGCCGTAGAACTCGTAGAAATTCGGCGTGACGTGGGCGAGTGTCGCGCGCTTCTCCTCGGCGCGCAGCGGAGCGCCGCCGCACATCAACACCTCGATGCTCGGCAGCAGTGGACCACTCTGTCGGGGCAGATCAAGTAACCAGTGGATCACCGTGGGCACCACGAAGCCGACCGTCGCCTGGTTTTGGTTGATCGCCTCGACGTACTCCTCCGCCGTGAATAGAGACGGATGGAAGATCACGGTGTGGCCTTTGATGATGTGCGTGAGGCAATAGTTCCGCCCAGCGCTGAAGGCGAGGGGGGAGGTCGATAAGTAGCGGTGCAGCCGGTCGCTGAGGATGCCGTCGAACGGCTTCGCCCGCGCGTGCATCTGGCGGTGCGTGACCAGCATGCCCTTCACCGCGCCGGTGGTGCCCGAGGTGAGGCCGATCATCAGGGGCGCGTCGGGGTCGGAGGGAAACTCTTGATCGCAACCTTGCAGCTCGGCCTCCGCGTGCCAACTGGCGTCGACGATGCGACTCGGCACGCCGGCGACCCGACCGGCGCCGGCCTCGGTCAGCGCCAGCTTCGCCTCGAACCCTTGCGCCACCCGCGCGCGCTCGACCGGCGGCGCGCGCCAATCGATGGGCACCGCGACCGCGCCGAGCCGCGCGGCGGAAAGAAAGGCGATCACATGGTCGGCCGTATCCTTCAGACAAATCGCGACCGCATCGCCCGGCCGGATGTCGAGGGAGCGGAGATGGGCGCCGCCCTGCCGGATTCGACGGTCGAGATCACGGTAGGTCACGCGGCGCTCGCCATCCATCATGGCGAGCACGTCGGGCCTCGTCGCCGCGTGGCGCGCAATGACCTCGGCGAGGTTCACGATCCTGCTGCGGGCCTCTCGCCGGTCGGCGCCTCAGCGGGCGACGACGGGAGCTCGTCGAGGCGCCCCTTCAACCACGTGAAAGCCTCGGCGACATGTGTGCTGAAAATTTCGTGGTGCTGACAATGAAGAGTGCCCAGACCCCACTTTCCGACGAGAACCTTGCGCCACGGCCAGTGCGGGCGGTCCACCATCTGCGCGATGGGCTCTATGGCGAGCACCTGGACCGGTCCGGTATAGGGCGTGGGGTGGTAGGTGCTGATTGACCACTCCACGGTCGCGCCGATCTCGGTGGCGATGGCGAGCTGTTTCGGATCCTCTATGTCGAACGGAATTTCCTCGCCGATTCGGCTGCGCGCCTCCAAAAACCAATTGCTCACACGGTCACGAAGAAGCTCAGCCGCATCGGACAAATCGCTCGCAACGAATTCCTGTCCCGGAAGGCCCGGCGGATCGATCAGGATCAGCAGAGGAACCGGCGCTGGCTCGCCAGCATATTGTGCGGCGACGGATAGGTTCTGGGCGAGCTGCAGTGCCATGATGCAGCCCCCGCAGACGCCGACAACTACGAACGGAGGCCGCAGCCGCGCGCGTCGGATTTCCGCGAGATACTCATTGGCTGCTTCCGGGACCTTCGCGCGCGGCTTTCGGCTGCCGTCGAAACCCGGCGCCTCGATCCCGTAGAGCGGCTGGTCGGGGCCGAGAAATTCCGCCAATGCACGACCGCGCCCCCACGGCAGCACGCCGAACATTCCATGCATCAACAGGAGCGGCGCCTTGCGGCCTTCGGTCTGCACTGGGATCAGCATGGTTCAGCCCTGGGATTTGCGCTCGTCGATGCGCTGCGCGAGCTGCGCGACGTTGGGTGCGGAGACTAACAGAGAGAGAGGCAGTTTCACGCCAAAGCGCTTTTGAATTTTTGTGAAAATGATGGCGGCGACCAGCGAGCTCCCGCAGACCAGGAAAAAATCGTCGTGAACGCCGACGCTGTCGATGCCGATGCTCTCCTGCCAGATTTCCACGAGCTGTCGCTCGGTATCCGAGCGCGGCGGCTCATAAGCCGGCGCGTCGTCCATGTCGCTGCGGCGTAGTACCATGTGCACCCTGCTCGAGCGTCTGCGCTGCTCGCGCCCACCCAGCGTATAGCCTACCGGTCGCGATCGGAACAAGCGTTTCGAAGAAACAGGCAGGCACCGCAGCCAGCTCCTGCGGCCGATCAAAGGTACGGTAGGGCTTCCCAAAAGTTCCGCTTAACGCGCCCGGCTCGTCTTTGCGGCGAGGCAGGATACCTTTCGATACAGCTGGGCCAGTGCCGACACGGCTTCGCTCTCGGTTCACCGCTGCTGTCGCGCGATCGCCTCAGCCAGATTTGCACCACTGCCGCCACATGTCGCGTAGCGCAGCCTCGAAACGGCGCGCGAAGTCGCGCGCGTCCATTAAAGGCGACACCCGCATTCGGTCCCGCATGCCAGTGCGGAGATTTTGGAGGCGCTCCAGATCCGCTGCAAGTTCTACGGCAGTTTCCACATATTCGCTGGTTGACTGGGAATCCAGGCGCTCGAGGCCCACCTGGGAGAGGACGCTGGTGCTGGTTCGCGCGCACGGCCGATCGCCGGTCAGTGTGATGACAGGCACGCCCATCCACAGTGCCTCGCAAATCGTCGTGGGCGCCCCGTTGTACGGAAAAGTGTCGAGGCCGATGTCCACCGCGTTGTACGCCCGAAGCTGTTCGCCGATGTCCTCCGGAGGCCAGCGTAATTGAACCCTCGTAGCGCTGACTCCCGCGGCTTGGAAAACGGAATGAATTCGCTTGGTGAAGGCCACGTCGGCGAATTCGGGAGCCATCAGCATGAGGCGAGCTCGCGGCCGAGCATGGAGGATCGAACTCCAGGTTTGGACCGTCTCCGGGGAAATCTTCAGTGGATCGTCGAAGTTGCCGAACGTGACCTCAGAGGACCCAAGGGCGGGCACCGGGCTAATCTCGGGTGCTTCATCCGGCGGCCGATAGACGAAGGATCCACTCCGCAAGCGATACAGCCGCTCTGTGTATAGCTCTTCCGCTCCGAGTGGATCCGCAGTCTCATCAGTAATCCGATAATCGACAGTTGGAAGGCCGGTCGTATCGGGATAACCAAGCCACGACACCGTCACCGGCGCCGGCTTCAGCGCGAATATGTCGAGCCGGTTGCGCGGCTGGTGCCCCGCAATATCGATCAGGACATCAAAACCTGCCCCGCGCATCATTCTCGCCGCTTCTTTCGCACGCAGCAGCGGCAGCAGCACGAATCTGTCGCCAAGCCGCTTGAAGTAACGTGCATCCGCGGAGCCGCTCGCGGCAGTGGCATAGAGGGTGGCTTGGAAATACGTGCGATCATGGTTGGAAACCAATGGCGCAAGGCAGGATTTCGCTAGCCGAGAACCTGTGTCGAGACCGACGTAGCCGATCTTAAGGGGCCGGTCCGGATCGCGCGAATTGGCGAAACGCGCTGGTCGATCGCCGGCCTCTTTTGCGCGCTGGATCGCCAAGCGTCCCCATTCCAGGTGAGCGGCGAACACCTCGCGAGGCCTCAAGTCCGAACGATGATGGAGCCAGAGAAGCGTCCGTTCTTCCAGATTGATCCGCGCTTGGGCGAAGGACGGATCGACCTCTATCGCGTGCCGATACTGCTCGCCGGCCTCTTCGGTTCGAGCCTGGTTAAGGAGTGCGTCACCGAGATTACTCACGTAAAGCGGCGATCTCGGCTCCAGTTCTTGGGCACGACGGAAGCATGTCTCCGCCTCGATGGGCCTCCTGGCCGCGAGGGCAATCGCCCCGAGGCAATTGTGGGCCTCCGTTCCATTGGGATCCAATGCCACCGCACAGCGGTAAGCACTCTCCGCCGCCGCCGTGTCATGGCCCCTGAGGCAGGCATGGCCGAGGCCGACCCAGTAGTGCGCCGCCAGCTTGGCGAGCCGATCAGCCGTCGCTGTATCGCCCCTCGCTCGGGCTTCTTCGGTCGCCTCTTCTACCATGGCGGCACAGTTGCGATAGGCAGCTATGTAGCCGGCATCAATGGTGACAGCCTGGGTGTAGGCGTCCAACGCCGGCTGGAACTGGCGAGTTACGCGGTATGCCTCGGCCAGATTGAAAAGCCGATCCGGTGTCGGTCCTTCGAGCGCAATGGTGCGCCGGAAGCCCGCGATTGCCTCGTCGAATCGGCCGCGTTGGCCCGCGATCACCGCGAGGAGCTGATGCGCTTCGGCACAATCCTCGTCCTGGGCAAGTGCCTTTGCGTAAAGACTTTCGGCCTCATCGAGGCGCCCGGCGCGGTGAAGGGCGCGTCCTTGCTCGACGAGATCGGTGGGGCTAAGCGCCGCTGCATCCGACATTCTGCCCTTCCTTCAATGTGCTATCGCGGCAACGATTTTTGACACCAAAAGAGATACATCCCCGAGAACGCATCCGGGTGCGCTTTCTCGAATCGTGCCCAGCGCGCCAAGTCGGATGCAGAGGGATCGTCGGGATTTTCGGCGCGATATCCGCGAACAGTCCGCTCGTCCACAAGATCGAATCCCAAGAACTCGAGACCGAGCGCCCATAACATCTCCCGCAGCTCCGGGAGTGTATAGCGATGCTCCCGGACGTGAAATAGCAGGTCTCTGCAGCCGTTCAAATCATAGATGTCTTTCGACAGCGAAAGGCCCGGCAAGCGCTCGCTCTCGTCTCCAAACAGCACGCGCTGTCGGAAGGCGCGGATGTCCCGCGCCGTTGGTGCAATCTCGAGACGCGTGATGCGCTCGCGCGCGGTCGCCACCTCGGTGCGGGCGAGGGCGCTATAAAGGCCGATCCGCATGAATCCCCCGGGTCGCAGCAGCCCGCATAGGACGCGCCAGCCCGCCATCGGGTCTTCCATGTGATGGAGGACGCCCACGGCTTCCACGACGGGGAATTCGCGCCCGAGCTCGCCGAGCGCCAGCAAATCGGCGTGCAGAAAGTCTATGTTCGACGCGCCGAACCGAAGCGCCATGCGTCTCGCATAGCCCAGGCTCGCCCGCGATAAATCGACGGCAAGCACGCTCACCTGCGCGAGCGAGAGCGCCGTTGCGATCAGCTGCCGCCCGGTACCGCAACCCGCGACAAGGACCTCGATGGGGCCCTCGAGAAACGGCGGCAACGGCGCCTGCGGGAATTTTCGGCGCAGGATCGTCGGCAAGCTCACGGGGGCGAGACGCGGTAAGGAGAGCCATCGAGGATAGGGATGCTCCTCGTACTGGTCGCGGACCGCTTTCGAGACCGCATTCTCGATCGCTCCGAGGCTCGAGATTCCGCGAGCGAGCGCCGCTTCCTCGAGAGGCTCGGCAAGGCAATGCGCAAGCACTGCACTCAGCGGCGAACTCGGCGAGATCGACGCTCCGAGAAGCGGTTTCGCGCCCGCGAGCACCGTGAACGGTTCATAGAGCGCAAAGCGCAGCAATTTCTGCTCGAGCGCGGGATCGAGCGCGGCACCATGCGATAGCTCGCCTTCTAGGTCCGAGCGCAGCGCAGCGACGCGCGCGTCTTCCTCCGCACCGGCCGCGAACACATAGCCGTTGTTGAAGCCCTGTAGCGCGAGGCCGGCGAGAAGTGGGTTCAGATCGGCCGGGATATCCTGCGCCAGGCAGAGGCGGCGCCGCACCTCGGTCAGGAACACTTCGAGCTTGAGATCGGTGTTGACCGTGCCGGCCAGGAGCCGGAGGAGCAATGGATCGCTAAGGCATCCGGCAGCGCCGCCCCCGGTGATCGCGGTATCGACGGCGTGCCGTGCCGCCTCCGTCGGTGACGGATCGATCCGGTGCTTTTGCCGAAGCTGCCAGGCGGTTGCCTTCGCGAGATCGTCGTGCTCCACCTCGTCCGCCGAAAAGCAACGCTCGAGGAAGCCATCGATCTCGGCGCGATAGTCCAATGGGCCGCAGCGCGAGACGGCGACCGCAAAGGCGCGGCACGCGTCGGCTGATCGCGGGTCTCGCTGCATCGCCTGAGCCGCGCGATCGACGGCCTCCTCGGACCGGCCCAGCGCGCAGAGCGCGGACACGAGCTCTACGACCGCGTAGGCGATGTCGGCCTTGAGCGCCAGAGCCCGCTGGAACTCGGCCGCGGCCTCGTCGAGCCGGCCGAGATCCCTGAGCACGGTGCCGAAGTTGACGCGCGCCTCGGCGGAGCCCGGGCTGAGCGCCAACAAGTCCCGGTAGGTTCGCGCGGCGTCCTCGAGCCGGCCGAGATCGGCCAGCACCGTCGCCCAGCCGAAACGGATTTCGGGGGCTCGCGGAGCCAGCGCCGCCGCGCGCCGATAGGCGGCCTCCGCCTCGGCGAGCCGGCCGAGTTCGTGCAGCGCGTCCGCTCGTCCCGCGAGGGCGCCGATATGGGTGACGTCGAGCGCCAGCGCCTTGTCGTGGCAGGCGAGAGCATCGTCGGCTCGGCCTTGCGCGGCTCTCAACACCCCGAGCGCGTGGTGGAAGGCCGGCGCGTTCGGTCGGAGCACCGCGGCCTCGCTGAGGCAACGATCCGCTTCCCCAAAGCGGCCGGCCTGCGCGGCAAGGATCCCAGACCGATAAAGTGCGTCGGGATTTCCGGCGGGTACGCTCATCTCCGGATACGCCGAGGACGCCCAGGAAACCCTGAATTCCGGTACGCGTCCCCCGCTTGAGCTACCATCGTTTTCGCCACGGAGATCATGGCGCCGCCTCCCCTGATGATCCCGCTTGGGCGCGGCAAGCTAGGCTCGGCCGGGGCGGTAGCGCAATATCAAGCTGCGCGGGCGCCGGCGCATTCACTGTGCCGCGCCCGATGCCATGAAGGCCGTGAGCTTTTTATCGCGTGCCATGTCATTGCGACGCCGGTGGCGTGCGCGCTCCTTCCGCCGATCGGCGGCAATGCAACGGATCTTCCCAGCAAATGGGTGGAGGTGCGCGTCCATCCAGACCAGGACGTCGTCGCCGGAAACTAGCGTATTCAGCCGGATACCAGCGTATTCAGATAGGGCCGGCACAGCATGCCGCCGAAGCCCGGAAATTCCGCATTGACCTGGCGTCGCGCGGGGTAATCGAGCGGGTAGGAAAAGGCGAGGAGTTGCACGCCGCGAGTCTCCAGGCGCTCGCGCTGCCCCCTCGAGCCGAGATCGACCACGACGATCGTGGGCTCGATCGGGGCGAGCGATTCGGAGGCCCGTGAGGCAATGGTGGTAGATTCGGTCGGCGGCGGAGACGATGCAGAGCGTCACGAAAGAGGTCCCTCGGCGCACCCTGAAATTTTGACCGATAGAAGCGGGGACCCGCTCGTAATATCTTGATAAAGAACCGTAATTATCTGGCTGCTCGAACGAACTCGGTGCCCGGCACAGCGACTCTCAGGCCGCCATCCGTGCCTACCCAAAAGAAAATCGGTCGGCGAAACTGTTGCAAAATCACCACAGCTTCCAAGAAATGCGCTGAAAGAACGGATTTCGCCTTGTTTAGCGATCTGGAAACGGGTCATCTTGCTCAAGCCGAAGGGACGCCATCCTTTCGCGGACGGATGAATTAATTGGCTTTGGGGGTCAAGAGATGAAAATTCGCAAGCTGAACGCCGCGACGGCACTGGGGAGCCTGACGGCATCCGTTGCTCTGCTCGCGGGCATGCAGGGCGCTCACGCACAGGGCGCGCCCGGCGCCGGCTCGTTCCCAGGCTCCTTCCTGGTGCCGGGCACGCAGACCTCGTTCAAGGTCGGTGGCTATGTCAAGTTCGACTACACCTACGACTTCGGTCCCGTCACGAACATCAACGGCGGCGCCACGCCGTTCGGCGTCTTGTTCGACTCCAAGTGCGCCACTCTTTCGCACGGAACAGATTGCGTCGCCGAGGATACTGGCCACAGAATCCATGGTGGCTCGCAGATGACGGCGTCGGAGTCGCGTTTCAACATTGAGACGCGCACGCCAACGTCCTATGGTGAGTTGAAGACCTTCATCGAAGGCGACTTCACGAACCCCAACGGCCTCAGCAACTCGGGCAGCCTGCGCGTCAACTCGAATTCCTACGGCTTCCGTCTGCGCCAGGCCTACGGCACCTTGGGTCCGTTCATGGCAGGCCAGACGCTCTCGCTGTTCCGCGACGGCGCGGCCGAGGCCGAGACCCTGGACTTCGGCGGTGCACAGGCCTTCGGTGTGACCCGGCAACCACAGGTCCGCTACACCTTTGACTTCGGCAACGGATTGACCTGGGCCGTGTCTGCGGAAAATCCGCAGACCCAGGTTTTCAATGCGTCGACTGGCGGCACAAAGACGACCTTCGGCGCGGGCTTCGCGGACAAGATTCCGGACTTCGTTACGGCCTTGAATTACAACGCCCCGTGGGGCCATCTTAAATTGGCTGCTGTGCTCCGAGACATCTATTGGCACAACGGAGTTAACACAGCGAGTTACCATGGTTCGAGCCAATCCGATATAGGATGGGGCATTGGGTTCAGCGGCAACTGGAACGTGCCGATCGGCAAGGACAGCGTCGCCTGGGAGGCCGGGTATGGTCAAGGAGCCGGCCGATACATCAACAGCGATGGTCCGCCCACCCCTGATGCTTGGATCTGGGACTCGTGCAGCAGCATCTGCACGCCCGGTCGTACGACAATGCACACGGTCCCGGCGTGGTTGGTCTCGGCCAACTACACGCACTTCTGGACGGACACGCTGCGCAGCAACGTCGCGGGCAGCTATTGGAGGCAGGAAAATAACTGGGCTGTATCGAACATCGGTAACGCCGGCGGTGGCAATAGCTCATCGCTCATCTCGGAGAACCTGTTCAAAGATACGTACACGATCCACGCCAACTTGATTTGGAGCCCGGTGCCGCAGACGAACTTCGGTGTGGAGTTCATCCGCATGCAGGGCCAGCTCGAGTCAGGCCGAACGGGCGATATAACCCGCGTCCAGATGTCCGCCCAGTTCAAGTTCTGAGCAGTCAAACAAGCCGACTGTCTTAGTCAGTGTAATCAGCCCGCCAGCCGTAAGGTTGGCGGGCTGATGCATTTAGGAGCCACGTATTGTATCTCCGCGCCGAGGACGCATCTCGTGGCGGACACAGCTCTGGGGTACCGCCACGCGCGCGAGGGGGGTCTCTTCGAGTCGCCCGTGAAGAACACGGGCGGCGCCTGATCTATACGATCTGCGGCGACGGAGTGGTTTCAACCAGCAACCGGATCAAGGCACGCAAGAGCTCCGCGAGCCAGCGCAGGAGCAGTCCGAAGTTGTAGCCGGCGGCGGCGAGCACGGCATCGATGCGGTCGCCCGCGCGGCCCTCGAGGCAGTTGCGTGAATTTTTCCGCTTTTCCCG
>Ga0209517_10009769_pt1 | contig 10854 bp, 9 predicted proteins | sample PeaSoiMetSII2010_FD_187695 | JGI IMG/M metagenome (GOLD analysis project Ga0209517, IMG submission 187695) | Peat soil microbial communities from Weissenstadt, Germany - SII-2010 (SPAdes) (version 2) | ecosystem: Environmental > Terrestrial > Soil > Wetlands > Peat | place: Germany: Weissenstadt... | reverse complement strand
CCTTCTGTCCAGGGTGGACTGCAGTTACAGAAAGGTTTTCGAGCAGATGCTGGACCAGGAAGGGGTGCGCGGCGTCAAAAAGCTTGAATTCTACAGTGTCGAGGCCATAAAGCGCTGTGTCATGGCCGCAGTGGGTATTGCAGTCCTTCCCGAGACAGCAGTGGCTGCGGAAGCCGCTCGAAGAGAAGTTATAATTCTGCCATGGCCGGAGGGGGGGATAGAAGTTGCCCTGCTGATGGTCTGGTATAGGGACCGGTGGATTTCACCGGCCTTAAGCGCTTTCATGAATCTAACGAAAAAAATGATGGCACAATCGACGGAGGAGATAAATGAGATTCAGAGAACTGCTGGATAAAGAAGAGATCATTATCGCCCCGGCCGCCTATGATGTGGTGTCCGCCCTGATCATTGAGAAAGCGGGATTCCCGCTCGCGTATCTGAGCGGGCTTGGTAACGAAGCCAGTGACCTCGGCTATCCCGACCTGGGGCTGACCACTGTTACCGAAATTGTCAGGAAGGCCGGCAATATAGCCGGAGTGGTAAATGTGCCGGTTGTCTGTGACGCCGATACGGGTTTTGGGGGAACACTCAACATCTGCCGGACCGTCCGGATGTTTGAGACTGCCGGCATTAGCGGTATCCACATCGAGGACCAGACCTTCCCCAAAAGATGCGGGGCAATTCGGGGGAAACAGGTCATAGACGCGGAGCAATTCGCAAAAAGAATCAGGACAGCCGCCGATGCGAGGGAAAATGGAGACTTTGTAATAATAGCCAGGACCGACTCCAAAGTGGCGGGAGGAATTGATGAAGCCATAAGAAGACTGAATATGTATATTGCAAACGGGGCCGACATGGCAATGGTCGGTGACTTATATGCTTTTGACCAATATTTGCGGCTTGTCCGGGAAGTAAAAGCCCCGTTGGTCGTCTGTGCCGCCGACCCTCAACGCTTCTCCATCCAACCTGATTTCACCCTGGATCAATGGAAGAAAACCGGTGTGAAGATGGTCCTCTACTGGTACCTCCCGCTCTTCGCCGCCATGAAAGCCGTGCAAAGGGCAGTGGTGTCCCTCAAGGAGACCGGCTCCATCAAAGAGCTAATGGACGATCTGTTCACATACAAAGAATACACGAAAACGGTGGATTTGGATAAATGGTTGAAGATCGATGAGCAAGGCGCCTGAAATTAGCGCTGATTTGAAGAATACACTTGCTTCCATCGGGCTTTCGAGATCAGCTCTTATGAGAGGATCTACCGACTCAAGCGGCTTGTTCGTTTAGTTCACTTGGATGAAGGGAAAGATACTCCCTTACCTCGAGATTCATCCGATCGATCTCAGCGAGATAGCCTCCCGCCGCTAACCGATAATTCTGTGGATTAATTTCGACCTGTCGGAGTCTTTCCACTTGTTGCTGAAAATACCTGACACGCTCTTTGGTCGCCTCAAGTTCTTTATCGTTGTGAATCATCGCCGATCACCTCTACTATGCCACGTCTTGTGCCATCTCTTTTGATCTGCCAGTGTTGCATTGCTTCCGGCTCCCCGGCAATCGCAGCCAGCCGCCGAATCCAGAAAACACTGGCCCACAGAACATTTTGTGCTGCCTGATGCTCAAAGAGGATGGCTGTCTCACCACTTGCCTGCGCGCATTACTCTTCTTCAAACAAGCGGGATTCAAAGTACTGCTCCAACTCCCTGCAAACAATCCTGTCCGTGGGAAAGGCCATGTCAGGCAAATCGTCCAGGCTGAAGAAAGCGGCTGCACTGGCATCCGAGCCCGGGTGGAGTTCTCCTCCCATCCGCGTTCCCCAAAACCAGATCCCAACCGTTTGTGATTCGGGATCGTGGAAGTTGGATTGAACGGAAAAAACCCGCCCAACCCGCACCGTTAGCCCGGTTTCCTCGAAGAATTCACGCCCGGCGGCTTCCCGCACCTCCTCGTCCCACTCGAGGTGGCCGCACGGAATGCACCACAGCCCGCGGTATGAGCCCCTGCGCCTGACCAGAAGGATCTTTCCTGCTTCGACGAGCAGAACTGCGACACCTACGGTAGGGTTACGATAAAAAACCTCGCCGCAAGCTGGACAAGAAGACCTTACACCTTTTTTTGCCGCTTTCCATATGAGCGAAGCGCCGCAATGGGGACAGAAGCGGAAGTTCATAAATATGAGTGGTTCCCCCGTAAACCTGGACCTCAACCAGTTTATATGTTACCGCCTTAATCGAAAAGACTGGAACTGTCGGAATGTTTTGCATCTGAACCTCAATAATACTCTTTTTCCCGTATGATAAATCATTTACTATCCGATGTGTGACGAGTGGCGAATGACGAGCGAGAGCACACCTCCAAAAGAAAGGATCTCCTTATGGCGCTCAAGACCTCTCAGGAATACCTGGAAAGCGTAAAGAAGCTCACCCCTAAAGTTTACGTGGGCGGCAAATGGGTTTCGAACCTGCTGGACCACCCGGTAACCAGGTCGATGGTCATGGCCAATGCGGCCATTTACGACCTGGCGCAAGACGAGCGATACCAAAGCATCATGGTTGCCGGCTCTAAGCTCACCGCAAACCCGGTCAACCGGAACGTTCACGTCTCCGGCAACAATCACGATCTGGACATGCGGCAGGAAATGGCCCTTCTTACCAGCCAGACGGTTGGCACCTGCAACTACCGCTGCGTCGGCTGCGACGCAATAAACGGCCTCGCCTCGACAACATGGGAAATGGACCGCGCCCTGGGAACGAGCTACAGCGAGCGCTTCAATAGCTGGCTTGCCTCCATTCAGAAGGACGACCTCGCGGTTTCCGGGGCCATAACCGACGCCAAGGGCGACAGAAAAAAACGCCCGTCCCAGCAGGACGAACCGGACGTGTACGTGCACATCACCGAGAGGCGCAGCGACGGGATCGTGGTCCGTGGCGCAAAGGTCAGCCAGAGCGGGGCGATAGGGGCGCACGAAACGCTCGTTCTTCCCGGCGGGGCGCTCAAGGAAGGCGAGGAGGACTTCGCGGTAGCCTTTGCCGTCCCGAACGGCTCTCCCGGCCTGACCTACATCTGCCAGTACAACGCATACTCGGCCGAAAGGGAGACCGCCGAAGACGAATCGGAGCTTGGAAACCCCGTATTCGGCCAGAGAGAGACCTCTACCATGGTTTTCGACAATGTTTTCATCCCCTGGGACAGGGTTTTTCTTTACGGCGAAACGAAGTACTGCGGAAGGCTGATCTCCAGATTCGCCAAAACACACCGCATGAACTGCGGAGGGGCCTGCAAGGTGGGGTTCGCCGACCTCATCATAGGCGCGACGCTCTTAGCAGCCGAATTCAGCGGCGTTGAGAAGATACCTCACATCCAAGATAAGCTGATCGAAATGGTGCGGTTGAGCGAAACCTCCCACGCGTGCGCGATAGCAGCGGCGGTGAAAGGCAGGGAGGAGCCGGAAGGCTCGGGCGTTTTCATGCCCGACGACCTCTTCGGCAACGTAGCCAAGCTGAGCATAGCCCACGGATTCTGGGAAATCATGAAGCTTGCCGGCGATATCGGCGGCGGCCTGGTTGTGACAATGCCACGGCTAAAAGACCTCGATCACCCCGAGGTCGGGCCTTTGCTCAAGAAATTCTTTCAGAGCGCAGCACCTGCGGACAAGCGGTTCAGGGTGGCAAAATTCCTCCAGCATTGGACCGCCGGCCTGCACGGTCCGGGTACCTGGCATGGAGCGGGGGCCCCTCAGACTCAGCGCGTAATGATTTCCTACCTCACCGACTTTGAGTCCAAAAAGAAGATGGCAAAAAAGCTTATGCGCATGGAAGAAGATTAGGTGGAGGACTGACGAAGGGCGCAAGGCTGAGTAAGGATAACTGACAGTATGGCCCGTTTCTGAATTGGATGAAGCGGGCCTCAATCGATTATGGCCTGGTTTCCTCAAAAACTTCTCATTCGTAATAGTCCGGAATGAAAATCGACCTCGAACATATAGCCGTTGTGCTCAACGAGCCTCATTATCCGGAAAACATAGGCGCAGCGGTTCGGGCGGCCAAGAATATGGGAATCTCGCGATTCCTGCTCGTAAATCCGGCTGACTGCGATCTTACGCGAATTTTAAGGATGGCCACTCACCATGCAGAAGACCTCGTTTTGGGCATCGAGGTCCACGGCCGGCTCGAAGATGCGCTTAAAACATTTCAGTACGTGGTTGGAAGTACCGCCCGAACTGGCTCCCAGCGCCAGTTCGTGAAAAATCCCCGGCAACTTGCCATGGAACTTATACCCATCAGCCGGAAAAACCATGTCGCGCTGGTTTTCGGCCCCGAGGCAAGCGGACTGGCCAATGAACATATCAGGTACTGCGATGCTCTGGTTACCATACCGACAGCCGAATTTTCTTCCATAAACCTGGCGCAGGCCGTCATGATAATGGTTTATGAGGTTTTCACCGCCACATCCGAAAAAAAGGAGGGGTTTACTCCGCGCCTTGCAACCCGCGGCGAACTCGAAGCCATGTACGTGCAGCTCAAGGATACGCTGACGAAGATAAATTTCATAAACCGTGAAAATCCCGATTACTGGATGAAGAGCATCAGGCGGTTTTTCAGCAGAATGCAGCTCCGCGGGCGTGATGTGCACCTGATTCGGGGCATTTGCAGGCAGATAGACTGGTACTGTTTTCGAAAAACTCCAAGCGCCCCGCAGGAAGAAAAATAAAGGCCCTGCACGGACCTCGCACATTTTGCCCATCAAGGAGGTGAGGCGCTCTAAGCTTCGATCACTATCCTGTGATTCACGAGGGACATGCTGAGAATTCGCCCTTGGACCATTTTTTGCTCACCGAAGATATTTTCGATCTTGATATGGTCCCCCTCGTTTTCGACTTTGTCAACCGCTTCCATGATGAGTTGCTCTTTCCCTTCCTTTAACAAGTAAGCATTTGCTTCACACATTATTCAGCTCCTGATGAGTTGGATTCCAAGTATATCTCGAACTATCCGTAATACTAATATGGTTCGGGGGCGATATTCAATACCGTTGAAAGAATCAAGGTAGAAGAGAGAAAAAGGGAAAAACACACCCTTCACCCTTCCTTCAGCTCAGATGTGCCGCGCGGGTAAGCGGCAGGGAGCTGCGGCGCAAAATTCGCGAAAACCGGCAATTGAGCATTCCGTCGAGTTCATCTACAAAATCTTCAATCCGGACAATTTTTGTTAAGAGCGTCGGGTTTTCAACTCCTTTGGTTACAAACTGGAAAAAGAGCGTCTGCAGCTTCCAGGTCTTCGGCCAGATCGCCAATGCGCGGCAAAGCGTAAGCAGCCGGAAAAATCGCCCCGCATCTGCCTCGTCGAAGATTCGGGTCAGCCTGGACAAGATCCTCACCATGAACAACCCCAGCCTTTCGGAAATTTCCACCAGATTGAGCGAAACGCCCCATGATTTTGCCTCTTCCTGAAGGGAGTTGAGCCTGGCCATGTGCACGCGGAAAAAAAAGTCGGCAGAATCCCATGGCGCATCCGTAGAGACGTGCTCAGCGTCATGCATCAGGATGTTTTGCACCAGGCTTTCCACCTCTTCGCTAAGGACCCGCTGGATTGAAACCCGAAGATCGCCTGGAATTTCTATTCCCCATTGCCTGAGTGACAAGAGGAGTGGCTTGTATGTATTGAACAGGCTCCGCTGAAGATCTGCGTAGCTGCCGAATGTTTTGCGGCTTATGTCCAACGCAATCGAGGCCCTCAGGTCCTTCAGAACGTCTTCGAGTCCGAAATAACCGGTACCGAATTTGTCATCCAGCACTCGCACGATCTTGATCGTATTTTGCTCTTCGATGGAATCCTGTAGGGCGGCAAGAACGGATTCATACTCGCCCTCATTCAGATAGGGCTTCACCGAACATCGGAAATCCAGCCCGCCAAAATGTGTGACCGCGTAAAGAAAATCCTCTGTGTCCAGTGTTCTGTCGTCTTTAATGGAAACCAAGCCGTAGAGGCACCTCACCGGACTCGTCCCTAAATCCTCCTCCTTTTGGGGCAGGATGCTGTATGCACATATCCGGAACTCTCGCTGAGCGGACGTGGCGAGAGACTGTATGGCGTAATTTGCCGCCGCCTTTGCCCTGCCGAACACCTTGGGCTTGATCTCGCGGAGAAAAACGTTTGCGCCGTTTCCGTATTCGGGCAGGTTGCTGGGCGCAAGCTCCAACAACCTGAGAAACTCCGGGTCAAGCGGTGTTGATCCCGTCTTTTCGGCAAGCCGGATCGCCATGGCGGCGTACTTGAGAATCAGGACCGACTCAAGCTGGCTGATTTCATCGAAAAACCAACCGCAGGAGGTGAACATCAAAAGCGAAAACCGCTGCATCTCCAAAAGCTCCAGGAACCGTGAGACGTTGGATGAGCGCGACCCGCCCCTGAGGTGTTTTTCGACAAACGGGGCCAGGTGATTCTTTCTGTCCAGGATTAAATCGATATATTCGTCCCTGGCGCCCCAAGGGTCTGCGCACAGGTTGGCCATCTGAGTTTCGAAATGAACGGCCAGATTGTCTCGAACATATTCGAGTGCTCTGCGCAGAGGTGCTCTCCATTTTTGAGTCCAGCCAGGTCCGCCTGCAAGATGGCAGCCGCAGTCGCTGCTCCACCGCCCAAGTCCATGAGCGCAGCTCCACGCCGTTCGTTCGAGTATTTCAACCTCGGCGACGACCGGGAACCGGGACAAGAACCACCCATAATTGACTATCTCAGCCGAGCTATTGCGCTTCAGTTCCTCAAAAGCGGCGGCAAGAGCCATGTCGCCGAATCTGAAATGATGCCCGTAGGATTCTCCGTCCGTGGCTACGTTAACCAGCCAGGGTTCCCCTCTGAGGGGGTCGCGCAAGGACCATGTCCTGTCGATCTGTTCGAGGAACATGGAGCTGTGATCGAGTAACCGGCCGAAAGCAACACCGTGCGCAAGGGAGGAGTCGTAGAAAAAAATGTTGATATGTTTGCTCCCGCCGCAGGAATAACGATAGGCGCGTCCGCTGGGAATCGTTCCGCCGGCGGCATCCCTCCACTGAGTCTCGTCCTTGCGAAAACGCCACCGCGCCGCCTGTTGGGGAGACAGGATGGTGAATTTTATTCCAGCCTCTGCCAGGAGCAAAAGCGTGGCCCTGTCAACGGCCGTTTCGGCCAGCCACATCCCCTCGGGACGCCTGCCGAAGCGGTGCTCGAAATCGCGAATCCCCCATCGGATCTGGGTGAGCTTGTCGCGCTGATTTGCCAAAGGCATTATGATGTGGTTATAGACCTGCGCTATGGCGTTGCCGTGACTCCCGCACGCCTCCAGGCTTTGACGGTCGGCTTCCAGAATAGCCTGGTAAACCCAGGGATCGTGGCGCTCGAGCCAGTACATCAGGGTGGGGCCGAAATTGAAGCTTAGATGCCTGTAATTGTTCATCAACCCCAGAATTCGATTCTGGTGATCGACAAGGCGCGCCGCCGTGTTTGCCCGATAGCATTCGAGGTTGATGCGTTGGTTCCAGTCATGATAAGGGGCTGCGGAATCCTCACGCTCGATTTCCTCGGTCCAGGGATTTTCGCGGGGAGGTTGATAGAAATGTGCATGAACACAAACGTATTTTTTTTCAGACGAATTCTTCATCTAGTCCCGGTTTCCGGTTAGAATAAATCCAGGTAAAGACAATCCGGCAATGCTCGATATATCGTTGCTTCACAACACGAATGTTAATTGTACCGCTTGCAATTGCTCTTTTCCAGCGTCCTTTGCGTATTTTACGACGGCAGCGGGTTATTGACCGATTGGATCGTGAATGAACTGCAATCTCAATATTCGCGGAATCTTCTGCAATCGAACGCTCAATCTGAACGCGATCCGCGCAATCGGATACGATATGGACTATACGCTCGTCCATTATCGTATGAGGTCCTGGGAGCACCGCGCTTATAACTATATAAAAGAGGGACTCCGCCTGACGGGATGGAGTTTGGAAGCCCTGGAATTCGACCCGGATCTTGCGATGCGCGGACTTGTGATCGACACGCACCTGGGTAACATTGTCAAGGCAAACCGGTTCGGTTACATAAAACGATCATTCCACGGGACAAAACCGCTCGAATTCGAAGAGCTGCGCAGGGTCTATCAGCGCACACTCGTGGACCTCAGCGAGCCCCGGTGGCATTTTCTGAACACACTTTTCTCCATCTCTGAGGCAAGCATCTTCATGCAGCTTGTTGATTTGCTTGATTCCGGGGTACTGCACGGCTGCATTGGCTACGAGGAGATCTTCAGGCGAGTGAGACGTGCGTCTGATGAGGCTCACATGGAAGGACGGCTCAAGGCCGAAATCCTCGCCAACCCGGCTGAGTTCGTCGAACCTGACGACGAAATCCCCCTGGCCCTTCTTGACCAGAAAAAGTCCGGCAAGAAGTTGCTTCTTATAACCAATTCCGAATGGTCTTATGTCCAACCGATACTGAGTTTCGCGTTCGACCCTTTCCTGCCAAAATCCCTTAAGTGGCGCGACCTGTTCGATATAATAATTATCGGGGCGAGAAAGCCCGATTTTTTCACCCTCCCAATGCCGGCCTTCGAGGTGGTCAATGCCGAGGGCCTTCTTCGCGAGCACCGAGGCCCTCTGAGTCCGGGCCACATCTACCTCGGTGCGAATGCCCCGCTCGTTGAAGAAAGCCTGGGTCTTTCCGGCGAAGAGCTTATGTATGTTGGGGACCACATATTTACGGACGTAAATATTTCGAAGAGCATTTCGAGGTGGCGAACCGCCCTGGTGGTCCGAGAGCTTGAGGATGAGATCGCGGCGGTTGACGCATTTCAGACCAAACAGGCGGAACTGAGCGCGCTGATGGAGACCAAGGAGCGCTTGGAGGCCCAATACTGCTCGCTCCGGCTGGCCGCTCAGCGTATTCAGCACGGATATGGGCCGCGTGAGAACTTGAAAATCAGGGACCTCCATCGGCAAATGTCAGAGCTGCATGGCAGGATAGTGCAAATCGATTCCAGGATCGCCCCAATCGCACAGGCTTCCGGGCAGCTTCTCAACAGGAATTGGGGGTTGCTCATGCGAACCGGCATAGACAAGAGCCATCTGGCAAGACAGATCGAGCGCTATGCCGATATCTACACCGCACGCGTTTCAAATTTCCTGCACCTGACCCCGACCGCCTTCCTGCGCTCCAGTCGGGGCAGCCTGCCCCACGATCCCGAGTGCATGCCCAAAGAGGCCGCTGACAAAGATATGCGGTGATGGGCGACACGAGATAGGGCGATGCGGAAAAACCAAGATAGTGAAAGGGTCACAGCAAAGGAGCAGGCCTCCCGCCACGCGGGGCGTGAAGTCAGAGAGAAAATTTTACTGAAGTGGTTCAAAACCTGGTGAATCCGGCGCGGCCGGAGCTTTTCTTACCGCCTTGCGAGCGCGGCCGGAAGGGCTTTTGGGCAGTTGGACCAAAGCGAACCAGTATTCGCACAGAGACTGCATCGCATTGGCCATCTCGTCAAAGGACAAGGGCTTCAACATAAACGAGCTAGCTCCGATGTTATATCCGTGCGAGACGTTTCTTTGGTCCCTGGAAGAGGTAAGTATTACGACGGGAATTTTTCGAAGCCCCGCGTTCGCTTTCAGGTCCCTGAGCACCTCGAAGCCATCTTTTCCTGGCATGTTTAAATCCAGCAGAATCAAATTCGGAGTTGGAACATTCGCATATTCGCCCCTATGGAACAGGAAATTCATCGCTTCATCGCCATCTTGGGCCCAGTAGAGGTCCACTTTAATCCCCTTTGATTTGAGGGCCTCATTAACGAGCATAAAATCTTCCTCGTCGTCGTCAATCATGAGAATGGCAAAAGATTTGTCTTTTTGTTCTGAGTCAGCCATCGGTCTTATCCTCCAAACAGGACAAAGACAAAAACAGACCGCGCCCCAAGGCGAACCAAGGCCAATCTATGATTGGGAATCCGGGCGGCAATAGTGCGCAGATCGGAAACAACATCCGAATGCACAAAAGTCTGCCGGTAATAGTAAACGATAATGGAAGGACCGGCAAGTTGGTTGTTGCCCATGAATCAGCGATGCGGAAACCGGATATTAAGCTCTTAAGATTAAAGATTTCAGCATTACTTGCCGAACAAATATATGTGAGGAAATCGATGTATCACGATGGTGCAACGCAAGCAGGGAGACTTGGGACAATGGAAAAACAGGCAGTTGCGGAGTCAGGGAAAACAACCAAAGTTTGGAACGCAGCTTTTAAAGGCTACAGAGATGGCACCAGTGACTTTTTAGGAGACCAGATCGAGGGCCTGATAGGCTATAGCAGGCACGATTTTAATTCAAAAACCGTTATATGGACGGATTTGGTTATAGAAGAAGACCAGGCGCATATAAAGCAAGTCTTCAAACAGGCGCTCAAGGGCGACAAGACCTATATGAGGGAGTACAGGGTCCGGGCCAGAAACGGCGATATCCTCTGGATCAGAGAGTGGGGCCAGATTGTCTGCGAGGAGGATGGCCAGATCGAATTCGTTACCGGCATTATCATGGACGTTACCGAAGAGAAGCAGAAGGAGCTGCTGCGGTTGAATTGCGAGCGCAAAACCGGTAAATATCTGACCTTTTCGCTAGCCAAAGAGGGTTATGGGATTTCAATAATGAAGGTGAAGGAAATCATAGAGGTAATGTCGATTACTCCCATGCCCCAGGCCCCTCCATTCGTGAAAGGCGTTATAAATCTTCGAGGCAAAATTGTTCCCGTGGCGGACCTGCGCACTAAACTGGGTATCCAGGGTTCCGAATACACGGATCGCAGTTGCATAATCGTCCTTGACCTCTCACGGAACGGGAGACCG
>Ga0209517_10009767_pt1 | contig 10856 bp, 9 predicted proteins | sample PeaSoiMetSII2010_FD_187695 | JGI IMG/M metagenome (GOLD analysis project Ga0209517, IMG submission 187695) | Peat soil microbial communities from Weissenstadt, Germany - SII-2010 (SPAdes) (version 2) | ecosystem: Environmental > Terrestrial > Soil > Wetlands > Peat | place: Germany: Weissenstadt... | reverse complement strand
GATCACGCCGTCCTTGCCGACCTTCTTCATCGCCTCGGCAATGATGTTGCCGATGGTGGAGTCGCTGTTGGCGGAAATGCTGCCAACCTGCGCGATCATGTCGCCGGATACGGGCTTGGAGAGTTTCTTGACTTCCTCGACGGCCACTTCCACAGCCCTGTCGATGCCGCGCTTGACAGCCATCGGATTCGCCCCCGCCGTGACTGCTTTGACCCCCTCGCGGTATATTGCCTGGGCCAGAATCGTGGCCGTGGTAGTGCCGTCACCGGCAACGTCGGAAGTTTTCGACGCCACCTCGCGCACCATCTGGGCGCCCATGTTCTCGAGTGGATCTTTCAGCTCGATCTCTTTCGCCACCGTGACGCCGTCCTTGGTGATCGTCGGTCCGCCGTATTTCTTTTCGAGAACGACGTTGCGGCCCCGGGGTCCGAGGGTCATCTTCACCGCCTCGGCGAGTTGGTTGACACCGCGCAGGATCGCTTGACGGGACTGGTCGCTATAAGTAATCTGTTTTGCCATGGATGTTTTCCTCGTGATTCGGATTTCAATTAGCTGGCTTTCAAGAGCGCTTGGGGGGCCGCATCCAGAACTCCGAGGACATCATCCTCGCGCATGATGATGTACTCAGTGCCATCCAGTTTGATCTCGTTGCCGGAATATTTGCCGAACAGGATGCGGTCGCCCACTTTGACGTCGAGGGCGACCATTTTACCGTCGTCGAGCCGCTTGCCCTTCCCGATGGCCATCACTTCACCCTCCTGGGGCTTTTCCTTGGCCGAATCGGGGATGATGATGCCCTTGTGCGTGGTTTCCTGTTCCTCGATCCGCTTCACCACGATGCGGTCGTACAGGGGTCGAATGTTCATGATGCTGACTAGCCTCCAGTTAGATTGAGTCTCTGAAACGTGTGCTTGGGGCGAGATGCGACCTTCACAGCCTTCATGCGCTCGTTGCTACTCCGCCGGTCTTGCGACCGTTCACTACCGTGATCTGCGAGTGGGCGGGAATGTCCCGGCATTAACTATTATTAGTTAAGTTGACTTGATTGTCAAGCGTATTTGTGGCAAAATGATATTGATTGGTTGACCAAATACAGTTAACTTGCGGCAAACAGGACTCTTCGTGGACGTTTCCCTATTGATCAGGCACCGCTTAAAGGAGCTTGGCCTCGAGCAGAAAGATCTCGCTGCTGCCGCTCAAGTGACCGAATCGTACATCTCACAGCTACTGGCCCGGAAAAAGGCTCCTCCCGCGCCGGGGCGCACCGACATCTACGAGAAGATCAGCAGGGCCTTGAAGCTCCCTAGCGGTGAGCTTTCGCATCTGGCGGACCTGCAGCGCAAAGAGGAATTGAGGAAGAAAGCGGCGGAGCCTCCGCGGCCTCTATTCAAAGAGTGCCGGGAGCTCATTCTGCGCAAATGCGATCCCGCCAGGCAAAAAGAACTGCGCCGGATTTTTGAGAAGGAGCCGTTCGGCGAGCTCGAACGCCTGGTCACCCAAAAACTTCTGGATGTCGCCCAGGGAGTTGCCAAGGAGGAATTGCGAAGTGAGGACTGGCTGCGCCTGATGGCTCAACTCAGCGACCACAGCTATGAGCAAATCCGCGTTGCCATTCTCGAGTTCCTGGACACGGATATCCTTAACGTCTCCGTTGAAAACTGCATCTCCTTCCTGGATCCGATAATCGACTCCTGGGATATCGACCTCAAGACCTTTGGCATGGGAGTTGTCCTGAACCGCCGGCTCGCGGCAGGCAGCCTGAAGCGATTCGAGTTTGCCGAACAGAAGCCCCAACAGCCCTTCGCCGTAGAACCAGGGCTTGAACAATTCCTGAAGGATACGTCCTTAAGTGGCGATGCCACCGAAGAGGAAATCGAGTTCCTGAAGGCGTTGAAGTTGCAAGGAAAGCAACCTTCCCCGATCTATTATTACCGGGAGTTGCAAAACCTGAGGGATCCGCTTCATTTCCCGCCCGTAGCGCAACCTGGAGAATCACATTGATCGACGCGGCACGGGACCTGCCGGGCAGCAAAGGAATGCCTGCATGAAGAACAATTCCAAAGTTCACAAAATCGCTTTCGTCGGCGACCACTTGCCACGCAAGTGCGGCATCGCTACGTTCACGTCCGACCTGCTTGCCGCCGTCCAAAGCGCGCATCCCCAAAGCCAGTGCTTCGCGGTGTCGGTCAACGATATTCCGGGTGGCTACGAGTATCCGGAAGTGGTTCGCTTCGAGATCGAGGAGCAGGATCTGTCGTCCTATCTGCGTGCCGCGGACTTCCTCAACATCAGCAACGTGGACATCGTCTGCCTGCAGCACGAGTTCGGCATTTTCGGAGGGCCCGCCGGTGGTCACATCCTGGCGCTCCTGCGCGAATTGAGAATGCCCGTGGTCACAACACTTCATACGCTTCTGCGTGAGCCGAGAGCAGACCAGCGGCGCGTGATGGAGGGGTTAATCTCACTCTCTACCCGGCTCGTGGTCATGGCGGAGCGCGGACGCCAGATGCTGCAGGATATTTACCACGCGCCGGCGGCCAAAATCGATCTCATCCCGCACGGCATTCCCGACGTAGGTTTCGTCGATCCGACCTATTTCAAGGACCAGTTCGGGGTAGAAGGAAGGGTGGTGCTGCTCACATTCGGCCTGCTTTCACCGAACAAGGGCATCGAATATGTGCTCAATGCTCTGCCGCAAATTCTGGCGGAGTTCCCCGAGGTTGTTTATATCGTCCTTGGCGCCACCCATCCTAACGAAATACGGGAGCACGGTGAAGCTTACCGGCTCAGCCTCGAGATTCTCGCCGAGAAGAACAAAGTCGAGAGGAACGTCATCTTCTACAACCAATTCGTGGACCTTGAGAATCTCAAGGAGTTCATCGGCGCAGCGGACCTTTATATAACACCTTACCTGAACGAAGCGCAGATCACGTCGGGCACGCTGGCCTACACGTTTGGCGCCGGCAAAGCGGTGGTTTCCACACCCTACTGGCACGCCGCGGAATTGCTGGCGGAGGACCGCGGCGTGCTGGTGCCGTTCGCCGACGCGCCGGCCATCGCGTGCGAGGTGATTGGGTTGCTGCGCGACGACACCCGCCGGCACGCCATTCGCAAGAGCGCCTACCGGATCGGCCGCGAGATGGTGTGGAGCAACGTGGCACAGATGTATATGCGTTCCTTCGAGTGCTCCCGGCTGGAAGTGGCGGCGCGGCCCCGGAAATTCCTTGCCACCAAGACCCTCGACCAAAAGCCGCGGGAGCTGCCGAAGATGAAGCTGAGTCATCTCTCGCGAATGACCGATTCCACCGGAGTCTTCCAACACGCTGTCTTCAGCGTTCCGAACTTTTCCGAGGGCTATTGCACCGACGATAACGCTCGCGCCTTCACTCTCGCTGTGCTGCTCGGTGAATTAGGCGAGAATCCGGAGCGCGTGCGGGCGCTGGCCACCACCTCAGCGGCGTTCCTCCATCACGCTTTCGATCTCCAAACGAAGCGCTTCCACAACCACCTGAGCTTTGACCGGCGCTGGCTGGACGAACAGGGTTCGGAGGACTGTCAGGGGAGGGCGCTCTGGGCCTTGGGCACCGGCGTGGGGCGTTCGCCCTATCGGAGCTTCCAGATGATGACGGGACAACTCTTCGCGCTGGCGTTGCCCCCACTGACGGGGTTCACCTCGCCGCGGGCGTGGGCCTTCGGCCTGATCGGGATCCATGAATATCTGCGCCGGTTGAGCGGCGACAGCCTGGTCAACCAAACCCGGGAGACACTCATTTGCCGGCTCATGGATCGCTTCGAAGCCAGCGCGCACGCGGATTGGCAATGGTTTGAAGAGGAACTGTCGTACGACAATGCCAAGCTCGCCCAGGCCTTGATTGTGAGCGGACAGGCAACCGCACAACCAGCGGTGCTCGAGCGGGGTCTCGAGGCCCTGCGCTGGCTGACGGAATTGCAGATGTCCGAGAAGGGTCACTTTCGACCCATTGGCAGCAATGGGTTCTACCGCCGGGGCGGCGCGCGCGCCAATTTCGACCAGCAGCCCGTTGAGGCGCAAGCCACGGTCTCGGCTTGTCTGGAAGCCTATCGCGCCACATCCGACTTCTGGTGGTACGAGCACGCGCAACGCGCCTTTGACTGGTTCATCGGCTGGAACGATCTGGGACTGGAACTCTACTCTCCCGAGACAGGCGGGTGCCGCGATGGGTTGCATGTCGATCGGGTCAACGGGAACCAGGGAGCGGAATCGACCCTGGCCTTTCTGCTTTCATTGGCGGAGATGCGGTTGGCGCAAAACATATTGACCAGTTTTAGGGAAAGGATCGCCGTCGCGGACTAGCCGCCAACGCCCATGTCCATCCACCTCAAACGCACAGCCACAATCCTCAAGCCCGACCAGTCGCGCGTTCTGCTGCGGCCGTTCACTCCGGGTGATTCGCAACGGGTCGGCGGGATCATCGACAGGATCATGGCGCTTCCGGAATGCCAGGTCGGTCCTCTCCTGGACGGGATCTGCGCGGAATTCTGCCAGCGGCACCAGGACATCCGAAAAGTCTTCCTGGAACGCTTTGAACAAGTCCGCGAGCTGCTGTTAGCCGATGGGGAGATCTCCGAACGAAGATGCCTCTTGATCGGATCCTATTTCCTGGCCGAGTACTCTTTAGAATCCGCCGCGCTGTTCAATCCCTCCATCGTGCCGCACCCCGACCAAACCGATCTGCCGGCCGGCGCTCTGCGATTTATTCTCAGTCTCCGCGCCACCGGAGAAGGGCACATTTCTTCCATCACGTTTCGCACCGGCATCATCCATCCCGATCAGCGGATCGAGGTGCTGACGCCAACCGGCTTCCTGGCCGAACCGCGCCAGATCCCCAACCCCCAGTACGAGAAGGCCCTGTTCGGGCGGAAACTCTCTGAACTGGGATTGACTGGCGAATTCACGCGCCGGGTCATGAACAAGCTTGGGGCGTCGTTTGCACTGGAGGACCTTCGCGCCAGTCTCCAAGGCGAACAGTTCCGCCTGCCCTATGGAATGACGCAGGAAGGTCAAGACGAGGCACAGGGGATTTGGATCCTGGCCCGCTCCAACTACGAGGTCCAGTTCCAGCCGGATCAGCAGTTGTCCGAGCGCATCTTATTCCCCGCCACACCCTCGCAACGCAACGGCATCGAGGACGCCCGCTTCGTGTGCTTCCGGAACGATGACGGCGCCCACATCTACTACGCGACCTTCACCGCCTTCGACGGCAGGGTGGTGGTGCCGGAGCTGGTGGAGACTTCCGACTTCCTCCACTTTCGATTCATTACGTTGAATGGTCCGGCCGCCGAAAACAAAGGCATGGCCATCTTCCCCCGAAAGATCGCCGGCCTCTATGCCATGCTCTCCCGCCAGGACAACGAGAACATCTACCTGATGTTTTCCGACAACGTCCACTTCTGGAATGAGCGCAAGGTGCTCCTCAAGCCCGCCTTTCCCTGGGAACTGGTCCAACTCGGGAACTGCGGATCTCCCATCGAGACCGATGCCGGATGGTTGGTCCTCAGCCACGGTGTCGGCCCCATGCGAAAGTACTGCATCGGCGCGTTTCTCCTCGATCGAGACGATCCCGCCAAAGTGATCGGCCGTCTCCGCGAGCCCCTGCTCAAGCCCGATCAGAGCGAACGCGAAGGATATGTGCCCAACGTCGTTTATACCTGCGGCGCTCTGGTCCACAACGGGGAGCTGATCGTTCCCTATGGTCTGGCCGATCACGCCACCGGTTTCGCAACCGTTCCGCTCGCTGAGGTGCTGGCTGCCATGGATCAGGAAGCCCCTTCACCAGCATGACCCTCCCCAACATGAGAGTGGCGGTCCTGTCGCCGGTGGCTTGGCGAACACCGCCCCGGCAATACGGCGCGTGGGAGACCGTCGCCGGCAACATCGCCGAAGGATTGGTCTCCCGTGGCTGGGACGTGACGCTGTTCGCCACCGGGGATTCCGTGACCCGCGCTCACCTGCACGCCGTTGTGGACCGGGGGTATGAAGAGGATCCCGCCATCGATCCCAAAGTAGCCGAATACCTGCACATCTCCGAAGCGTTCGAGCACGCTGCCGAGTTTGACCTCATCCACAGCCATTACGACTTCATGGCGCTGTCCTACACCCGGCTGGTCAAGACGCCGGTCCTCACGACCATTCACGGATTCTCGTCCCCCCAAATCATGCCCGTCTATGAGAAGTATCGGGACGGATATTTTGTCTCCATCAGCAACTCCGACCGTGCGCCGGCGCTGAATTACCTGGCGACGGTCTATAACGGAATCGACCTCTCGTTGTACCCGCTCCAGCAGCTCGCCGGCGATCACCTCGTTTTCCTCGGCCGGATTCACCCCGACAAGGGTGTCCATCTGGCGATCGAGGTTGCCCGCCTGAGCGGGTTGCCGTTGCTCATCGCGGGCATTATCCAAGATCGGACATACTTCCGCGAGCAGGTGGAGCCCCACCTGGATCGGACGATCCGCTACATCGGGCCGGTGGACGTGCCGGGCAAGAATGAGTTGTTCGCGCGTGCCCGAGCGCTGCTGCACCTGAACACCATCCCGGAGCGATTCGGACTGGTCCTGGCGGAAGCCAATGCCGCCGGCGTGCCAGTCATCGCGATGGACCTCGGATCCTGCCGTGAGGTGATCCAAGACGGGCAGACTGGCTTCCTGGTCAACAATGTCCCCGAAGCCGTGCAAGCCCTCGATCGCCTTTCCGAAATCCATCGGAGCGCCTGCCGCCAAAGGGTCCGGCAACTCTTCTCCATCGAGGCGATGGTGGAGTCCTACGAGCGGGTTTACCAGACGATTTTCGATCTGGAAGCGAGGAGGCCAACATGAAGCCGGACATCGTCAGACGATCCATTCACAATCCCATCCTCACCAAGGCCGATATCCCCTACCCGGTCGAAACGGTCCACAACGCAGCAGTGGTAAAGCACGGGAACGAATACATCATGCTGTTCCGCTCCCACCTGCGCACGGGACGGTCCATCATCGGCCTGGCGCGCAGTCCCGACGGGTTCCACTTCACCGCCGCGCCAGCGCCCTTTCTGGTCCCTGACACAGATGGCCCTTTTGCCGCCTATGAGGAGTTCGGCGTCGAGGACCCGCGCGTGACCCCACTGGAAGGCGAATACCTCATCACTTACAGCGCCTACTCGCGTAATGGCGTGCGGATCGCCCTGGCAAAGACCAAGGACTTCAGCCAGGTGGAAACGATCTCTCTCATCACCGAGGCGGACTATCGGAATGTAGTGATCTTTCCCGAGAAATTCGATGGACTCTATGCCCGCCTGGACCGTCCTCACTCGGAAATCGCTCCCTGGTCCATCTGGATCTCCTATTCTCCGGATCTACGCTTCTGGGGCGAATCCGAGCTCATCATGCGGCCCGAACCGTATCACTGGGATGAAATGAAGATCGGTCCGGGCGCGCCGCCGATCAAAACGGACCAGGGATGGCTTTCCATTTATCACGGCGTTTTCCGGACTATGGATGGATCGGTCTATCGCTTGGGGGTCGCTCTTCATGATCTGCGGAACCCGGCAAAGATCGTCGGCGTGGGCGACTCGTGGATCTTGCAACCGGAGGATCCCTGGGAAATCACGGGATACGTCCACAACGTCGTCTTCACCTGTGGCGCCGTTGCGGAGTCCGATGGAACCGTGAAGATCTATTGGGGCGGTGCTGACACGGTGATGTGTGTGGGCGAAGCCAATGTCTCCGATCTGGTCGCGTTATGCCTGGATCATGGCAGACCGGCAAAATGAGACATCCCCGATTTTGATACAGTACGGAGTGTTATGAGAATCCTGGTTTTCTTGGCTCTGGCAGTAGGCCTTTCGGCCCAGCAGCCACCGGCGGCGCCACCGAAGGAGGATGTGGGCGACGATGTGCGCGGATATACCGATACGCCCCGGCTTCCGAATCAGAAATGGCGGGTCCACGATGCCGAACGGCCGCGCCCCCGGAAGGTCGCGCCCGGTCCCGTGGTCAGTGCGCCGCCTCCGGCTGACGCTATCGTGCTGTTCGACGGCAAAGACCTGTCCCACTGGGTCACCAGGAGCCGCGGCGGCCAAACGTCCGACCCCAAGTGGAAGATCGAGAACGGCGAATTGGCGATCGTGCCGCGGTCGGGCGGACTGATGACCAAGGAGAAATTCGGCGACTGTCAATTGCACGTCGAATGGATGATTCCCAAGGGCACCGGAGGCCGGGGCCAGGGTGCCGGAAACAGCGGCGTGGAGCTCATGACGCACTACGAGATCCAGGTGCTCGAGTCCTTCCAAAACGTGACCTACGCCGATGGACAGGCCGCCTCGATTTACGGCCAGTGGCCTCCGCTGGTGAATGCCTCGCGCCCCGAAGGCGAATGGAACGTGTACGACATCTTCTTCGAGGCGCCGCGGTTCGAGGATGGGAAACTGGCCAAACCGGCCTACGTGACGGTGGTCCACAACGGCATCATGGTCCACCACCGCCAGGAGATCATTGGAGCGGCCATACACCGGCAAGTGGCCACTTACAGGCCGCACGCCGCCGAAGAGCCGCTAAGCTTGCAGGACCACGGGTACCCGGTACATTTCCGCAACATCTGGATTCGCCGCCTGGGCCATTACGACGAGCAGTAACGCCGGGCCCAGAGGGCACCCCCTTGCCGCCGGCCTCTCTACACGCCCTTCCATCCGCGCTGTAACACATCCAGCGCGTTGCCCCACAGAATCTTGTCGGCCGCCTGCGCATACCTGGCGCGTATCGCCGCCACCAGGGCCGGGGTCTGCGAATAATCGGCGCATCCGCGGATGGGCTGAATGAAGCCATCCAGATCGGTTCCCACGGCAATGTGGTCGTAGCTGCCGGTGATGCTCTCGAGCCAGTCGATGGCATCGAACAGCAAGGGGAAGCCGTCTTTGCCGAAGATCTGGTCCGCAGGCTGCCGCAGCCAGTAGGGGAACAGGATGACGCCCACCACTCCGTTCGACGCCGCAATCTGGCGGACCGCGTCCTCACTCAGGTTCAGCGGATAATTCGAAGTTCCGCGCACTCCATTGTGCGAAGAGATCACCGGGGCGTTGCCGTGGTCGCGGGCCATCTGGAACATCTCGTTTTGAGCCATATCGGTGGCGTGTGTGACATCCACCAGAATGCCTTTGTCGAGCAATCGGGCTACCACCTGGCGGCCGAGATCGGTGAGACCCACGCTGGCATTCTGTTGCGGATTGAGCGCACTTTGGAAGAGGGCGTCCGGAACGTAGGGGATGGCATTCTGGCAGGTGGCGACGCCGCGAAAGAACAGGTGGGCCAACACCATGTAGGCCACGCCGCGCGCCGCCAGGACGTCCACATTGTCCGGGTTCCCGCCCAGCGCCAGGGCGCCTTCGACGCAATGGAACATGAACTTCTCATGCGAGTGGAGGCATTCCGCGAGCTGGGTGGGATTGCGGACCACGGTCACTTTGCCGGCCACTTCGTTCTCGACATTCGCCATTTGCGCGAGCAGGTGGTCGAAGGCCGCCGGAATCGGCGTGGCGTCGTGAAAAAACTCGTCGTCTGGATCGTATAAGACCGAGCCGATGCCTCCATCGGCGCCCGCAATCAGTTCGTCGAGCGAGACCCGCGGCTGGCCACCCTGGTAATTCAGTAACTGGTTGGCGACCCAGAATTCCAGCTCCTTGCCGAGCGGCGGCGGCCCCTGCGACATCTGCGGAGGAAAGCGAGTGTGCATCGGAAAGTGGGCATGCAGGTCGAGGAATGGCATGGCTATTTCCCCTCCGCCGCCACCGGACGCATCATCAGGTTGCGAAACTGCACCACGCTGCCCTGATTGTGCTGCTGTAAGGCGAGGTAACCCTTGGTGTAAGTGTTCTTCTCGTCGATGTAATCGGTTACCACCTTTCCGTTGACCTTAATGACGATGTGGTTACCGATGGCGATCACATCCTGCGTCCACCACGTGTCGTCGGGGATTAGTTGCTCGGTCACCTTGGAGAAGCCGTACAGGCTGCCGGTCTTTTGCGGATCGGGAGAGGTGTTCTCCACCTGCGCCTCGTAGCCTTTGGGAAAGCCGGGACCGAAGGCGGCGCGGACATACATGCCGGAATTGCCGCTGTGGTTGAGCCTGACCTCGGCGCGGAATTCGCAGTTGCCGCACTCGCGAGCCATCCAGAAGAGATGGCTGGCCGGACCGTCTCCCGTGATGGCCCCGTCCACCACCTTCCAGCTTTCCGGATGCTCGTTGGCCCTCCAGCCATCCAGCGTTTTGCCGTCGAACATGCTGACCCAGCCGTCCTTGCCGGGAGTGGGCGTGCCCTGGCCAAGTGCGATGCCGGCCGATGCAGCCATCAGGACGGCGGCGAATACTCCGAGTTTGGTCATGCACACATCTTAGCCGAACAGCCGCCGTCCCGGCGGCATTGTTATCCTGCTGGATATGCGATTTCTGCTGACCGTGGCAATCCTCGCCGTGCCCGTTTGTGCGCAGACGTCCACACTCGATTTCCTCAACCACAACCGGCCCGTGCTCGATGCGCATAACTGCTATCCCTACAAAGGCCAGTGGAGCGACCGGATCGAGCGCGCGCTCGCCACGGGATTTCCGGTGGCCATCGAACAGGATATGGCCTGGTACGTCGATCCCGCCACGGGCAAGGGGCGGGCCGTGGTCTCCCATACAGCCAAGGCGACCGGCGCCGAACCCTTGTTGCGCGACTACTTCTTCGAACGGGTCCGGCCGATTGTGGAGAAGGCGCTGGCGGAGAACGGCCGCGCGCGCTGGCCGCTGATCGTGCTGCATTTCGATTTCAAGGACAACCAGGCTCCGCTGCTGCACGCGGTGTGGG
>Ga0209517_10009764_pt1 | contig 10857 bp, 13 predicted proteins | sample PeaSoiMetSII2010_FD_187695 | JGI IMG/M metagenome (GOLD analysis project Ga0209517, IMG submission 187695) | Peat soil microbial communities from Weissenstadt, Germany - SII-2010 (SPAdes) (version 2) | ecosystem: Environmental > Terrestrial > Soil > Wetlands > Peat | place: Germany... | reverse complement strand
AAGCAGAATCAAAGGACTCAAAATCCGCCGGGCTTCGGCCCTTGGGGGTTCGATTCCCCCTCCCGGCACCATTTCTCGAACCGGTCCCTCGCTGCGCTCGGGATTTCGGCCCGCGGCTCGGACGCCACGGAAAGGGCCTCAAGTCCTATTCTCCCTCCCGGCACCAGTTAAGTCATTTACTTTCAATAAACTAGAGAATTATATATCCCTACTTTTACTGACAGCTCAGCGTCCAGTTGAGAGGGCGCTGGCTTCCGATGGTGTGAGCCGAGAGCGGTCGCAGTAGCCGTAACCTTTGGCGCATGCCGTGTAGTTGCGCTGGTGCTCGGCGACGGCCAGTGCACTCGCTTCCCGCTTACTCAGCCTGGAGTAGTCGCAGGATTCCCCGCCCGTCTCACACTCGGAAAGATTGCGCTGGTGTTCGGCGCCAGCTACTGCACCGGCTTCTTGCAGGGTCAGTTTAGAGTGGTCACAGCGCTGCCGGCCGTTCATACAGTCGGAAACGTTGCGCTCGCGCGCCATGACGGCTACCTCGCTCGCTTCCCGTTGTGTCAGGTTGGAGCGGTCGCAGGATTCGACACCGTCCCTGCAATCGGACAGGTTGCGCTGGTGCTCGGCCACAGCCACCGCGTTAGCTTCCTGCGGAGTCAATTGGGAGCGATCGCAGGATCCCCAACCGCCCATACAACTGGAGAGGTTGTGCTCGTGCTCGGCCATGGCCACTTCGCGCCCTTCCCTCTGGGTCAGCTTGGTGTGGTCGCAGGGGCCCCACGCATGGGTGCAATCGGAGAGATTGCGCTGGTGCTCGGCCAGGGCTACGGCGCCGGCTTCTTGCTGGGTCAGAGTGGAGTGGTCGCAGGATCCCCGCCCGCTCCGACAATTGGAGACGTTGCCCTGGTGCTCGGCGATGATCAGCGCGCCGGCTTCCGCCTGGGTCAATTGCGAGCGATCGCAGTCTTCCCGGCCGTTCCTGCAGGCCGAGATGTTGCGCGCGTTGGCAGATGATTGTGCAAATAGCAGAACTTGGCAGAAGCTGAGGCACACTAGGGCAGTCCAGAGACTTCTTCGCATGATGAACTCCGTGAAATCTTGCGCTGTTCAGAAGGCTACTCATTCAGGACTTGGCCTGTCTATTCACAAAGGCACACATGGGCCCGGGCGTAATAACGGTAGGTTGATCGGGGGTTGAAGGCCGCTGCTGGCAAAAATTGCTGAAGGTGTGCAATTTTGAACAGAAAGCAGAGCTGCCTGCCGATAGGATTTTAAACTTGGCGGAGGTCCTCCCCCAATGCCGAAACACTGCACGCCTCAAGTTCTGGTCATCGATGACGGCCCGAGCGTCCGCACTTCCCCGATTTCCGTCGGGGGAAAGGAGGTGTAGGCATGGCGAGCTTCCCATATCGCCTCCTCGTCGTCGACGACGAGCCTTCCATCAGAGACCTCCTGCAGACGTCACTCTCCCAGGAGGGTTATGAGGTCCGTGTCGCCAAGGATGGTTTTGACGCATTGGCACAAATGCGGGGAGCGCTACCTGACCTGATTCTCACCGACCTGAAGATGCCCGACATGTCGGGCTTCGAGTTTCTCTCCGTAGTGCGCAGGCGATTCCCTCAAATCCCGACCATTGCTATAAGCGGAGAGTACCAGCCCCCTGTCGCAGAGTTGGGCGTGCTCGCGGATGCCTTCCTTGCCAAGCCGCATATGCCCAAGGAACTGTTTGCAACGATTGCGGAGTTGCTGGGTGTCGCTCCGCCGCGCCCGGCAATCCAGAGGGACAGAGCGCCGGTCTGGGTTCCACGCAACGGGAAATATTATGTAATCACCTGCACCGACTGCCTGCGTTCCTTCTCCATACCCGCAGAGGAAAGTGACCGGGTCCTACGCGAGCTTCGTACGCTGGAGTGCATTTTCTGCAACGCACTGGTTAAGTTCATCGTCGAAGAAAAGTTCCGGGTGATACCCGGCAGGACGGGATCGCCAGCAACGGGATCGCCAGCATAAGACCGCGCGGAAACGGCCTGAGCCCCTTCCGGGGCGGCGCTCAATCGTGCAGAACGATATTGAGCAGCGAACTGTGGACCTGCAGGCCGCCGTTGTAGTGAATGAAACCCAATTTCCTGAAGCGGTTCATGAAAAAGCTGACTCGCGAACGAGTGGTACCGACCATTCCGGCCAGGGTCTCCTGGCTGATCTTGGGGACCACGGCTTCCGGCACCCCCTCCTTGCCGAAATGAGCGAGCAACAGCAGGACGCGGGCCAGTCTCTTTTCGCTGGAATTAAACAACTGGTCGACCAGGTCCTCTTCGTAACGGATATTCCGCTGCAGCAAATACGCCACGAACATATCGGAAAACGAGTGCTCGCGGTGAAGGGCATCGATCATCGCCTTCTTGTCGACCCGCAGAAGCTCGCAATCGGTTAAGGCGGCCGCCGATCCCATGCGGAGAACCTGGCCGGCCAGCGCGCCTTCGCCAAAAAAACTCTTCGCACTCAAGATGCCGATCGTCGCTTCCTTGCCGGTCTTGGATACGACGGTGAGTTTTACCTTGCCTTCTTGGATGTAGAAGACAGCGTCTGCTCCATCCCCTTGCGCGAATATCGTTTGCTCCTTCGGAACAGCCAAGGTCTTCTGGCCGCTGCCTATCGTCGCAAGGAAGGCATTGGGATCGAAATTGCGCTTGTTCTTAGCCATCGCAACGGTAGCCATGGCGAAGTACCTCCTCAAGAGAATCTGAAGGCCGTTTCTCCGCCCTCCAGTATAAACCTGTTCCGGCCATACGGGTGAACTCCAGCCAGACTTCATAACGGCAGATTATTATGACGAAAAAGTGCTGCTGGCCATTTGCTTTTCCGAGGCCGCCGAGCGCCGATCTCGATGCGGATCCGTGCGGGGTTGGCCGGTGCTAAGCTCACACCTCTCTCGCGGCTTGGCGCCACAAGTGGGGCAACGAACAGCCAGGGCTTGTTGCCGTTCGGTTTTCATGGCCACATCATGCGCCGTTGCGCGGCGCGAGTCTGTTCGATTTTGACCAGAGCCGGTCCCACGGGTCTTCTCCATCTCCGCGCATCGCGCTTCTTCCAGCCTCGCCAAGTCTTCGGCCAGTTTGGGATTTCAAAATCCGGTGCGGTCAATTCTGCTCAGCATTAAGGCTGACGACCCTGCAAGATAGCCGATGGAAAAGGAGACCTACCGATGAAAGTCCCACGAATACTCCAGGCGGCGTCCTTGGTGATTATCGGGACGTGCGCTCTGGCCATGCCCCCTCCCCAACAATCCATTTCAAGAGATGAAGCCAGACAGCTTCAGACACCGACGTTCACGTACCGGGTGACCGTAGTCAGCCGGAGCGTGCAGGCAGTGAATTATCGGAACCGCGGCGCAGCTACGACTCTCGGGTTCAAGGGCACGGACCTGATGCCCGCGGCCCACGCCCAAGCCAGAGTGAAAAGCAAGAAAGGGTATACCGCGATTGAAGTCGAATTCCACGAACTGGAGAACCCCACGACTTTCGGCAGAGAGTACCTGACCTACGTCTTGTGGGCGATTACGCCCGAGGGCCGGTCAGTGAACCTGGGCGAACTAGTGGTGGGCGGCAGGAGCAGCAAGCTGGATGTCACCACCGAGCTTCAGGCATTCGCGTTGATCGTCACCGCGGAACCTTATTATGCCGTGCGGCGTCCCAGCAACGTGGTCGTACTCGAAAACGAAGTTCGCGAAGACACGGTGGGAACTACCCAAGCCGTGAATGCGAAGTATGAACTGTTCGAACGGGGCGGCTACATCCCCACCGGCTACAACTTCGATCCGGTGGTCATGAATGCCAGGTTGCCGCTGGAATTCTTTGAGGCGCGCAATGCGCTGCGTATCGCTCAATCGGAGGGAGCCGAGCAGTACGCCAGCGAAACTTATCAGCATGCGGTCCGCCTGATGAACCAGGCAGATGAATACGCCACCGGAAAGCACATCGACAAGAAAACGTTTATTTCCGTTTCGAAGGAAGCTACACAGACGGCAGAAGACGCCCGCGAGATTTCGGTCAAGCGCATGGAAGCCGAGCGCATTGACGCCGAAGCCAGCGCGGCAGCGGGTCGCGAAGCCAACGCCAAGGCTCAGGCCATCAGCGCCGAGGCTGACACCGCGAACGCACTGCGCGCACGGGACGAGGCCGAGCGCCAGAAACGGGAGGCCCAGGCATCTGCTCTCCAGCAGCAACAGACCGCCCAGGCCGACGCCGCAGCGGCCGCTGCAGCGTCCGAGCAAAAACTCCAGCAAGCGGAGCGTGAACGCGAGGCACTCCGCGCCCGCCTGCTGCAACAATTCAACGCCATCCTGGAGACTCGCGACACCGCTCGCGGGCTGGTGGTTAACATGTCGGACGTTCTCTTCGACACGGGAAAGAACACCCTGCGCCCGCTGGCGCGCGAGAAGCTGGCCAAGATCAGCGGCATCCTGCTCGCCTATCCCGGGCTCACGCTGGGAATTGAGGGCAACACCGACAGCGTTGGTGGCGATGCCTACAACCAGGGCCTCTCGGAGAGGCGTGCTGAGGCGGTCCGGAGCTACCTTGCCGAGCAAGGAGTTCCAGCATCCTCGATGACGGCGAAGGGCTTGGGCAAAACCCAACCCGTTTCCTCGAATAGCACAGCCGAAGGCCGTCAACAGAATCGACGCGTCGAATTGATCGTGTCGGGTGAGGTGATCGGAACCACGATCAGCTCCGTTACCCTGCCCCAAATTCGGTAATCGAAGCGCAACCACGCCTCGGTAATCGCACAGTAGAGCCGGCCGCTGCGGGCCGGCTCTTCGTTTCTTTGCCCTCGGTCACGCACGAGCCGAACCAAGTGTGCAAGAACGCAACCAAGGGCCGGGAATCGCCGTTGGCCACATGAGCGTTATTGCTCAGACGGCTTCATCCCGACCCGCTAACGTAAGAAGTACCTCGTGCGCCGCGAATACGATCGAGTGCGGCGCAGGGGTAGAAGAAAAGAGGCAGGACCTGTGAAGAAACTTATCTTGTTGGTTGCGTTGCTGAGTTTTGCCAGCCTGGGCTGGGCGGAGTCGAACCGCGAATCGTCGATTGACCGCCTGGATAAAGCAGGCAAGGTGCTGCACGAGATCATGGCCACACCGGATAACGGCATTCCGGAAGAGGTGCTGGAACACGCCAGGTGCGTGGCCGTGGTACCGCACATGATCAAGGGCGGCTTGGTGTTTGGTGCGGAGAACGGCAGAGGCGTGGCCACATGCCGAACCGCCGATGGATGGAGCGCGCCAGCGTTCTTTGCCATCACGGGCGGGAGCTGGGGATTGCAGATCGGTCTCGAAGGTGTGGACCTGGTCATGATCATCCAGAATGAAAAAGGCATGCAGCAGTTGCTGGCCAGCAAGTTCCAACTGGGAGCCGATGCCTCGGCGGCAGCGGGACCGGTAGGACGGCATGCTTCGGCCAATACCAATTGGAAGCTGGAGACCGAGATCCTGACCTACTCTCGCGCCAAGGGCGCCTTTGCTGGACTCACGTTGTCGGGGGCTTCGGTTCGTCGGGACGACGATTCCATGCAGGCCATCTACGGGCGTGAGGTCACGACCCGGAGCGTACTGACGGGTAAAGTGGCAGCGCCCCCGGAGGCGCAATCGTTCCTGAACGCAGTCCGAAACGCGAAGGCGCAGGCCGTAGCACAGAAGTAGTAGTTGGATCTGGAATGCGCGTGGCACCCGAGCAGAATGTCAGGTCTCGGGTGCTCACGATGGGGAAAGAAGGCGAATATGCTTTGGTCGATTCTGGTTGTTCTCCTGATTTTGTGGCTGCTTGGTTTTGGCCTGCACGTAGGCGGGGGCCTGATCCACCTGCTGCTGGTTGTAGCGGTGGTGGTCCTGATCTATAACTTGGTGACCGGACGCCGACGCGCATTCTGAAGCAAGACGTTGCACGCGAAGCAGGCGTGAGAAGGACCTACGCTCCGATGAGACTGTCGTTCCCAAACTCTCCTGAGCAGCCCACGGAGCGCCGCCTGGACGAAGAAGCCTTGTCGCGGATGGCCGGCGAAGGCGGTTCCACTGAACCTGCCTCGAACCCGCCCACCGCGGCAAGGAAGGCTGCTTCTGGCGGTTAAACCTATTTTATGAATCATCCAGTGAGAACCCTTCTGTACGAGTTGTTCGTTGAGCCCTTCCTTGGGTTATTGCAACGGTTGTGGGTGGGGCTCCAGTGGCTGTAGCCGCAGACGATTCACAGCCTCCGCAAGGGAGGCAACCCATGGCTACCGAGGCCCGGTTCTACGGTTTAGCAAAGGAACTCGCGATGAGCCGCCAACGTTTCGCGCTTCCGCATCTTTCGCCCATTTTCCTGCTCAGCTTGTTGGTGCTCTGCGTGCCTGTGACATGGGCACAGAAAACACTCCTGGCAGAGCAGACTTCAATCCAGTTTGCGAACTATGCCGTTCCATTTGCCGCTGTTCCAGAAGCTCAAACGCATCTGCTTCCCTTCCATGACAACATGCCGCTGAGCTTCACGCCCAACTTGGGTCAGACCGGATCGGGACTGAGATTCATATCGCGTGGTGTCGGCTACGATCCCCTTCTTCCCACCAACAAACCGGTGATGGAGCCGGGTGCTAGGGCGAACTATTGGATCGCTCCCACACGATGGCTCACGAATGTACCTGATAACGCGCATCACCCGACGGTTTATACCCGCGATGTGCAGTACTACGGGCGGCGCGTCCCGGTGGTTGGCCAGACCATCCTGCGCGTCGCTCGGCAAGCTGATTCTCATCCGCGAGCCACTCGCGTACTGCGGCTAATTGTTAATCCACTGTTTTAAAAAATTAGATGCCTTTGGAGCAATCAAACAACGCGAGCAACAAACGAATCGCATTGCCCTGGCCGTGATTGCTGAAAGTGCAGGTCGTTAGCACGAAATCCGCGCCTGTACCAGAGGGACAGCGAAGGGAGACGCATGACGAACTCCAAGCTCCAGGCAGCAATCGACGAACTGGAAAGGCTGTACGACACCGTCAAGGCATTCAAAGCGCGAAATGGCACGTTGCCCAATCCCGACAGCGATGCCGGGCGCGCCGTGTTTGCCTTGGAGGCGTTCGCCGGCGAGCTGAACAAACTGCATATCGGAAAACTGGTCTATGTCAGTATGTAGTACCACGCCCTCCGCCACCGGCTTTTCCCCGCTCACTGGTTTCGACGCCTGAGATGACAAGCGATTCCTGGGCACGATCGGCTCCGAATATGGCGTTTACCGCAGTTGCCGCTACTCAGGCGGGAACTCTTGGGGCAAATTAAGCGAGGTGGTTGCAGGGTCGCCGTGCCGGATCTCAGGACCTGGCGCGTAGGCGATTGGGGAAATAAGAAGCTCGTTCGCCTCTGACAGACTGAGATCATCGGGAACCGCACGGAACTTGGATCGGGTCTCGTATTGCTGTTTATTAATCGTCTTGAAGAAAATCAGACGCCCTGACAATTGGATATTGAGCAAAGCGGTCTTCCATTGTAAGGGTCCGACCTGTACGCGCCCAATTTCGATTGTGCCGCCATTGTCGATGTGCCCAAAGAGGCCATAGCCGAATTGCACACGATCTACGAGCTGGCCCGAGAGCCTGGCCAGGCGTTGCTGTTGCGAATCGATCAGAACTGTCCCGGCCAGGCTATGCACCACCCGAGCTTCATAGTTTGGGGGTTTGTAGCTGGGGTCGGGGCGGAATTTGAGCCTGACAAAACTTCCATCGACGCCATCGTAGTCGTAGAGAAAAGCTTCTGGCATCACCCGCATGAGGGTTTCCAGCTTCTGCTCGTCATCATCATACTGTTGCTTGAGCTTCGACTGCTGGCTGGTATCGTGCAGCAGGCGGCGAATGCGCGCGTTATCCTGCTGCCGCTGGTCTGGGGTCAGCGGTGTGCCGTCCAATGCAAGTACACGGTAGAGAGGGCCGTTTTTGGTCTCCACCTGCTCTTCCGTGAGGGATTGATTTCCCTCTCGCTTTTCGATCGTATACATCCATTTCCGCTGCTGCACGCGGTCCCTGAGCTCATTCGCCACGACGGCATTAATGAGTTCGCCCGCAGGCGCCACGGAACTGTGATCTTGTGCAAGGGCGGCGGCGGAAACTACCCACACGACCGCAATTATGAGGCGGTGCAAATTCATCGGGCTGGCAGGATTGTCGATGCGCACGGTCGTCGCTCTATTGGGATGCTGCCTGGGTGTTGGATGTTGTCGCTTCAGGACTCGATTTCAGCAACGCAATGTTCTTGAGCACCCTATTCCATTTTTCGGGATTCTTCTTGGCGAAGACCGGAACATCCGCGGTGCTGTAGAAATCTAATATGTTCTTCCGCAGCTCTGGCGTCATGTCGGCAAACTTGTGGTCTGTCAGCTTGTCCAAGAGCTTGGCATAGGCTTCATCCGTCAACTCGTATTCCCCGGCTACGGTCGGCTTGCCAGTATCAAAGTCGGTGTTTTCCAGAGCAAGCTTTTCCGCCTTCAAGTCCCGGAGGTAGATCCCATATTGGTCTACGGTGTTGTTGACGCTCTTCAGATACAAGGTCTCGGTGTCCGGACTTGGCATCTGGAACTTCAATGCCTTGAATGGGCCCACCTTGGGCACTAGCCTGAACAGTACGGCGAGGATTTTGGCGCCCACCCCCGGCTTCTGATAGGTCTTTCCCCACTCGCGCTCGTAATCACTGCGCTTCAGGTTGTACAGAAACTTCCGCTTGCTGGCGGTCGGGTTCTCTTTGACCAACTCATCTTTCTTGAGGACAAGCGCTACCCGCGTCATCTCCGGAATGACGTTGCTGATGGAGCGGCGAAAGCTACCGATGGATAGATCGAGATTGAAGAAGACATCTTTAAGTTCAATGCCGTAGGTCTTGCGGAACGCTCGCTCCAGGAGCGGTTTCGGCACCTGAAACCCGATGAAATCATGGTACGAGTCCGAGGTGTAGCGCTGCTTCGCAACCTGGACGACATCAAAGCCGAACTCGGTCCGGATGTGGGCTTTTGGATTTTGCTCAAAGGAGACTTCGCGCCCATACTTCGCCCGCAGCTTGGGAAACTCCTGCGCGACCGCGGCGTTCACGAAAGGATGGCCGGTGATGTCCGCGGCGTAGTGCGACAGCGCCCCCAAACCGAACGCATATTCGTTGACATCGGCCGCTTCCGAAAGCAGCGCCGCGACAAAATCGCCGCTGCGGACGTAGTGAGCCAGATCGCTGAAGAAGCGGTTGCCGAAAGGGTAATAACCCATGTCCTGGATCAAGCATCCGCCATACGCATACCCGTGCGCCACGCGCAGATCCTCGGCGGATGTGCCGGGATACTTCTGCAGCAACAGAGGCTTGATCTGTTCGTCCCAGAGCAGATCAACGATCTGTTCGTGCGTCAGCACCGAATAGCCGCTGCACACCTGGCTCAGAGCGCAGACCAGCAGCACCGACAATGCCAATGCACCGCTGGCACGGCAAACGAATTTGTGAGCTTTTGTCATTGCGATCTCACAGCCTAACCGGTGGGAAGGAAATTTGATGTGCAAAAATGCTCACCGTTGAGGTGTGCAATTGTGAACAGATTTTGACTTGAGCCAGGGCAATACTGGACAGTGCGGAGTAGACCTCCGGCAAGCGAGGAGCACGATGGCAACCGCAGGCGCGCAAAGAGTCGAGATCCGGCTGACGGTGAAGGACATACTGGACACGGCTTCGTCCGAGGGTCTTCGCATGACCACGGAGATAGCCGAGGATTACCTGATTCATCACTGCGTGTCTCTCTGGAACTCCATGCAGGCGTGCGGCCGCGAGTACGTCCTGGAATGCCTTAAGAAGGCATTCCGGGAGCAAAAACAGAATGGGGGAGTGCACGAGCGAGAACACTCACCATTCGACTCGCGAGGGCAATATCGCTGCTCGTCTTGAAGACGCAACGGCGACCGTAGTCCCCGTCGACGGCCCGTGAGGTAATACCGGCATGACCGGATTGGACGAAAAGAGCCTAGCTGAACTGCAAGCCATGTCTGCGGATTTCCGTGGGCAGATTGCCCGGGCCCCTCAACAGTCTGGTCTCGAGCAGCTTCAACTGGAGGATGTTGAGTGGGAAATAGAAAAGCGAAGCTGGCGGAGGGAGGCCTCATCATGATTTGCAGACGGTCTTGTCACAGGCAGTCAGTTTCTCTGAAGTGTCTCTTCTTAGACAATCCCAACCACAGGAGGCCACCGTGTTCGATCATTACGCGCCGAGAATTGGTCCGCTGCAAATGGGAGCTTCATTCTTGATGGTCGCACTGGGGTTTTGGGCAATCCTATTGCTCGCCAGATAAAACCCTCCAACCCCGGCCATGAGGTCATCCTCTTCGTAACGTCCTGGGTCCTGTGGCGCCCTCAGTGGCATCGCAACCGCAAGCCCCGCCAACCCCGGTCTCGAGGCGTACACTGGGAATAGCCAGGAAGATCCAAACGGCTCCCCATGTCGGTCCCATCCTTTGCGCCGGCGCGAGTGAGCGCCACGGAACCAAAGGAGACCTCGAAAGTTGAACATTAACACGAAGACCGGTGGCGGGCCCTTGCTTCGCCTCAAGGCGCGAATCCGAACCGCCAGCTTGGCACGAAAGTACGCCACGGACGAGCCGCCGCTACGGTCAGAGCTGCTGACCGCCGAACAGATGGAGCAACACGGGAAGAACTTGGCGGGCTCGCACGAGTTGAATCCAAAGCGTGCCTCAGACCAACTCCTGACCCGGCTGGCGGAGAACGAAGACGTGCTGTTTGGGGTCCGCGACCTGCTGACCGAGGCGGTTACGGCCAACCGGAGGATTACGCCGGCTGGGGAATGGCTGCTCGACAACTTCTAC
>Ga0209517_10009763_pt1 | contig 10857 bp, 7 predicted proteins | sample PeaSoiMetSII2010_FD_187695 | JGI IMG/M metagenome (GOLD analysis project Ga0209517, IMG submission 187695) | Peat soil microbial communities from Weissenstadt, Germany - SII-2010 (SPAdes) (version 2) | ecosystem: Environmental > Terrestrial > Soil > Wetlands > Peat | place: Germany: Weissenstadt... | reverse complement strand
TGTCCAGCCGGTGCAATTGAAACTGTTCCCGCCATGATAATTGTTTGTTCCAGATGGATTGCAGTTTGACGATGCCGACATCCTTGATCTTCCGCGCCCGTTCCTTATGCGCGATGTTCGCCCGGATGACCTTGATGTTCTGACGGGCCTTGTCCGGTTCACGTTCCAAAAGTTCCCTGGTCTTTTCGTCAATCTGACGGTGACGCTTGGAAAAACGGTCAATCAATTCCCTGCCGACCCCCGCAATCTCAAAATCACCGCGCGGATTGTTTTCAATGCCATAGCCAAATCGTTGGAGTGATCCGACCAGTTCGTGATAATAAACATTCCTGACGAACTTCTGCGCCGTGACCATTTCACAGGCTTCCAGTGCTTTCCAACGGTTTTCAACTGAATCCTGTGTGGCATTGAACAGGATACAATGGCTGTGCAGGTGCGGGTCTAAATCGCGTGAAGTGTCATGCCGGAACACCGCGCCCACCACATTGCCTGTCACCCGATGCGCATACTGATTCTGTTTACGAACCCGTGTGGCAGCGTAAATTTGCAATTCACGCATGGCCACCTGAACCGCCTCATCATGCGCCTCGATGATCCGCTGGTCATTCCCAACGAGTGCCGCAATGGAAACCGATTTAGGCGGTGACAACGTGAAATCATAAAATACCCGGCGATTGGCGGATTCATGGACGTTCCCATCTTTATCCACCCGGACACGTTTTGAATTCAGCCGGGGAGTCAATTGCTCCTCGGTTTGCGGATGAATGTTCTGGCACAGGTTCAGGAAATCTTTTTCAGTCGTAATGCCCGACAATCCCAACGCCTTTGCACCATCACCGAACCATTGGCCCGAAACCGTCTGCCCTTTCATATAGTAATCACCAACACCCAAGTGTTCGCGAAAATATGATTCCGCATTTCGCAAACTGTATTGAGCCTTCATCGTCAGCATGGTGGAACTCTAAACCATGTCGGGTGCAATTATGCGCCATCGGTAGCGCAGAATGGATGACCGGAAATGTTACCTGTTAATCGTATTGGAAATGGGACGCTGTTCTCCTTGCGAGTGCAAGTGGCAGCCGTAACAACGAAAACGTCAGACAAAAATCAAATGGAAGATGAATCGAAAATTATGAATACAACCATCGTATCCGCCGAGGCGAAGGCTCGCCTCACCGAAGCCGTCAAAAATTACACGCCACCCGCGCCGGAGAAATACCGCGCGTTGAACGAAGTCAAAGAATCCATCATTGCGTTGCGTGAACGCAAAGCCTCGTATGAAACCATCCGCGCCATGTTGCACGAGAACGCCGGCATTGAAGTCTCGCACCAGACCGTCGCCCGTTATTGCCGCGAGGTGCTGGATTCAGCCAAGCCCAAGAAGCCGCGCCGTCCCAAGACGCCGCCGACCGAACCAGCCGCAGCCGCCCAAGGAGAATTGCCAGCACGTTCACCAGCCGGCCAGCCACGGCCACGCGAACCGCGCGTCACGCCTTCAAAAAATCTTTAGCGCAGCAGCGCAGTCGTCACCAGTCGCGGTGACAAGATGCGACCATAAGGAAACCCGCCAATGCTAAAAAACAAAAGCCGCTGGGTTCAGCGTCCGCGACCAACGCGCGTTCCACAGTCGTGTAACGCGCGCTCGTCGCAGACGGACAATGGAAAGCGCAGTCGCGTTGGCTTCCGTCTTGAGCTTGGCGTCGCCGCCAACTCAAGACCGAAGCAGGGAATAAAAATAAATTCGTGCCGGGCATCGGACAGAAAAACGACGGGCACGGGCAAAACAAAATTCGTGCGAATACTCACCACTCGGATGGAGAGTTCTGGCGATGTGAGGCAAACATTGTATATGATTTTGGAAGGACGCACATGAATGAGAAATTGAACATATTCGTCAGCTCGGTGCAGAAGGAACTCGAAGACGAGCGGGTCATCGTCCAAAACCTGTTAAGCACCGACCCGTTTCTGTCGGCGCATTGTTCGCCGATTCTTTACGAGTTCGAGCCAGCCTCGCCGGACAAGGCGCTGGAGGGCTGCCTAAAATCACTTGATGACTGTCATGTTTATCTGCTCATCGTGGCCGCCCAATACGGCACTTTGGTTGGCAAGTTGTCCATAACCCACGCCGAATACCGGCGATCCAAAGAAAAGAAATTGCCGGTTCTTGCGTTCATCAAGGGCGACCGCAAAGTGAAGCGCGAGGACGGCACCGAAGTGTTACTGAAGGAACTCGACGACGACGGCCCGAAATACAAACGCTTCGGCAATGTCATCGAACTGCAAAAAGAGGTGCGAGCCGCCCTCGTCAAGCTGCTAAAAGAGCAGTTTGGCATCGCGCCTTCCAGTGACGAAAACGAGGTCGCGCAACAAACCATCGAGGCTACATCCATATTCGAGTCGCAGCCGCTGACGAGATTACGCTGGTCTGAACTCGACCACGAGGTGATCCGTCAATTGATTGCCGCAGCGGAAGGCCGGGACGCCGGGAAAATCTCCGCCGCCGACTTGCTCGCGGGCGCATCCGTGCGCGGCTTGGTCTGGCATGACCCGCAAGCCGGGGAACATTACGCCACCGCCGCCGGTATCGTGCTGCTGTCGAAAGACCCTTCGGCGGTTTTTCCGCAGTGCCGTATCCTGGCCGATGCGTATCGCGGCGCGGAGCCGGATGGCAACCCCCACGACCATGAAGACATTCGCAGGCCGATGCCGACCGCGATTGATCGCGCCATCGCCTTCATTGACCGGAATACTCGCCATCCGATGCGCGTCGTTGGTCTCAATCGCCTCCGGCTGGATGAATATCCCGTCGAGGCGTTGCGGGAAGCTCTGGTCAACGCCGTCGCGCATCGCCAATACGAGGACGCCGGGCGCAAAATCATGCTGGAAGTTTTCGCCGACCGCGTGGTCATCTCCAGCCCCGGTCTGCCGCCGTCACCCATCACTTTGGCCAATCTCCGCAAGGGCAAGTATCGTCCCTGTTCCCGTAATCCGGTGCTGGCACAATGCCTCTCCTATTTCCATCGCATCGAGGAACGCGGCAGCGGCTTCCGGCGGATGCGTGACCAAATGCTCAATCACGGTTTGGATCAACCGCTCCTCGGCACGGACACCGGCTATTTCCAAATCTCATTCCCCGGACCGGGCGAGAATGTGGATCGCATCCGCGTCCGGGAAACCCGGCTAACGGTGACACCAGCCATCGAAGCTCAATTGAACGAACGGCAGCGAAAAGCGTTGGCAGAAGTGCTCAAGTCCGGTTCTGTTGCCAGCGGCTGGCTGGTTAAGAATATGCAGGTGACGTATGACACCGCCAATCGTGACCTTCTCGCGCTGGCTGAATTGAAAATTCTCGTTCGCAATGGCAAGGGACGTGCCTCCAAGTATGTTCTTTTAGAAGCGAAGGCCCGTTCATGAATCTTCCGATAATCTTCCGATGCACTGCCGGAATCTTCCGATTTGGTGGTCACTGCAACTGGCGTGAATCTTCCGATAATCTTCCGGCCCGGTGCTGCAATCTACCGATGAACAATTGTCCGCCGAATCCGAGAAATCGTCCGATTGACTAAACCGATGGTGTCCGCCCCGACCAACGCGCTCTCCGCGCGCGTTCGTCGGGAGCGGCTTTTCATTCGCCGCATAAGCGTCGTGCTTCCGTTTGCGGCACGGCGGCGGTCGTTTCGCTCCGGCTTCGTTCCAGCCGTCTCTCCGCCTGCGCTTCACTTTTCCGCCCGCCGAACCGCAAACCGAAGCAAATGGCCAATTTCATTGAAATCACCCGGCATAAATTCGCAAGCTTGTCCTGACGCATCATTTCCGAGTAAAATTCATCACGTCCAAAATGGACAAAGAAAACTATCGAATAATTTTTACAAAAAACATTTAGCGTAGCTATCGGCTACGGGCTGCCTCTAAAACGACCAATTTTGCAAGCCCGCACAGAAACCGACCGAGCACGCGCCCATCGGGCGCGGCTTGGCGCATCTTCTGTGCAGGCACTTGGTCGTGCCTTGAGGCAGGGTGCGTCAGGTTCGCGCCCCTTCTATTTTTAGATTTCCCGTTGTCGCAGTTGCGCGAGCAACCACACCGACACGATGGCCACACTCGATTTCAAAGGGAAAGCGCTCGTCCAGAATTACCACCTTACGGTCAAGTATCATGAACTTGTGCCGAAGAAGGACAAGAGCCTCACGGATAAGGTGCGGCTGGATGACAATCTCATCATTCACGGCGACAACCTCAAGGCGTTGAAGGCGCTGTTGCCCACATACGCCGGCAGGGTGAAGTGCATCTATATTGATCCACCTTACAACACCGGCAGCGAAGGCTGGGCTTACAACGACAAAGTCAACTCGCCGATGATGCAGGAATGGCTCAACATAGCCGTGGATCGTGAAGACCTCACGCGCCACGATAAATGGCTGTGCATGATGTTGCCGCGCCTCAAACTTTTGTGTGAACTGTTGGACGATGATGGAATAATCTTCATAAGCATTGACGACAACGAACAGCACCGGCTTCGAATGCTTTTGGATGAGGTATTGGGCGAGGAAAACTTTATTTCCGTCATCGTGGTTCAATCAAACAAGCGCGGTCAGACATACAAAGAAATTGCCAAGACTCACGAATACATTTTGGTTTATTCTCGAAATCCTCTTGTTGAAATGCGCGAGTTTGAAAAAGAAGACGATGCGTTGCCACACAAAGATGCCAAAGGAGCTTTTGATTTATGGGAACTGCGCAACCGAAACCCAAAGTTCGGGCGATTCAATCGGGCAGAATTGTTCTACCCAATTTATGTCGCGCCTGATTTCACAGACGAAAGCGGGTTTGCTCGAATATCGCTTACTCAATCCAAACAATTTCATTCAGCCGTGTATCCGCGAAATAGTGATGGCGAAGACGGCTGCTGGCGTTGGGGCAAAAATCCTGGCGAAAAGATGGCTTTGGTTGATTTGAAAGTGCCGTTACCTGAAGTCGTCGCAAAACAACGGCGAGATGGTGAGTGGAACATCTACCAAAAATCTCGAAAGAGCACCACCAAGCCAAAATCACTTTGGACTGAAACGGATGTAATTAGTGAGCAGGGAACAATGGTTCTCGGCGAACTTGGTTTGGCGGATAAGTTTCAACATCCAAAGCCAGTTGAGTTGATAAAAAGGTGCATCCAGATTTCAACAGAGCCGGGTGACATTATTTTAGATTCGTTCGGCGGCAGCGGCACGACGGCGCACGCTGTCCTCGCGTTAAACAAGGAAGACGGCGGCAATCGCAAATTCATTCTCATCGAGTGTGAAGATTACGCGGACACCATCACGGCGGAGCGTGTTCGCCGTGTCATCAAAGGCGTTCGCGGCGCGAGTGATGAAAATTTGAAAAAAGGTTTGGGCGGCACGTTCAGTTATTTCGAGTTGGGCAAGGCGATTGAGTTGGAAAGCATTTTGGATGGCAAAAACCTGCCCGGTTATCTCGAATTGGCGCGCTACGTTTTCTACACCGCCACCGGCGAGGAATTTGACGAGCGCAAAGTGAACGAGAAACGGCAGTTCGTCGGCGAATCCAAAACCCACGAGGTGTTTTTGTTTTACAAGCCGGACATTGATTATCTGAAAAAGATTGCACTCACGTTGGATCGCGCGGAAGAACTCGGCAAACCCAAAGGCAAACGGCGGCTGGTATTCGCTCCAACGAAATATCTGGATCAAGAACAACTCGATGAACTGCGGATAGACTTCGCGCAGTTGCCGTTTGAAATTTACAAGCTGGCGCAATAGCTAGTTATGGAACTCAAGGAATACCAGCAAAACACGCTCAAGCGTGTAAAGGCTTATCTCGAAGCGCTGAAAAGCTGGCGCGGGAAAAATGAAAAAGTCGTCGCGGCAGCAGGCAAGGAAGCCGCGCTGGATGTGCCGCTGAAAGCATGGGAAGAAATCGGCGGAAAGAATTACCGCTCGCGCAAAAATGGCATAGGCGAATCGCTGCCGAATTTCTGCCTAAAAATCCCGACGGGCGGCGGCAAAACATTGCTGGCGGCGCACACGGTTGACCTGGTGAACCGCAGCTATCGCCAAAAACAAACCGGCCTGGTGCTGTGGGTGATGCCGACGACGCAAATCTATCGGCAGACGATTGAGCATCTTCGCAACCGCGACCACTCGTATCGGCAGGTGCTGGACATCGCCAGCGGCGGGCGCACGGTGATTTACGAAAAAACCGACCGTTTCACGCCGGAAGACATCGCAGAAAATCTGGTGGTGTTGACGCTAATGCTGCCGTCGGCGTCGCGGCAAAACAAAGAGACGCTGAAAGTTTTCAAAGACAGCGGCGGATTCAGCGCGTTTTTCCCGAAAGATGACGATGTGCAGGGTCACGCGAAGCTGCTGGAACGGTTTCCAAATCTGGATGCGTTCGGTGACGGCAAAGGATTGTTTCAGCGGCAGGTGAAAACGTCGCTCGGCAACACACTGCGGATTCTTTCGCCGATAATCATTCTCGACGAAGGCCACAAGGCTTACAGCGACATGGCGCAGGACACATTGCGCGGGCTGAATCCGTCGGTAATCGTGGAGCTGTCCGCCACGCCAACAGACGACAGCAACGTGCTGGTGGACATCAAAGGTTTGGAATTGAAGCGCGAGGAAATGATCAAGCTCGACCTCCACATCAACAACAAGGAAAGCGCGCGCTGGAAAGACACGATGCTCGCGAGCATCAAAAAACGCGAGGCACTTGAAGCGGCGGCGCGCAAGTATGAGGCGAACACCGGCAATTATATTCGCCCGATTTGTCTGGTGCAGGTGGAGCGCACCGGCAAAGACCAGCGCGGTGGTAATTTTATTCACGCCGAAGACGTGCGGGATTTTCTAGTGAAAGAATACGGCGTCACGGCTGACGAAGTGGCAGTGAAATCGAGCGAGAAGGATGACATCGAGGGATTGAACCTGTTCGCGCGGGATTGTCCGATTCGCTACATCATCACAAAGCAGGCGTTACAGGAGGGCTGGGACTGTGCGTTCGCCTATGTGCTGACGATTCTCACCAACCCGGCATCAAAGAATAATCTGACGCAACTGATCGGGCGGATTCTGCGCCAGCCGTTTGCGCGCAAAACAAAAATCAAGGAACTCGACGAAAGCTATGTGTTTTGTTTCCGGCAAAAGGCCAAGCTGCTGGTGGACGCCGTGCGCGCGGGATTTGGGCGGGAAGGTTTGGGCGATCTGGCGGGACAAGTCGTGATGGATTCGCCGGATGATGACGAACAAGGCGAGGAGCTGATTGAAATGCGCGACCAGTTCAAAAAGTTCGCCGGGAAAATATATCTGCCCAAATTTGTCATCCAGCAAGGCAAGCAATGGCGCGAGGTGAGTTATGAAACAGACATTGTGAGCCGGATTGATTGGGCGCAGGCGGATTTTTCGGCAGAGCGGAGCTTGCAACTGGCGGAAGCGGATTCGCAGGACGCGGAAATTGTCGTGACGCTTGGAGGGACGAAGGTCGAACTCATCAAGGAGCAGAGCCGCAAATACCGGACGAGCGCGGATGCGGGCGTTGATCCAGTGTTCGCAACGCGGCAAATGCTCGAAATGATTCCGAACCCGTGGATTGCCCATGATGTCGTCAAAGATGTCATCGCCACGCTCACGCGAAAGAACGGGCTAGATTTGGTGGCGAAGAATTTCGTGTTCATCGTTCAGGAGTTGGTAAAACGCGCCGATGCGGAACGCAACCGGCTGGCGCAGGATGTTTTCATCGGTCTGGTCAGCGAGAAAAAATTGCGATTCCTGCTTTTGAAGGACGACGCGGGCTATCGCCTGCCGAGCAAAATTTCCATGCGCCAAGGCACGCGCAAGCTGGTGCGCGAAGATAACTCGCCATTGCAAATGAGCTTGTTCGAGCAAGTCGCCGAGGACGGCTTGAACAGCGAGGAGCAAAGCGTGGCATGGTATTTTGAAAAACAGGCACAGTTATTGTGGTGGTATCGGAATCTATCACGGCAGGACTATCGCTTGCAGGGCTGGCGCAAGAATGGGATTTATCCTGACTTCATTGTTTCGCGCACGAGTGCGACAGATAAAACAGATTTCGACAAAGTTTTTGTCGTCGAGTCGAAAGGCATCCACCTGAAGAACGACGACACGGATTACAAGAAACAGGTATTCAAACTTTGCAATAAGCTGGCAGAGGAAAAAAGTTGGACGGAGTTGGGCTTGGAATTTCCTGAAAGAAGGATTGTGTTCGAGTTGATCTATGGCGACGAGTGGCAAAAAGTGCTGAACCGGTTGTTGAAATGAGAGAGGTAGCAAAGCACACGCTGCGATTAGGCCGCGAACAGGCTCATGCAAATTATTTGCACAATTGCGTTGAGTCCTGACCATTACGCGAAAGAGGATTTTCAACGGAGCATCCAACGGCCCACCTCATGTCCCCATTGTGGCATTCGGAACGCACTGGCTGCGCTGGGTTATTATTCACGCAACATTACGAGCGCGGAACGCGGCGTTTTGCGAATCTTTGTGCGGCGGTTTCGATGTCGTTGTTGTGGCAGGACAGTCAGCATCCTTCCATCATTCGCGCAACCATACCGGCTGGTTTTGAATACCACGATAAATGAGTTTTTCGGCGGGACCTTGGGTGCGAACTCACTTTCGTGGCTCTCGCTTCTGCAACAATACTGGAACCGGTTCACCAAATGGATTCCAGAAATTAACCATGTCATAAAGTCCGTGGTGGAGCGTTCGCCTCCTCACCCGGACGCCGCTGGATGCTGGCAGGTTATGGTTGCGGTTTTCGGCGACCTCGAAAAAATCACCAGGACGCTTGTGAGTAGATTCGGGGTCACTTTGTTTGGTCGTTATCGCTGCCACTCGCCTAATACTAAAGGTAGAATCGCCAATTGATCTGACTCCACACAACTTGATTATTTTCCTGAAAAGCAATCCATGGAAATCTTTCCGTGCCAATGAAAAGTGCCATTGAATCATTTTTGAGCGCCGAACGAAATGTTCCCGGCGTGTTGCTTTCAAAATCAGGGAACAGACAAGCCGCAATTTTGATTTCGTCATCAGCGGCGACTAATTGATTTTTTGTGAATACAGGAAAAGCAAAATTGCCGACCAAGAGCGCCGCCGTTTACGTCAGGAAGTCCAAGAAACACGGGCATTCTTCGATCAGCGATCAGATGCGTGTGATTCGCAAATATGCCAAGCGCCGGGGATTGGAAATTGAAAGTAAGTATTCGGATGGGGAAACAACTGACTGAATGATAAAATATGGAGCCTATTCAAAACAGCCTGGAAGACCAAGAACTGCCACTTACCAGCGCCGCTGCGTATGTCAGGATGTCCACGGAGCACCAGCAGTATTCCACCAGCAACCAGATGGATGTCATCCGGGAATATGCCAAACGCCGTGGAATGCAGATCACCAAAGACTATTCTGACGCAGGGAAAAGCGGGTTGAATATCGAGGGACGCGAAGCCTTGGCGCAAATGATTCAGGATGTTCAAGACGGAAAAATAAATTGCTCAAGCATCCTTGTTTATGATGTCAGCCGCTGGGGACGGTTTCAGGATGCCGACGAAAGCGCCTATTATGAATACATCTGCCGCCGGGCGGGAGTGGCGGTTCATTATTGTGCCGAACAGTTTGAAAATGACGGCAGTCCTGTTTCCACGATTGTAAAAGGCGTCAAACGTGCAATGGCTGGTGAATATAGCCGCGAACTTTCGTCAAAAGTTTTCCAAGGTGCGTGTCGGCTGATTCAGCTTGGATACAAGCAAGGCGGCACGGCTGGGTTTGGCCTGCGCCGGATGTTGATTGACCAGAGCGGCGAGCGGAAGGCGATGTTGAAGATTGGCGAGCAAAAAAGCATCCAGACTGACCGCGTCGTTCTGGTGCGCGGCCCGGATGAGGAAGTCAAAATTGTCCGATGGATTTACCAGACATTCATTGATGACGGCAAAAACGAATCCGAAATTGCCAAGTCGCTGAATGCTCAAGGCGTCGTAACAGACTTTGGGCGCGCGTGGAACCGGGCCACGGTTCATCAGGTGCTCACCAATGAAAAATACATCGGCAACAATGTCTATCATCGCACGTCATTCAAGTTGAAACGCAAGCATGTTGAAAATCCGCCGGACAAATGGGTTCGCGCCAATGGCGTGTTTGAAGGCATCATCGAACCGGAATTGTTTTTCAAGGCGCGTGAAATCATTCTGGCGCGCAGCCAGAAACTTACCGATGAGGAAATGCTCGCAAAATTACGCGGCCTTTTGAGCCAGCACGGTCATATCAGCGGCATCCTGATTGACGAAACGGAAAGCCTGCCATCCAGCGCGGCGTTCAGCCATCGCTTCGGCAGTCTGATTTCCGCCTACCAGCTCATCGGTTACGACCCGAAGATTGATTACAGTTTTATCGAGATCAATCGCAAGCTACGCAAGCGGCACCCGGAAATTGTTGCGTCGGTGGTCCAAAACATTGAAGCCCTGGGCGCAAAGGCGTCGTGGGATGAAAATGCGGATTTGCTTTGGGTGAATAATGAACTGCGGGTTTCTATCGTGCTTTGTCGGCACACCGCCACATTGGTCGGTTCGTCCCGGTGGCTGATACGTTTGGATGCCGGTCTGAAGCCTGACATCACAATCGCCGTCCGCATGGATGCAACGAACGAAGGTATCCGGGATTATTATGTGCTGCCGGGCATTGACATGATGTGGGAAAATCTGCGCGTTGCCGAAGCCAACGGCATCTATTTGGACACCTATCGGTTTGACACACTGGATTTTTTCTTCGGCATGGCCGAGCGTGTTAATTTGGAGGAGGCAATATGAGTAACGAAATTAAAATGATTCCCATTGA
>Ga0209517_10009762_pt1 | contig 10857 bp, 5 predicted proteins | sample PeaSoiMetSII2010_FD_187695 | JGI IMG/M metagenome (GOLD analysis project Ga0209517, IMG submission 187695) | Peat soil microbial communities from Weissenstadt, Germany - SII-2010 (SPAdes) (version 2) | ecosystem: Environmental > Terrestrial > Soil > Wetlands > Peat | place: Germany: Weissenstadt... | reverse complement strand
TGGGTAGAGCTGTTCCAGGAAAACGATCGCCGTGCTCGTGTCTCTTCTTCTTTTACGTTCAGCCTGGAGTTCGTGGCCGATTTTCCCGGTGCAAAGCAGGATGCGGTCGGCTTCGCCGACTGAGGTGTCGGGGATGACGTTCAGGAAATTCTTGTGGGTGACATCGTCTTTCTGGAAATGCTGGATAGGCGAACTTGCGTCGGGATGGCGCAGCATGCTCTTGGGTGTGAGAACGATGAGCGGCTTGCGCCAATGGCGCAAGACCTGACGGCGCAGGAGATGAAAATACTGCGCGGCGTTTGAGGGTTGCGCGATCTGGATGTTGTGTTTGGCGGCGAGCTGGATGAAGCGCTCGATGCGGGCGCTGGAATGTTCCGGTCCCTGGCCTTCGTAGCCGTGAGGCAGCAGCAGCACGAGGCCGGAGAGGAGATTCCACTTGGCTTCACCGGCACTGATGAACTGGTCAATGATGGCTTGCGCGACGTTAACGAAGTCGCCGAACTGGGCTTCCCAGAGAACGAGCGATTCGGGATAGTCGCGGCTGTAGCCGTATTCGAAGCCGAGGACCCCGGCTTCGGAAAGCGTGGAGTTGTAGATTTCGCAGCGAGCCTGATCGGGCGCGATATTTTCGAGCGGCACGTATTCGTTCTCGTTCTCTACGTCAACGAGGACGGAATGGCGCTGGTTGAACGTGCCGCGGCGGGAATCCTGGCCACTGAAGCGCACGTGAGTGCCCGCTTTGACGAGACTGGCAAAGGCGAGGGCTTCGGCCATGCCGTAATCCACGGCGCGCTTGCCCGCGCCCATTTCGGCGCGCTGCTCGAGGAGTTTCTTCACCTTGGGGTGAATGTGAAAACCGTCGGGATAGGTGGTCAGGCGAGTTGTCAGCTCTGATAATTCGTCGGGCGAGAGTCCCGTTCCTACTTCGAAGTCCGGATTGTACGGGCCGCCGAAATACTTGTCCCAATATTTGGGAAGTTCACGCAGTGTGGGCTTTTGCTTGATGCTGCCGGCTTTCTTCTGTGCGGCTTCGAATTCGGCTTTGATGGCGTCGGCTTGTGATTGCGCATCGGTTGCGCCGATGTCGTCGGCGTAGATCTCCCACAACGGAGGATGCTCTTTAATCCTCTTGTAAAGGAGCGGCTGCGTGATGGTTGGATCGTCCACTTCGCTGTGACCGTGGCGGCGATAGCCGATGAGATCGATAACAACATCGGTGCCGAATTTATAGCGGTACTCGGTGGCCATGCGGGCCACACGGACGACGGCATCAACGTCTTCACCGTTGACGTGGAAGATGGGGATGGACTGGCGGCGCGCGATGCAGGCGGCGAAGCGCGTAGAGTGCTCTTCCGTGTAGCTGGTCGTGAATCCGAGAAGATTGTTGACGACCACATGAATGGTGCCGCCGACGGTGTATCCGGGAAGGTCGGCGTAGTTCATGGTCTCGGCGAGGATGCCCTGTCCGGCGAACGCGGCGTCGCCGTGGACGAGGAGCGGGAGATACTTTTCGCGCCCGCCTTCGCCGGTGCGGTCCTGTTTGGCGCGGGTGCGGCCGACCGTGACCGGATCGACGGCTTCGAGATGGCTGGGATTCGAGACCAGATGTATGTGCACCTTGCCGCCGCTGCGCGTGACGTATTCGCCGGTCGCGCCCATGTGATATTTCACGTCGCCGGAGCCGAGAACACTGCGCGGGTCCACATCTTCGAATCCGGCGAAGATTTCTTCGGGAGCGCGGCGGGCGACGTGGGCGATGACGTTGAGGCGTCCGCGATGGCTCATGCCCATGACGAGTTCGATGGCGCCGAGACGGGCGCCGGTATCGAGAACTTCATCGACCAGGGGAATGAGCGCGGTGACGCCTTCGAGGGAAAAGCGCTTGCTCCCGAGGTAGCGCTGCTGCATGACCTGCTCGAAGATGTCGGCGCGAAGGAGCAGGTCGAGGATGCGCCGCTGGGCTTCTTCTGTAACCTCGTATGCCCCCGACTCCATGCGGTCGTAGACCCAGCGACGGCGAACGGGAGAGTAGATGTGGTTGATCTCCACGCCTATCGTGCTGGAGTAGATGGCACGGGCTTCCTTCGCGTATTCACCTTCGCGCTCGAGTTCAGGAGTGTAGCGTGGACGGAGGAAGCCGAGGGGGTCGAGGTCGCCTTCTAGGTATCCCCATTGGCGGTAGGCGCTGAAGACGCGTTCGCGCTCGGGATTGGAGCCGTTGGTCGTTTCGACGACGGCGGCGCTGGAGCCGCCATTGGAAGGCTTTGTTTTCGAGGTCATGATTTCGCGGTCATATGAGGGCAGGTACTAGGATAAAGGATGCGGCGAAAAGCAAAAAGCTCCATCGAGGAAGACGCGGAGTATGAACAGTGCAAGTCAGAATCCCCACCCTGTCTGCGAGGAACGCAGACAAGGGTGGGGCACCCGGCGATTCGTTTCCGGTAGAAAACTCGATATTGCTGGGGTAAGATCGCGGGTTATGAAAATCGCGAAATTGGCGGCAGCGTGTGTTCCATTGATTCTTGGGTTGGCATGCGGCGGAGGCGGCATGGGACCGCAAGCCAGCCTCACGCTGTCTTTGGCCAACAATACGGCGCAGGTCTTTCAAGGCCAGCCCACGGTCACGGTCAATGCGACTTTGACGCGCACCGGAACCACCGGTGACGTGACTCTGACGGTCACCGGCTTGCCGCAGGGCGCAAGCGACACGGTCCAGTCTCCGGGGTCGGGGAACAGCGGCAGCGTTGCGTTCGGCGCGGGAACGGCGGCGTCCGGAACGTATTCGCTCACCGTTATGGCCAGTGACGGTGCGGTCTCCGACCAGGCAAGCTTGAGCCTGACCATCGGGGCGGCGGCGGTGATTTCCAGCACGCCGAATGGCGCGTTCAGCGTGGCCATGTCAACGTCATTCCAGCCGGCGGAGTGGGACAACGAATTCTTCACTCTGAACCCGTCGGCAACTACAACGCTGGGCAAACTGGGGCCGCATCACATCCGGCTGCAGGGAATTTCCGAGGGAGTCCCGCAGGGTTCGGCGGGGACTACTTCCACGACGTGGAACTTTTCTGTTCTCGATGCGATCACGCAGCCCGTGCTGGGCGTGGGCGATCACAGTCCGGAATTTCAGATCGCGAAGGCGCCTGCATTCATGTACGTGAACGACGACAGTGGCAGCAGTTTCATGAGTACGACGGACTTCTCGGCATTTGCGGGATACGCGCAGAACCTGGTGCGGTATTACAACAAGGGAGGGTTCACGGCGAACGGCGACACCTACGTTTCGCCCGCATATCCGAACGACACGATCACCTACTGGGGCGTCTATAACGAGCCAAGCATCAACAACAATCTCACTGCGACCGAGTACACGACGATGTACAACACGCTTGTACCGGCGATGCAGACCATTGACCCGTCGCTAAAGTTTGTTGCCATGGAACTGTGCTGCAGCTCTGAGGACTGGTTGCAGACCTTCGCACCGAACGTGACCGCACAGGTAGATGTCGTGGCGTCGCACTACTATTCTTCATGTAACCAAAAAGACACCGATGCGATGCTCCTCGAGACAGTGCCGAGTTTTGTCAGCAGCGTACAGACGATCTATAGCAATCTCTCGACGAATCCAGCGCTGACATCGGTACCGGTGTGGGTGACTGAGAACAACGTCAATGCCGATTACGATGCGGGGAACAACATGAGCGCATGCCATCCCGGGCAGCCGTTTGTGACCGACGTGCGCGGGTCGAGTGCGTTCTTTGCGGGGTGGCGGCCGTACGTATTCTCGCAATTGGGCAAGGCCGGCGTGAAGGCGCTCTACCACTGGGATTTCGGCGCCGACAAGCAGTACGGCGAAGTGGACTACGCGACCGGGACGCTGCAACTTAGCTACTGGGTGGACTACTGGCTGGGGCAGATATTCCCTGCCACTGCGGGCGCGCAATTGCTCACCTATGCTGCGACGGACGACGCGGAACTGGAAACGCTGCCGGAGGTCAACAGCGATGGCAGCGTGGTGATCATGGTGGCGAATCACGCCGTGAACACTCCAGCCACCGACAACAACGGCCCGGGGGCACCAAGGAGTGTGCTGGTGGACGTTTCCGCGCTGGGGACGTTCTCCTCCGGCAGTCTGATGATCATTGATACGAATACGAGCGTGGCGAACGGACCTACGGCAACCTCGGTGACTCCAGCACCACAGATGACGATCAGCCTCGGAGGATACGGCGTGGCGTTTCTGACGCTGAAGCCGTGATGGCAGGTTCTGTGCCGTCGAGCTTCGCTCGACCGGACGGCCGATGGCGGCCGTCCCCACAAGAGTATTCTCAGGAACCTGGTTCGGCGGAGTCACGAGAGTCTTTACATCTGCGGGCGACAGGCGTAAATTCTTCGGTCCATCAAGTTCGGACCGAAAGTGTCAGGCTGACCTCCGCCGGCGTTACAGTAATAGAAGCAAAGGGCGGCTATCCCTGCTCATGACAAACCAACCAGGAGAATACACAGCGAAAAGCGCGCTGGCCGTGGGACTGGCGGCGGCCGCAATCATGCTGGCCTGCTCCGGGCATGCGCCGCCGAATCCGCAAGCGAGCGGCCCACCGGCCATGCCGGTAAAGGTTGTGGAGGCGCGGGCCGTGCCGGTCAGCGACGCCACCGAATATGTAGCTACGCTGAAGTCGCGCGATTCGGCCGTGATCATGCCGCAGGTCGAGGGTCAGATCACGCAGATTCTCGTGCATTCCGGCGACCGGGTGCAGGCGGACAGCGCGTTGATGGAGATCGATCCATTGAAGCAGCAGGCGACGGTCAAGAGCCAGGAGAGCGCGAGGGCGGCGCAGCAAGCGGCTCTGAGCTGGGCGAAGCAACAGTATGACCGCGCGCAGGGACTTTTTGCGGCAGGGGTGGTGAGCAAACAGGACCTGGACCAGGCGAAAGCGGCGCTGGATGCGTCGCAAGCACAAATGGAGGCGCTGGACGCACAAGTCCGTGAGCAGCAGGTGCAACTTCATTATTACAGGGTGGTGGCGCCGCGCGGCGGAATCGTGGGCGACATCCCGGTTCGCGTGGGCGACCGGGTGACGACGGCGACGCAACTGACGACGGTGGATCAGCCGGGCAGCCTGGAAGCCTATGTGTACGTACCCATCGAGCACTCGGCGCAGCTCAAGATGAACCTGCCGGTGCAAATACTCGACAGCGACGGCAAGGTGGTGGCGGACACGCGCGTCAGCTTTGTTTCTCCACAAGTGGACAACACCACGCAGACGGTGCTGGTGAAGGCACGCATCGCCAATGGCAACGACGCGCTGCGGCAACTGCAGTTTGTCCGGGCGCGGGTCGTGTTTGGAACGCACCAGAATCCGGAGGTTCCGATCCTCGCCGTGTCGCGGCTGGCGGGGCAGTACTTCGCGTTTGTGGCGGAACCGCAGGGCGGTGGCTCGTTCGTAGCCCGGCAGAAGCCCCTGAAGATCGGGCAGACCGTGGGCAACAATTACGAAGTGCAGGACGGCATCAAGCCCGGCGACAAGGTGATTGTTTCCGGAACCCAGTTTCTGCTGGATGGAGCGCCGGTGATTCCGCAGAGTTGAGCAGTTAGCAATTGGCAATTAGCAGTTAGCTGGTCTGAGTTTACGCAGACGAAGGCTAACTGCTAAATGCTAACTGCTAATTGCTGATTCTTCATGTTCGTTGATTTCTTTATTCGCCGCCCGGTGTTTGCCACGGTTTGCGCCCTGATGATCATTCTGGCGGGCGCGGCCGTGCTGCCCACGCTGCCGGTGGCGCAATTCCCCAATCTGGCGCCGCCGCAGGTCGGCATTTCCAGCTATTACATCGGAGCCAGCGCGCAGACCGTGGAAAGCGCGGTCACGATTCCCCTCGAGCAGCAGATCAACGGCGCGGAGGGGATGAAGTACATGACCTCGACCAGCGGGAATGACGGGTCGAGCAGCATTGTGGTCACCTTTGATCTGACGCGCGATCCGGACCTGGCGACGGTTGACATTCAGAACCGCGTGAACACGGCGCAGGGACGGCTTCCTGGCGCGGTGAAGGCGGTGGGCATCACCACGGCGAAGACATCCCAGAACTTCGTCTTTGGCGCGGCCGTGGTTTCGGACAACAACAAATACTCCACACTGTTCATGAGCAATTATCTGGACGTCTATGTCCGGGACTCGCTGAAACGCATTCCGGGAGTCGCCGATGTGTTCATCTTCGGCGAGCGCAAATACTCCATGCGGCTGTGGCTGGACCCGGTGCGGATGGCGGGCCGCGGCCTGACCGCTCCGGACGTAGTCAATGCCCTGTCGGAACAAAACGTGGAAGTCGCCGCCGGACAAGTGGGGCAGCAGCCGGCGGTTGCAGGACAGCAGTATCAGGTCAGCGTGCGCGCCATTGGACGGCTGAGCGAGCCGGCGCAGTTTGACAACATCATTCTGAAGACCAACGCCGACGGCACGCTAGTGCGCCTGAAAGACGTGGGGCATGCCGAGCTGGGCGCGGAGAACTACGCTTCCGATCTGCAATTCGGTGGGCAGGACGCGGTGGGAATCGGGGTCACGCAGCTCTCGACCGCGAATGCGCTCGATGTGGACCGGCGGGCGATCGCCGAACTCAACCGGCTGGCGAAGAGCTTCCCACCGGGCATGCATTACAAGCTCGCGTTCGACACCACGGACGCGGTGGGCGAGTCCATTCGCGACGTGCTGGGCACGCTGGGTACTGCGATTGTGCTGGTCATTCTGGTGATTTTCGTTTTCCTGGAAGACTGGCGCAGCACGCTGATTCCGGCGGTCACGATTCCGGTTTCGCTGATCGGAACGTTTGCCTTCGTCAAGCTGCTGGGATTTTCGGTCAACACGCTGACCCTGTTCGGCATCACGCTGGCTACGGGACTAGTAGTGGACGACGCCATTGTGGTGATCGAGAACATCGAGCGCCACATCCAGGAGGGCCAGAGAGACGCGCGCAAGGCGTCGTCGGAAGCGATGGGCGAAGTAACGGGGGCGGTGATCGCGACGTCACTCGTGCTGGTCGCGGTGTTCGTGCCGGTGGCGTTTTTTCCGGGCACGACCGGCATTCTCTTCCGTCAATTTGCGCTGACCATCGCGTTCTCCATTTCGATTTCCGCGTTCAACGCTCTGACGCTGACTCCGGCGCTCTCGGCGCTTTTGTTGGGCCGGGAGCACGGCGAAAAAATCTGGCTGTTCCGGGAAGTGGATAAGGTGATCGCCGCCACGACCAGCGGATACCGCAGAGCGCTGCGGGCGTTCCTTAATTACAAGTTCCCCGCGGCGGTTCTGTTCTTTGTGGGACTCGGGCTTACGTATTTCGTGTTCACGCGCGTGCCGACCGGATTCGTGCCGGATGAAGATCAGGGCTATTTCATTATTGTCATTCAGGCACCGCCCGGGGCATCGCTGGAGTATACGAAGGCGATCGGGAAACAGGTAACGGGAATGCTGGCGACCGTCCCAGAGGTTGAGGAGACCTTTTCGATCGCTGGCTTCAGTTTTGCCGGCGCGGCCGCGAACCAGGGATTGATCTTCGTGGGGCTGAGACCGTATGCGCAGCGCAAGGGCGAGGAGCACACGGCAGTGGCCATTGTGAACCGGGTTCGTCCGATGTTGTTCGGGGTACCCGGCGCGATTGTGTTTTCGACGTTGCCGCCGGCGGTCCAGGGCCTGGGGGATTTCGGTGGCTTCCAGTTTGTGGTGCAGGATCAGGCCTCTCACAAACTCGAGGAACTGGCGGGCGCGACGCAAGGCTTGATCCAGCAATCGGCCACACGCAAGGACCTGGTCGGACTGTACACGCCTTTCACTGCCAATGACCCGCAGTATCTGGTGACGATTGATCGCGGAAAGGCGAAGAGCCTGCATGTGCCCCTGTCGCAGATTACCGACACGCTGGGCGTATATATGGGCTCGGCCTATGTGAATGATTTTGATTTCAACGCCCGGTCTTACCGGGTCTATGTGCAGGCGGACAAGCAGTTCCGGGCGGAAGCGAAAGACATGAAGCAGTTCTATGTGCGCTCCGACACCGGAGCGATGGTACCACTGGATAACCTGATCAGCATCACGCAGACTGCGACGCCGCAGGTGATCAGTCACTACAACCTGTTTCGCTCCGCCGAGATTGATGGCTCGGCGGGGCGGGGATTCAGTTCCGGGCAGGCGATCGCGGCGATGGAAGAACTGGCGAAGACGATGCCGCAGGGGTTCTCTTACAGTTGGACGGGGTTGTCGCTGGAGGAATTGCAGGCGGGCGGGACCTCGCTGATTCTGTTCGGGCTGGGGACGCTGGTCGTCTATCTCACGCTCTCGGCACAGTATGAAAGTTTCGTGCTGCCGTTCATCGTGTTGCTGGCTGTGCCCATGGCGCTGCTGGGGGCGCTTTCCGCGCAGTGGGTCCGCGGGCTGCAGAACGACGTGTTCTGCCAGGTCGGACTGGTGATGCTGGTTGGGCTGGCGAGCAAGAACGCAATTCTGATCGTGGAATTCGCCGAGCAGTTGCGCGAACGCGGGCTGCCGCTGGTGGAAGCGACCGTGCAAGCGGCGACGATTCGTCTGCGGCCGATCCTGATGACTTCCATGGCGTTCATTCTGGGCGTGGTGCCCCTGGTTCTGGCTACCGGAGCGGGAGAAAATGGACGGCACTCGGTGGGAACAACGGTGTTCGGCGGAATGATCATGTCCACGGTTCTCAACCTGTTCTTCATTCCGGTGCTGTATTTGATTGTCGAGGGCTGGCGGGAGCGCGGGAAGGCGCCGGAACAGAGGTAGAGGGTCAGGAAAGCCTGAACCGCAGAGGACGCCGAGAAAATCCGCGAAGGACGCAAAGAAAATCTCTGGGCGGGATTGACTAAGCGACTCTCCTGCTCGCCGCTTTGTCGCTTAGCCCCTTTTGGCGCGCTTCGCGGCGGCGCATTCTAGCCATCCATTCCCGCGAGTACATGGTTCCGCGGCATCTGCGCGAACCGCAATAGCAGGGGGCCGGAGCTTCGTCGTCGTAAAGGTTGTAGTCCCAGACGAGTTCTTCGCCGGCAGCGATGTCACGCAGAGCAAACAGCCAGACCCGGCCTTTGATCTCGTCCACTTCGCAGTTGGGCTCGCAGGAATGATTCAGATATGCGCCCAGGCCTTCGCCATCAATGATGGTTTTGCCGTCTTCCAGCCCATACAAATATGTGCGGGCGACGCCGTCATAGCGGCGGTCGGCTTCCTCGGGAGTGAGCCGCGGACCCCTGTATTCAACCACACGAATCCCCTTGCGGATCGGGGTTGTGGTGTAGACACCGACCGAATGAATAGGCGAAGGACGAACGACTAGAGGCACACAACTAATTTCGCACAGCGGGATGCTTTTGGGGAATAGGTAAAAAGAAAAGCCGCCGCTCAGGGGCAGCGGCGGCGTTCTGTCTCTTGACTCAGGAGTGTCTACGGGTCGTAGACCGAGCTGCCATAGCCTTGTTTGCGGGCGGCTTCCTGCATGTCTTCCAGGCGTTTCTGCTGTTGCTCTAACTGGAGCTTCATGGCATCCACCTGGTCCTGCTTCTGTTTCTGGCGCTCATTCCACTGCACGCAGCCAGAAACGCAGTTGCCCCCGGCATACTGGATGGATGCGCTGAGGCTGTCAATGTTGCTTTTCAAGTTGGCGATGTAGTTCTTCAGCGCCATGACTTGGGACTTCCAGTACTCGGCCGGGGCCTTGTTCTCACCATAGGTCGGCGGCTGATAGGTAACGACTGGGGGTTGGGAACCTTGCCCCAGAGTCCGAGTCGGACCGATGTGCTCGGGAATCTCATCATTCGTGATGACGTGCGGCACCTTGCGGGTTTGCGCATCTTTCGATGTCGCATCCTTATCAGCTTTGCTCTGCGCGTCCGTGCCCTGAGCATCTTTGCCCTGCGCGTCGCCTGCAGGCGCGACTTTACTCTGGGCGTCTTTACTTTGGGCATCTTTACTCTGCGCGTCCTTGGCTTCCGCGTCTTTGGCCTGGGCATCCTTCTGCTGCTTTTGCAGGCGCGATTGACGGGCTACGTCGCCGAGAGATGGCGCGTCATCCTGGCCGTATGCCGCGAGCGCGAAGACAAAGGCTCCGGCTGAAAGTAAGAGGAGAAACTGGCGTAGTTTCCGCATGAAAAGGACCCCCTCAGCATTCCGTTGAGGGGAGGAACGGCGTGCTCGAACTATGCTACCGCAGGAGACGGGCGCCACGGAGGTTACCTTGGTACAGTCGGTCGAAACCGAGGCTAACCGCCGGAAAAACCAGCGATTAGGGCATCCAACTTCTCGAACAGGGCCCGGTTGCCCGGACGCGGATAGTGCGCCAGAGCCTCGCGATATTGCGGCAAGTTATAGAGAAAGGCCTCGATCCGCTCTTTGTTCAATTCTTCCCAAGAAGCGCCGTAGCCAGACTTCTCCAGCCAATAGGCATTGAAGATCTGCTCGAACTGGTGGGATACGGGTATGGCCAGATAGGGCTTACCTAAATGGAGAGCCTCGGTGACCAAGGAGAAGCCGGAGTTGGCAATGATGGCGCGGGCGCTGACCAGGTCGGCCAGGAAACCGTCGAGAGAAGGTTTCTTATAAACGACGTTTCCTTCTTCACTCTTGCCCTCGCGGCCGAAACCATAGGCGACGAAGCGGCAACGGACCGAACGCAGCAGCTTCGCCAGCGCAGGGGCGGGCGAAGTCACATAGACCAACACGTGATCGCCGTCGGTCGGAGCGGCGTTGAGGATTTCCTGGCGCAAGAGTGGAGGAAACAGGAACGTATTGCTTTTCCTGATCGGTGCGGTGAAGAAGGAGATCACGAGATAGGCGTTGGCGTGCGGGGTCATAAGGCGGGTCA
>Ga0209517_10009761_pt1 | contig 10858 bp, 10 predicted proteins | sample PeaSoiMetSII2010_FD_187695 | JGI IMG/M metagenome (GOLD analysis project Ga0209517, IMG submission 187695) | Peat soil microbial communities from Weissenstadt, Germany - SII-2010 (SPAdes) (version 2) | ecosystem: Environmental > Terrestrial > Soil > Wetlands > Peat | place: Germany... | reverse complement strand
GCCGCCGCACGCACGGCTCGCCATCCAGCGTAACAGAGAGCGCACCCCTGAGCTGCCACCAGCTTGCCATCGACCCAAACATAAAGAGTGGCATCCTTAAACTGGTGCTGCACCGCCATCTCCAGAGTGGAGGACGGCACGACGACTTGCTTTGCGCTCTGCCGGGGCGGCGGAACAGGTCGCCGTTTCCGCGCCTGGGCCCCAGTGGCGACTGCCGGCGGCTGATCCGTCGCGTTGATCGTTGCCGGACCGGGCGCGGCCCCTGCGGAATTGGTTTGCGCGCTGTTGGAGTTCGGTGTGGCGGGGCTGACCGGAGAGCCATTGGCCGGAGGCGCATTCACCCCACCTCGTGGTGAGCTCACGAACAGCTTCGATTCCAACCCCGCGAACAAGAGCGCGCCCACGATCACTGCACCCAGAATCAAATCCCGGACCGGCGCCTTCCGAATCCCAGCTCGCAGCGAGTTGACGCCCAGCGCCATCCCCACCGCCGGATCGGTCGCGGTAGCCACCCCTTCGGTTCGGCCCGTGCGCGTGCCCGATCGAGTGACAGGAGCTGCTACTCGCAACGACGTCGTCGAGCCCGCCTTGAACAAATCCTGCAGCTGCCGCAAATCCTCGGCAAACTCCGCGCCGCGCTGGTAGCGCTGCTCGCGATCCTTCGCCATAGCGCGCGCGATCACCTCATCCAGTTCGCGCGGCAAACTCAGGTCGAGCGCGCTCGCCGCAATCGGCTCACGGTTCGCCACCTTGAAGCTCACGGTGGTCGCGCTGTCGCCTTGAAACGGAGAATGGCCCGTGACCATGGCATACAGAATCACGCCCAGCGAAAACAGATCCGATCGTCCATCCACGCCTTCACCGCTCAATTGCTCCGGCGCCATGTAGGCAGGAGTTCCCAGCAGGTGTCCGGGCACGGTGAAGTGGGCCAGATTCAGTTTGGCGATGCCGAAGTCGGCAATCTTGGCGTGGCCGGCCTCGGTGACAAGAATGTTTCCCGGCTTGATGTCGCGATGAATCACGCCCTGGGCATGGGCGTAGTCGAGAGCCTCGGCAATCTCTTCGGCGAGTTGCAGCGCTCTGGCTGGCGGGAGTTTTTTCTCGCGCGCCAGTATCCGATTCAGCGCCTCCCCGGCAACGTACTCCAGAACGATGTACGGATCGCGGCTTTCGGAATTTTCCCCAGCATCGAAAATGGCGACAATTCCGGGATGATGCAGACGCCCGGCGGCATGCGCCTCATGCACAAAGCGCATGCGAAATTCTTTTTCCTCGTCCGGCTCCTGCCCCCACATCGAAACCGTTTTCACCGCGACGAACCGGTCGATCTGCGGGTCGCGCGCCTTGTAGACCACGCCCATGGCCCCGCGGCCCAGCTCAGCCACTACCTCGTAGCGGCCAAACTGTTTGCTCTCGGAATTCTCCATGGATGCCGTCCTTCAGCCGCAGCCGTGCTTTTGCCGCGAAACTAGAGCGGGATATCTACCATGGTATCGCCGCGGGCACCGTGATCCGCGCCTGTTCTGGCTCTTTTCATTACGCCAGTAACCGGAACTGTGTCGCTGGGAAAAGGCGGATTGAGCCCAAGAAACTGAGAACTGAAGTCTAAGAGCTGAAAGCCGTTTTCTAGCTTCCCGAAGAGAAGCCGCCGCTCTGCGCGACGGAGATGCGGAGGTACTTATAGGGATTTACCGGTGTATCGTTGATGCGGACTTCGTAGTGAAGATGCGGCCCGGTTGAGCGTCCGCTGGAGCCGACATATCCAATCACATCGCCGCGATGCACTGCCTGCCCGGCTGTCACGGCAAAGCCGGAGAGGTGACCGTAGCGAGTGCTAATGCCGTTGCCGTGATTGATCATGATGGCTCTGCCGTAGCCGCCCAGCAGATCGCTGAACACAACCACCCCGTCCGCTGGAGCCACAATCGAGGCGCCATAGGTACTGCCAATATCCACGCCACTGTGGAATGCGCCTTCACCGTTGAAGGGATCAATCCGCTCTCCAAAGCTGGCCGTCACCTGGCCTTCCACCGGCCAGAGGTTGGGAGCCGAATTGGCCTTGAACCAGTCCGCCGTGGTGGCATTGCGCGTAAGGCCCATCGTGAGCCCAACCATGGTAGCCCCGGTCAGGGCCGAAGCCCGCAAGGCATGCAACTGGTCGAGCGAAGAACTCACGTCGGCGTCATGAATCTGCTCGGCGGTCGCCGTCACCAGTGTGGGCTGCGCCTTCAACCCGTAGAGAGCTGATACTTCCCCGGCGATCGATCCCAGCGACGCCACCTGCACATCGCGTTCCTTGGCTACCTGCTCCAGGCGCGAATAATTGTCTTTGAGCTGATCTTTTTCCGTCCGCAGCTGGTTATAGCGGGACACCTTCAACAACATGCGGGTATAAGAACTGGCAATGCCGGTCAGGCTGAGGAATCCAATCGCGGCGCCCACGACGAATACGTACAGGTAATGCACGGGGATGGAAATCTTACGCAGCTGCCCATCGTCCCCGCGGGCCACAAATAGGATGTAAAAGCGTTTCTGCAAATCGCTCCTCGGAACTGCTCGCCAACCAAGTTTTAAAGCATCAGGTCCGGAACATCAGGCCCAGTTTCTGAGTTTCGAGAAACGCCTGTTCGGACCCCTGACGTCTTCGGGCTACGCTCCCATCTTGGGAAATGGAAACCTTCTCGCGCCCTACACCTACCAGAACTGCCCAGAACTGCGGCCAGAGCTTTAAATTTGAACTTATCTGCAATCTCAACCGCTTGCAGAACTTAGCTAGGCCAAAGGTTATTGTGAATGACTGGTTAACGGTAACAAACTGGGTTCCCCCTGTCAACGACGCACAAGGCCATTCCCGGTTACGGAAGACGGGTAATCGTGAGTCACCCAAGGGCAGTTACGAGTGTGCTTTCGGCACAGCGGGTTGGGGCCGGCAGGGCCGGCATCCTGCTGGCTGTCGCGAGGGCGTCTCGCCCTCGCCGCTGGAACGGCAGCGCTACTCCGTACGCCGGCGGTATAGTTATTGCGCCGTGCCCCTTCCCGAAAAAGCGCTGATTGCCCAGATTCGCCGCATGGCGGGTTCTAACCGGTGGGCGCAGGCGGACAAGAGTGTCCGCCCCACACGGGCTTCCATCTTCACAGGAATTGGAGACGACTGCGCCGTGCTGCGACTTCTGCCGGGAAAACAATCCCAGAGTGCCGAAATTTTGGTCACCACCGACTTCACCCTGGAAGGCATCCACTTCCGCCGCGACTGGCATCCGCCGGAATCGGTCGGCCACCGCTGCCTGGCTCGCGGGCTGAGCGACATCGCCGCCATGGGTGGAGAGACGGTCGCAGCTTTCTTATCGATAGCCTTGCCCCGGGACTTGCCCCAAGCTTGGGTCGGGCGCTTTCTGCGCAGCCTGATCAGCCTCGCCGAGAAATTCGGCGTCCGCCTCGCTGGAGGCGACACCGCCGAATCGCCCAGCGGAATCCTCGCCGACATCATCGTGGTGGGCACTGCGCCCAAGGGCAAGTCTGTGCTGAGGTCCGGCGCCCGCCCCGGCGACCGCATCTTCGTTAGCGGAGAGCTTGGAGGCTCGGCCGCCGCCGTCGTCCAATTGCAAGCCAACCCAAAGAAAAAGCCGAATCCCCGCGAGTACCCCCGCCACTTCTATCCCGAGCCCCGCCTCGAACTCGGCCGCATCCTTCGCGAGAAAGGCCTCGCCTCGGCCATGATCGATACCAGCGACGGCCTCTCCACCGACCTCGCCCACATCTGCGAAGAAAGCGGAGTCGGGGCGGAACTCGAATCCGCCCTCATTCCTCGCGCCAACGTGGGCAAGCCCGCCCGCGAAGTCGATCTCGACCTCGCTCTGCATGGTGGCGAAGACTACGAACTCCTGTTCACCGCTCCTCCTGGCAAACGCGTCCCATCCCACATTGCTGGAGTTCCGATCACCCATATCGGCCACATCACCCGCAGCCGGAAGATTTTTCTGATGAACCGGAACGCCATCGCCTACGAACTCCAACCTCGCGGCTGGGAGCATTTCCGCCGTTAGCGATTACCTCCGTACCACCGTCACTAGTCTGTCTCTACCCTCGCAGGCAAAATCGGGCTAGAGTAACACCATGTCGTTCAGCAAATTTCTACTCCTCCCAGCCCTTGCTCTCATGTTCACGGTCGCCGCTGTAGCCCAGAAAAAGCAGCCGCCTCCGCCTCCGGCCCACGCAACCCATCCGTCGCCCGCAGTCACCGACGAACTCATCCACAAACAGTTTGGGGATAATTGTTCGCTGCTGCCCGGGCCGCAGCAGTTTGTCGCCGATATGGATGACGACGGCATCGACGACCTCGTCGTCGCCGCCCGGTGCAAGAATCCGATGGCCGACAAAGACGAATACAGCTTCGTCATCTCCGATCCCTACGACACCTTTCTCGGCTACAGCGACGTGAAAGTCACGTCCACTTTCGCCTCCGACGAACCCGATCGCCGCGGCATTTGCCTGCTCATCATTCACGGCGCGGAAAAAGACGCCTGGCGCGCGGAAAAGCCCAAGGCCAAGTTTCTGCTGATCAACACGCCCTTTAAGACCCTGACCGTGAAAAAACTCACCGTGAAAAAGAGAAGCATCCTCGGTATCTACATGGAAGAGCAAGGCGAGGGCGAAAACACCTCGTCTGTCATCTTTTGGGATGGCAAGAAGTACAGGTACCAGGCGCTGGGCTCGGCCATGGAGTAAGACGATTTCAGATTCTAGATTTCTAGATTGCTTAGGGGGTTTTCAATCTGCAATCTAAAATCTGCAATTTTTCTCAGCTCGCTTTGTAGTACGGAAACTCCCCCGTCCCTACCCGGCTCACATTGGCCTGGGCAAATTCGCAAACTCGATCGAGCGCAGCCTGCAGTTCCGTCGTATAGCGCTCGATGTCGTCGTCCGTCGCACCGGCAGGAACCGGGATGAGCTTGCCGAACCGCAGCAGCACTCGCGAAAACGGCATGGGAATCATCATGCGATCCCACGAATTCAGCACCCAGGCTTTATCGACGGCCGCGTGGAACATGGTCAACGGCACGCCTGACGATCGCGCCAGAGCCACCGGCCCGGGCTTCACTTTATGCCGCGGGCCGCGCGGGCCATCCAGAGTGAACGCCACGGTCCATCCGTCGGCGAGCGCGCGCCGCAGTCCCAGCAAAGCCCGCACGGCGTTGCGGCTGCTCGATCCCTTCACGGCAACAAAGCCGAATTTGTGGATGATCCGGCCCATGTACTCCCCGTCATAACTGTTGCTGCTCATCACCCGGACGCCCAGATTGCGGCAGATGTAAGTCGCCGGAATGATGCAGGAATGCCAGAACGAACCGATCAGCGGACGCTGCTCAAGAGTCTGCTGCGCGCCGTCTTCATAAGAAATGGAGACGCGCAAAGTGGGCCCAATCAGCCGAATCACCCAGTATCCCAGTCCGATAATGATGCGCAGAACTATGCGCTGGCGGAGGGTGAAGCGGCGGGGACCAGTAGCGGGTGGCACCGGCGCGGTCGCGTCGCGAGTGCGGGCTTCGGGCACGAACCTATTCTAACGGGACGTGCCAGACTGAGGGGTTGGAGGTGCTTTCCCTCCGCGTCCTCTATGTCCGGAGCCTGCCCTGAGCGAAGTCGAAGGGTGGTGAAGATTCTTGCTTGAGACGCCGCAGACTCAGTTCTCCAGGTAGGAATCGATCCAGGTCTTAACCTTTTGGCGCTGTTCATCACCGGCGGCGAACCGCACCCCGATCGACTTGGGCTTGCGCCAGCTTATGATTCCCTTCAGATTGACGCGGGGCAAGGTCATCAGGGCAAAGGAAATATCCACATTCACCCCGATCGAGAAGTCTTCGGCCGACTTGACCGACATCCCGCCACTGCTGATTTCGATGCTGCTCGCGGCGATGCGCCGGCCGTCCCCCACGATCGAGACTTCCGTCATCACCGGAATGCGCACGTAACGCCGGAACTCATGCAGCACGAGCATGCGCGTGGCGCGGATCAGCTTCAGAGCTGCGGGCCGCTCCAGGGGTTCGCTGAACATAGCGTTGATGCCGAACTTGGAGTAGCGCATGGCTTCCTGCGCGTTGCCGCCCAGACCGTAGAGGATGCAGCGGCTGTTCGACGGAGAGGTGCGCGCCGCTTCCATCACGGTGTCGGCGCCGTCGCCCAGGCTCAGCACGCAAGCCTCAAATTTTTCTTTTTTCAGTCGCTCGGCGGCGTTGGCCGTCACCACCACGGTTTCAATGCCGAACTGGCGGAAGCCTTCCGTCAGCAGCGCGCAGGCCGGTTCATTCAAGCCCACAAGCGCGGTGCGGGCAGATGCTTTCCGTGTGGGAGAGGCGGGGACGAAAGTTGTGCCGAAAGCTTTATCCATGTCGCGGGGAAGACTCCACTTTCAAAAACCATTGTGGAGGCAGCCGCGAAGGTTGAAAAGACACAAAGGGCCAACCAGCGAAGTACCAAAGTGTCGTTACTCTTTTCGCGAATGCGTGCGAGAGGACATTACGCGGCGAAACCCGCGTGTATTCAGGGCTTTGAAGGAATCAGCAATCGCGGTACGAACTATGAGGAATGCCTTATTCCGTCCAGCGCCGGAATAGCAGCGCGCCGTTGGTGCCGCCGAAGCCGAACGAGTTCGACATGGCGTATTCCAGTTCCGCCTTGCGCGCGTGGTTCGGAACCAGATCCATGCCGGCGGTATCAGGATCAGGATTATCCAGGTTGATGGTCGGCGGCAAAATCTGGTCGCGCAGCGCCAGCACAGTGATACCGGCCTCCAGCCCGCCCGCGCCGCCGAGCAGGTGCCCGGTCATCGACTTGGTGGAACTCACGGCAATCTTGCGATCGCCAAAAAAATTGCGAATAGCGTGCGCTTCAAGCGTGTCGCCAATCGGGGTCGAGGTGCCGTGGGCGTTCACGTATCCCACCACGTCGGGAGTCACGCCCGCATCGCGCACCGCGTTGCGCATCACGCGAAAACCGCCTTCATGTTCCGGGGCCGGTTGCGTCATGTGGTAAGCGTCGCCGCTCATGCCGTAGCCCGCTATTTCCGCGAGTATGGGAGCCCCGCGCTTGCGGGCAAATTCCAGCTCTTCCAGAATCAGGATGCCCGCGCCTTCGCCCATTACAAACCCGTCGCGGTCCCGATCCCAAGGACGGCTGGCCTTCTCGGGCGCGTCGTTGCGCGTAGAGAGCGCACGCATGGCGGCAAATCCGCCCACGCCCATGGGAGTGATCGCCGCCTCGGCCCCACCAGCAATCATCACGTCGGCGTCGTTGTGCTGAATGATGCGGTAAGAATCGCCAATGGAATGCGCGCTGGTGGTGCAGGCGGTCGCCGTCGCCTCGTTCGGTCCCTTGGCCCCGTGGCGCATCGAAACCTGTCCTGCGGCAAGATTGATGATGGCGGCCGGAATAAAGAACGGAGAAATCTTGCGCGGCCCGCCTTCCATCAGCGAGAGGTGCTCGCGCTCGATGATGTCGAACCCGCCGATCCCCGATCCGATGTGAACTCCGACGCGCTCGTCGTTCTCCGGAGTGATCTTCAGCCCCGACATTTTCAGCGCTTCATCGGCGGCGGCAATCGCCACATGAATGAAGCGCCCCATCTTCTTGACTTCTTTTTTCTCGATGTAATTCAGCGGGTCGAAGTTCTTGACCTCAGCCGCAATCTGGCAGGCGAAGGCCGCGGGGTCGAAGCTGGTGATGCGCGCGACGCCGCTCTTGCCCGCAAGCAATCCCTTCCATACCACGTCGGTGGAATTGCCCAAGCCGCAGATCAAGCCGAGGCCTGTGACTACGACCCTGCGTCCCAACTATTTCCCCGCTTTCGCATGCTTGCCAATGTAGTCCACCGCGTCCTGGACGGTGCGAATCTTCTCGGCATCTTCATCGGGAATCTCGATGTCGAAGGCTTCCTCGAAAGCCATCACCAATTCGACGGTGTCGAGCGAATCCGCGCCCAGGTCGTCCACAAACGACGCGCTGGATGTGACTTCGCCCTCGTCCACTCCCAACTGTTCCACAATAATCTGTTTTACCTTCTCGTCTACGGCTGCCATGTTTTTCCTCGCTTGCCTCGATTAGATTTGTATTCGGTTCTTCCGTGGCGCAATCGCAGCTCTAAATCCGCAGGCCTGATCTGCCGGCTCGGGCTTCGCCCCTCCACAATTCTGCTCCATCTTACGCACTGCAATACGAAAAAAGGCGAGATTGTAGTGTAATGGTCCCGGTGAATGAGTGTAAAGGAAGGGCCGCGCAGCTTCCGGCAGCCTGGTTGACTTGAGATTGCACCTCTGAATCCTAAAGGCTGGCCGTTGCCGGGGTCAAACCTCTGGCGGAGTTATGGCCGGGGTTATGATGGCTGCGACAATCGCCCGCGAGGAGTAGCGACGAGATCAATCCCATGCGCGCCGTCGTCCAACGCGTGAGCCGCGCCCGAGTCACGGTCATCGATCGCACCGACCGCGAGTGGATCAGCGGCGAGATCGGCCTGGGATTGCTGGTACTGTTGGGCGTGGGGCACAAAGACACCGAGGCCGACGCCACTTATCTGGCCGACAAAATCGCCGGCCTGCGCATCTTCGAAGATGTCGACGGCAAGATGAATCGTGGCGTCGAAGACGTCGGCGGCAGCGTGCTGGTGGTTTCGCAGTTCACCCTGTACGGCGATGTCCGCCGCGGCAAGCGCCCCTCGTTCGACGCCGCGGCTCCGCCCGAGCAAGCCCGGCGGCTGTACGAATTCTTTGTCGAGCGCATCCGGGCCGCCGGCCTGCGCTGCGAAACCGGACGATTCCAGGAGATGATGCAAGTCGAACTGGTGAACGAGGGACCGGTGACCATCCTTCTGGATTCCCTCAAGGCGTTCTAGACCACCGACGACTCGGAATCGTTTATCATCGAACGTGTTTTTAAAAACTCTCAGGAGATTCCATGTCCGCAATCGTTGGCTCCGCCGCTCCCGATTTCACCCTCAAAGATCAGAATCAGCAGGAAGTCTCGCTCAGCAGTTTCCGCGGCAAGAAGCGCGTCGTCCTCGTTTTTTATCCGCTGGATTGGAGCCCGGTCTGCACCAAAGAGCACGCCTGCTTCGTCAACGACATGAAAAAGTTCGATCACCTCGACGCGCAGGTGCTCGGCCTCAGCGTCGACAGCGTGTGGTCGCACAAAGCCTACGCCGAGAAGATGGGCATCCAATATCCGCTGCTCGCCGACTTTCAGCCGCGCGGCGCCGTGGCCGCCAAGTATGGCGTGTTCCTCGAAGACAAGGGCATCACTGGCCGCGCCATCTCCATCATCGACCGCGACGGCAAACTGGCATGGCACAAGAACTACGATATCCCGGTCGTGCCAGGCGTGGAGGAAGTGGCCAAGGCGTTGGAGGGAGTAAAGTGATGGTTGTTCGTGCCGGGACTCCCGCGAACTACAGCAGTCCCGCCGGCAGATTCTGGCGAATATATTTCTCGCCGTCGAATTTCTTGCCGGTGCTCGCGCCCGACATGTAGCGAATCTGCCCGAAGATGGGTCGCTCGAACCACGGGCGGTCGAATTTCCCCACGATGGCCCACGCGATTCCGGCGTAGCCGTTGGGGTCGCGTCCGTCGAGTTCATATTTATCGTTCAGCCGGACGGCGATGCGGTGCGCCTCGGCGGGCGAGCGGCTCCACTCCAGAATTTTCTTGGCCCAGTACATGCGCACGTAGTTGTGCATCCATCCTGTCGTCACCATCTGCATCTGGGCCGCGTTCCAAAGCTGGTCGTGGGTTTCAGCCTGCTCCAACTGTTGTTCGGTGTAGAGCACAGGCCGCGGATCGACCGCATGTTTCGTAAGAGAACGGTGCGCCCACGGTTCGCCGCACTCGAAACTGTCGTAGTCAGGGTTGAACCGCACCAGGTTCACCGCAAGTTCGCGCCAGGTGATGATCTGGTTCAGGAAAGCTTCCTTGTCGGCCTTCGGCGCCGCGGATTTCTCGACGGCGTGGGCCACCGTCACCGGACTGATGTGGCCGAAGTGCAAATACGGCGACAAGCGGCTGGTATGGTCGATCTCCGGTTGGTTGCGCTGCGTGCCATAGCCGCTCAGCTTGTACTCGATGAATTCCCGCAGCAGAGCAAACGCCCGGGCGCTTCCGCCGCGCCAGCTCGAGACGGGAGAAATAGAGCGATCGATTTTCCAGCCTTCGGTGACGTCAAAGTCAGGTGGCAGCGATACGACGGATTTTGGCTGGTTCCACGCAAACTGAGCTCGGGGATTCCGAGGTGCGACCAGAAAATGCTCCAGTCGCGCCTGCAGCCGCGGACGAATAATGTGCGCCGCATACTGCGGTTTTTCGAGCAGCTTCGAAGGCACGATCACATCCGCGTCCACGATCCATAGTGGGACTCTCAATTTCCGGGCCGCATTTTGGCGCCACGACTCGGGCTCGCGCATCGGGTTCTCATCGCCGACGACCAGCGCTGCCTTCACTTCATCGCAGAACCGCAGCAGGCTGTGATCGGGAAACCGTCGCAGCACGAAGCCGACATTCTTCCGGACCAGCGCCTCAGCAATGTCAGGAATTCCTTCCGCAAGAAAACGGTAGTGGCGCAGATTTGCGCGCGGATAAAACGGCACCGGCGCTAGAAAAACCACGATGGGCTTCTTGAGCGCGTTGGCAGCGTCGACCGCGAGGTTGAGCGCAGGATTGTCGATCCCCCGCTGCGCCCGCTGCATCCAGTAAACCACGCAGGCGCCGTCGGGATTGGGCGATCCGGCGCGGCGCACGGTCACCCTCGGATTGCACGAGAGCTTGGTCAGATCATCCATCCGGCGAGGCGCCCAGCGGGAAGGTCCGCCAGCAAGGTCGCA
>Ga0209517_10009760_pt1 | contig 10858 bp, 8 predicted proteins | sample PeaSoiMetSII2010_FD_187695 | JGI IMG/M metagenome (GOLD analysis project Ga0209517, IMG submission 187695) | Peat soil microbial communities from Weissenstadt, Germany - SII-2010 (SPAdes) (version 2) | ecosystem: Environmental > Terrestrial > Soil > Wetlands > Peat | place: Germany: Weissenstadt... | reverse complement strand
CTGCGGCAGGCTGTCGGTGAGAGGTGTACGCACCCATCCCGGCTCGACGACGTTGATGAGAATCTTCAGGCGGGCAACCTCGCGCGCGACTGTCCTGGCCAGAGCGATCAAACCAGCCTTGCTTGCCGAATACGCGGATGTGCCGAACTTCCCGCGCGAACCATTGATGGAGCCGATGAGCACGATCCGTCCGCCTTCGCCGGCTCGCATCACAGGGATGGCATGGCGTAGCAGAAGGAAAGCCCCACGCAAGTTAACGCTTTGCACAAAATCCCAGTCCTCCACAGCAAGCTTCCAGACAACCGCTTCGCGGGAGACTCCCGCCGCGTGTACCACCAGATCAAGGCGCCCGTAAGTATCCTGCACCTTTGCGATCGCCACAGCCACTGAAACATCGTCCCGCACATCACAAGCCTGAAAGGGCGCAGCCGCCGGACGCGTCATATCCAGCGATACTGCGCACGCTCCTTTCTGTTCCAAGCCAGCGATGATGGCAGACCCGATGGCGCCGGATCCACCGGTCACAACGGCAATCTTGTTTTCGAGAGTGCTCTTCATGCCACCACCTCTGTGCGCCGCGCGAGTATACGATGGCGGTATGCACCCCAAAGCGCGGCTCCGATCGCTCCAGCGTAGATCGAGTCGGGGTGAGTACGCACGCGCATGGCCAGTTTTTCTTCGGCGATCTTCTCTTCCAGGGCACGGAATAGCCCAATATCAGCGGCTAGTCCGCCGGTGATCGCCACGTCGCCGCACGCATCGATCGCGCGCAGCAGCTTCGTGTAACGGCCCGCCATCGAAAGGTGAATTCCTTTCAGGATGTCGCTGCGCGAAATGCCGCGGCTCACCATGTTGATCACGTCGGTCTCCGCCAGCACCGCGCAGATGCTGCTGACCGATTCCGGATTCTTGGCTTCGCACGACAACGGTCCGACGTCCTCCAGCATGATGCCGAGATAACGGGCCACGTTTTCGAGAAACTGTCCTGAGCCGGAAGCGCACTGGCTGGTCATGCGGTAAGACATTACGCGGCTGCGCTCGTCAACCCGCATGGCCCGAGCGTGCAGCGCACCGATGTCGATCACGGCGCCGGTGCCGGGCAGCAGGAAAACAGCTCCTCGCGCGTGCGTGGTCATTCCATAGAAGTGACCACGGCGGAAATCCACTAACTCGCCTTCGCCGGTGCTCGCGGTGTAAGCGATGTCGTTCTGTCGGACACCGGCGGCTTCCAGCGAAACCTCGTAGCCTTCCCGAATCACCTTTCGCAGGTCACGGCGGCGGATGCGCTCGTTGTGCAGAGCCAGCACGTTTTCAGTTCCATCCGCAGCAGCTTGCGCAAGCGCGAACTTCACGGCACTCGAGCCCACGTCGATGCCTGCCGCGAGAATGCTTTCTCCAGCGTTCATGCGACGTTCCTTTCGTCGGCCGACCGCTGCGCGAATAACGCCGCTCCCAGCGCCCCGGTGTAGATGGACTCCGGAGAGATATTGAGTTTTCGCGCACCATAATTTTGTTCGACGAGGCTTCGCAGGGCGGAAACCGCGGCCGGATTACGGGCCACGCCGCCGGTAAACGTGAATTCGTCGGAAATTCCTCCGGAGCGCGCCAGCAATGACATCGCCCGCAACATGATCGCGCGATGCAGGCCCGCCAGAATGTCGGGCCGCTTCTGCCCCAGAGACAGTCGATCCCGCAGTTCGGCTCCGGCAAAGACCGTGCACGTGCTGTTGATCTTCACGCTGCAAGTGCTCTCCAGTGCCAGCTTGCCGAGTTCATGCAGGCCGAGGTTCATTTCATCGGCGATGTAGCCCAGGTAGCGGCCGCATCCCGCCGCGCACCGGTCATTCATCTGGAAACTGGTGACGATGCCGGTGCCGTCTACCTGAATCGCCTTGGTATCCTGGCCGCCAATGTCCAGCACGGTGCGCGTTCCCGCAAACATGGCATGCGCGCCGAGGCCGTGGCAGAGGATCTCGCTGCGAATCTGCTCTTTCGGAAACGGAAGCCGTTGCCGGCCATAGCCCGTACCGACCATCCCCATCACCCGGAATTCGAGCGACCGCACCGACTCAACTGCCGAGCGCAGTCTTGTTTCGTGTGCACGAACGTCCGCCGCCACACTCATCAGCGTCTGCTCGAGTGCCGGCCCGGCATGCCGTTCAAATGCCCCGTCCCCAGCCGCATTCTCCACCTCCAGGATCGCCGCGTCGAACAAACCACACAGGACGTCGAACGAAGCGAGCTTTGGATTGCTGAACTGCTCCGCGCACTGCATGTAGTCAGCTGCGGCCAAATCGCGAAAGAAATCGCTCTTGCGTACCGCCAGCTCGCTGAAATGGCCAGGAACACGTGACCGCATCGCCTGAAAGATATGATCGAGTATCTCCTTGACCGCCTCACGATTGCTCGCATAGCGGGGCACATCGGCACAACGGTGCAGCACGGACTCCAGGCAGGCCAACTGTTCGATATGTTGCTGCTGGCGGAAATTGCGCACCAGAGATCCGATGAACATCTTTTCGATTCTTGCTAGTTCCGGATCGGCGGCCATGGCATGCCGCACCAGTTCAAATCTTGATTGCACCAGCGCTTCTTCGCGAACAATCTGGGAAGCGACTTCATAGTTGCTGCGGGTATTGGTGATGCCGCGGCCGATGATCCGGCCCGTTCGATCCAGCGCAATAGCTTTCGTCGTGGTCGAGCCCAGGTCAATGCCGAGCAAGATCTCCACGCTCATGCCGTCACCCCAGCCACTCGTTTCTGTGCCAGCATCTGCATGTAGCTCTCGACGCGGTTCTTGATGTTTGCCGGCGAAAAATATCGCGGATCCACGAGATCGCTCTCGATGAATCCGCCGGGCACACCGGTTCGCTGCTCGAGTTGCCGCAGCATCAGCAATTGGCCGACGCTGAACGAGTTGCAACTCTTGACGCTGTTGATCATGAAACCGTCAGCGCGATATTCGCGGATGTAACGCTCCAACAAATCAACCCGCGCGGGCAGCCCGAGGTTGGTGTAGCAACCCAGGCAGTATTCTGCCAAACTTTCGAGCGGGCGGTTGGGATCGTGGCGGAAACCGCGATCGTAGAGTCCACCCACTTTCGTATAGCTGCTGGCCACCACGACCGCGCCTTCGTCGTAGAACATCTTCCAGAACTCGCGGAAACTCGTCCAGTTCGGCGGCCCTTCCACCACCAGGCGATAGCGCTGGTTCGGCATCGTGCCCTCGGGAGTGACCGGACCAAGTCCCAGCTTGATCCGTTCCGCAATCTCTTCGCGCAGGACGCGGTAATATTCGACTCCATCGCTTGTGCCTCGGAAGGCGGTGAATATCGGGCCGATGTAGTACACGCCGCCAAAGTAGGCATCAATCGGCGAGGGCTCGTTCTTCGCGCTCTCCAGCACCCACACGAAATCGTCTTCCGCCTGCGCAGAAAGAGCCAGCATCTCGGAAAGACGAGCCTCATCGTAGCGCCGGCCGCTGACTTGCTCGAGTTTAGGAATCACCTCGGTGCGCAACTGCTGCACTACGTAGTCGACGTGATGAGGTTCAATGCGTCCGTTGGCAAGGTATGGCACGTGCAGCATGGCCACCGGACACTGATATTCCTCGCGCAGAAGTTCGAACCACTTGAGAAACGTGAAGCATCCCGTATAGGAGAGCAGAAGCAAATCGGGATTCGGAAGTTTCACGCCGGTGGGACCCACGTTGCCCGACTTCAACATGCCGATGTCGCATTTCACGTAGGTGCAGACATCCTCGCTGTGCCCGTGCTTCTCGGCTTCCGCAATGTAGTTGGCGGAAAGCTTGCGCATCCCGGACTGCAGCGCGTTGATCTCCGGCAGGATCGGAAGCAGATCGAAGGACCGCAGCAGCTCGGTCAAATTCCCGGGAACAAACGTGGAGACGACTCGCTTTCCCTCTTCATGCGCCCGTCCCAGAGACTCGTAGTAGTCCCGGATGAGTTGCTTCTGCAGGAGCATGCTCCGCTCTTTCTGCGCGGTCGATCCCTGCCCACTGTGTCTGGTCATGCCTCGCTCCACAGCCGGATGGAATCCGAGAAGGTGCCGGCCTGTTCCCGGATGACGGCAAATTGTCCCGTATCCTCGGAGTACTTGAACTGGGTGTGGGGAATGTGTTCGCGCTCCAGGGCGGCGACCAGCATAGGCTGTTCCAGCAATGCGGGATCGCAAAAGCTCGGAGCGCAAAAGATGACGCCATCCGCTTGATTCTGCCGCACGGCATCCACCAGCCACCGGCCGCGGTGCCCATCGGGTGCGTAGCAGGAGGCCGTCGCCACGCTTTGCGTCAGGTAAGCCTGCGCCAGGTTTTCGATCGCATCACCTTCCTCGGGCACCTCGCCCGTGAACCAGCGCAGACCCAGCAGCAAGTCGTCGTTCACGATCCAACAACCCGCGCGCTCCAGCGTGACGAGCAAGGCGAGCGGCGGCTGTTCACAGAACATGCCGGTCAGCACGACCCGGCTGCGGTCCTCAGGAAGTTCCGGCCCCTTCGAGGCTAGTTCAAGGTATCTGCGCACCATCGCGGTGTGTTCTTCCGGCGGCAGAATACTGCCGGCGCGCAGCACGGCATAGACCTGCGAGATGGGATAGAGCCATGGCGATGCACTGCGCGCTTCGTACAGTTCCCGGATTGCGCGCCGGTTCTGGTTGTAAATCCGGATGCTGTTGCGGAGATTCTGATCAGAGATCTGGACTCCGCTCAATCGCGCCATGTCCTCTCGGATTGCCGTCAATTCCCGCCGCCAGAATTCACCTCCAACCTGGGCGTCGTAGTTCTGGGGAAGATCGACATAACGTACATAACGTCCGGGAAAGAGCATTGTCCACATGCCGCTCAGATTGCGGATGACATCACAGATCGAAGGAAACAACATGCCGTCCAGTGCATCAAGCCGTCCCGACAATGCCAGTTCGATCGTGCTGCGCGGAATGTGGCAGATGTAGCTCTGGAAGTAGGCGTCGCCACGGATGATTTCCAGCCGGTCGCCTCCGCCGAAGATGCCCACAGGCAACATTCCAGCCGCGTGAATCAATTCTCGCGGGACATAAATTGGCAGATACCCAATCGCTCTGCGCCCGGGCACGGAGGATTTCCATTCCACGACTGCGTTGTAGTCAACGTCTTCGTACAAGGTCTGGGCGCGACTGAGGATCTGCTCGAGTTCAGAGTTCACGCGAGCACTCCTTTTTTCTCCCACTGCGGCTCACGTTTTTCGATAAACGCGCGGAGGCCTTCGACGGCGTCGGACTCGGCCATGAGTTCGTCCAGGTACATGCGCTCAAGTTGTGGCAGGTTCTGCTGCAGCGCCCGCCGCAGCGGGAGGCGGGCAGCGCGGACGCCGTAGCGCAGAGCGACTGGCGAACGGGCCAGGAAGTGGTCACGGATCCACGTTTCAACCGTCTCTTCCAGCTGTCCTTGCGGCGCGGTTTGCACGATCAATCCTGCGGCCGCAGCTTGAGCAGCGCTCCATGCGGCTCCGGTCAAGACGAGTTCCGCTGCGCGACTCACACCAATCCGAAGTGGTAATAGCACAGCCGCCGCGGGCGGGAAAACTGCCAGCTTGATTTCCGGACAAGCGAATTGGGCGCCTTCCTCCGCTACGATGAAGTCACAAGCCAGGGCCAGCTCAAACCCTCCGCCCAGGCACTGCCCGCGCACGGCCGCAAGGGTGACGGCCGGTAATTCCAACAATTGCCCTAGCAGTCCCCCGAACCGCGGCAACATGGCCCTGACATGGTCGGGCAGGTGCTCCTGCACACTGGCGCCAAAGCTGAAATGCGGGCCCTCCCCGGTGAGAACCATAAACTTGAGTTGAGGTCGATTCCGCAGGTCCTCGAAGGCCGCAGCCAAAGCTGCCATCATGGCCTGGTCGACGATGTTGGCTTTTGGCGCAGCCAAAGCAACGCGGGCGACTTGGCCATCGTGTTCGAAGGAGAGTTTCAGGCTGCTCATCGTCCTGCCTTTGTTGTCTCCCGAGCGGCCCAGGGCGCAATTTCGGCGATCAACTCCTCGCTCCAGCGCACGCCTTCCGCCAGGCGCTGACGTAACCGGACGAAGTCCACCTCGCGTTGCTGCCGGGTGCCGTAGTGGAAAGCACGAAAACCGGCGTTGGCCTCTGTCATCATGTTCAGCGCCAACCAGGCGCGGTTGGTTTCGCGGTTGCGGTCCCAATGTTCCAGCTTGTGTTTCCTGACACTCTCGATAGTCTTCGTCAGGCAATCAGGCATGGTATGCAGCAGCTTCGTGCATAGCCCCTCGACCGCGTCATCCAGCAAGGAAAGATCAATGGTGCCTCTGGACATCAGAGCTTTCCCCGCCTCTCGGGCGTCTCCTGTCTTCCAGTCTCCGAATACCATGCGGCCAAATTCGTCGTACTCCCGATCGGTCACGACCAAAGGGTTGGACACATACTTGCCGTCAACCTTGAGCGCTGGGACGATCTGCGTAAGCCCTCCCAGACGATAGAAGCGGTGCGCGCTCCACGGCTCGCATAACGTGGCGCTGTGCATGGCGTGCTCTATCCCCACGAACAGTGGCAGGAAGTCGGTGCTGCCTCCATCGGGCGCCGAACCGTGCCTCGGCCCGGCCTGGCCGAATACGGCAAGATCGCTGGCCACGGAGAAATCGCAGGCCATTCCGATCTCCTGCCCACCGCCGACGCGCATGCCATTTACGCGGCAGATCACCGGTTTGTCGCAACCGAGGACGGCGCTGACCATGTCATTGAACAAGCGCATGTATTGTCGGTACTCGCCAGGGGCCCCGGCGTAAATCTCGGCATACTCGCGCGTGTTGCCGCCGGTGCAGAAGGCCTGCGTACCCGCGCCCGTGATCACAACCGCGATCGCCGCACGATCATTGCTGGCTTCGCGTAACGCGAGAATCACTTCCTTGATCGAGGTCGTGGTGTAGCTGTTCAGCTCGCGCGGATTGTTCAGAGTGATCCATACGTTGTGCAACCCGGCCACACTCGTGCCGTCGCGATCGCGTGCGGGCCTGCGTTCCAACAGGATTTCGATGGGGGAGAGCGGTTCGACCAGGTTGTGATCTTTCATGGCTTTGTTCCTTGTTCTATGCCTCGCGACTGCGGCACCAGCACGGCTCGTCTACGGAGTTGGTGATGATGGACCGCCTCGAGAACTTGCTGGGCATCCTCGAGTGCGTGCATCTCGACAAAAGGCTGAATGTGAATTTTCCCTTCGAGCACCATGGCCAGCGCGTTCGGGTACTGAGCGGGAGGACATCCCCAATTTCCACGAGCTGTGGCATCAAAGGCCATCAAATTAGACATGCGCACTTCAAGTTTCTGCGCGGCGTACCCAACGATCGCCAGGTGAGCCCCCGGGTCGAGCAGGCTAAACGCCGTCTGTTGGCCGGCGACGGTCCCGCTGGTTTCGAAGATCTTGAGGCCGATCCCACGCCGTCCGCTTTGCTTGGCGAAAGACCGCACGGCCGACTTCACATCTGCGCACTCGCGGGCGTTCAGGGCCAGCGCAGCTCCATGCGCCGAGGCAAGCTCCAGCCGGTCCGCGTCAACATCGATGGCGCCGACGGCTGCGCCAAGCGCGGCGGCAATTTGCACTCCGAAACCGCCGATCCCGCCGGCTCCGACAAAAACCGCGACATCGTCGGCGTTCAGACCGGAACGGCGAATTGCCTCATACGGAGTCGTGACTGCGTCCGCGACGACCGACAGCATCGCCAGGGTCAGTCCCTTGGGAAGTTCTTCGGGTACCGGGCACAGGCCACGTGCCGGCACCCGTACGTAGGTCGCAAATCCTCCATCGGCATCATTGCCCGGCATGAACTGTTTGCGGCAGATGGTCGGACGCTCGCTGCGGCAGGCATGGCAATCGCCGCACGGAATTACCGCAGGCACAATGACGCAGCGCCCAATCCAGTTTCCCGCGCTCTCCCCGGCTAGCACGACACGGCCGGCAATTTCATGTCCGAGGATCAGCGGCAGCGCGTGGCGGGTGGGAATGCCCTCGTAAGCAAATCCAATGTCAGTGTGGCAAACCCCGCAGCCTGCTACCGCGATGATCACTTCGTCAGGAGAGAGTTCTCCCAGAGCCGTTTCGGCCCAGTCGAACTGGCCCTTGGCAACCATTGCGAGGCCCTTGCTCGTAGCAGGAAGGGAGAGTGCGCTTTGCGCGGGCAAGACTGTCGTCATCGGAGGACTCCGCACGCCAGAAATTCGAACGATCGTTCGAAAAAAGAATGAACCAAGGCTATCTTGGTTTGTGGATCGAGGAAGTGATTGCAATCACACCCGCCTGTGATTTGATGGCGGGAGGGCATGTCGAACAACCGTCGAGGGTTGGGAGATCCCAGGGCTCCGAAAAGCGCAAGAACCTGGTGGATCAGGACAGCAGCCCATGCTCCCGCAGTTTCCGGTACAAATTCCGCTCGCTGATTCCGAGAATCTTGGCCGCATTGCCGCGGTGACCGTGGCTGGCTTCGATCGCCAATCGGATGTAGGTGCGCTCCGCTTCTTCAAGCGTCGGAAGCGAAGCGTCCTGCGCTGAAGGACCGGCCGGCGGAGCAGGCTTCGAATTCCGCAAAGAGGCGGGGAGATGCTCAGGCAGAACGTTCGATCCCTCACTCAGCACCAGGGCTGCCTCGACCGCATGCAGGAGTTCGCGTACGTTCCCAGGCCAATCGTGCCGTCGCAGCATCTGCAGGGCCACTTCGCTGATCTGTTTGCTGGAGCCGAAGCGCTCGTTGAGCACAGTCACAAAATGTTGCGCCAGCAGGTCCACGTCGGATCCTCGGGCGCGTAGAGGCGGCACCTCCACTGTGATCGTGCTGAGGCGGTAAAACAGGTCTTCACGGAACAGGCCCTGCCGCACCATCGAGGACACATCGCGATTGGTCGCGGTCAGGATGCGGACATCGACCCGAATTTCGCGGGTGCTGCCGACGTGGCGGAACGTAGAGGTGTCGAGCACGCGCAGCAGCTTGGTCTGCGTCGCGGGGCTCACCTCCCCGATTTCGTCGAGAAAAATGGTTCCGCCGTTGGCGACTTCGAACAACCCGGGCTTGGCGCGGTCCGCTCCGGTGAATGCTCCACGTTCGTGGCCGAACAATTCGCTCTGTAGCAGGCTTTCCTGCAGTGCAGCGCACTCGACGACCACGAACGGCCGCGATCGCCGGGTGCTGCGCGCGTGAATCAGCTTGGCCACCCGTTCCTTGCCCGCGCCGGTCTCGCCGGTGATGAGCACGGTCGAATCGCTGGGGGCCACGCGATCAATCAGGTTGAGCAGGCGACGGAATTCCGGGCTCTCGCCGATGAAGGAATTGCCCAGATCCGGTGGGGTCAGACCGCGCTCGAGAAGATTCGCCCGCTGGCGCAGCGATCGCCGTTCGATCGCCCTTTGAATGCGAATTTGGAGTTCATCCAGCGGGCAAGGCTTCACCACATAATCGAAGGCGCCGATCCGGATCGATTCGATGGCTGTATCGATGGACCCGTGTCCAGTCAGCATGATGACCTCGGTTGCCGGCGTGGCGGTCTGGATGGCCTTCAGGGTCTCGATCCCGCCCATTGCGGGCAAGTGCAGGTCGAGCAAGACGACGTCGGGTTCCGCCGTCGACACTCGCTGGATTGCCTCCTCACCTGTGCCTACCGCGTCAACTTCGTAGCCGAGACGATTCAGTTCGCCCGCCATCACCTGGCGGAATGCCGTATCGTCATCGACCAGAAGAAGAGAGGGGGGCTTCATTGCTGATCCTTCGATTGCTGACCGGGATCGAGTGCCGGAATCACGACTTCGAATATCGACCCCTTTCCAACCGTACTCTCGACCAAAATGTTGCCTCCCCAACTCCGGACAGCGTTGAGCGACAGGAACAGACCAAGGCCGTTGCCGCCCTGGCGGAGGCTGAAAAAGGGCTCAAAGATCTTTTGACGGTATTCCGGAGCAATCCCGCATCCTTGATCGGTCACGCGAACGTGCACCGAGTCACCGCCTTCGGTGGCAACGATGACCTTGCCGCCCGGCTTCGATGCCTGAATCGCATTGAGCAGAAGATTGACCAGCAGGTTTTGCAACTCGGCCTCATCGGCCCGGATATGCAGAGTCGCTGCGAACGGCTGCACCGCAACGTCCACGGAGTTGGCGCGGGCCGTCGGATCAACAAGCCTCTGGGCGGCCGCGATCGCCGCACCCAGGTCTACGATATCTCCGGCATGCCGCTGGCCGCGCGACAGGCGTAGGAAATGCTGGGTGATCCCGCGACAGCGCAGGATCTGATCACGCGCGATCGTCGCGTTTTCACGGATTCTGGCCTGATCCATTTGCCCGCCTTGTCCGGTGGGTGTCTCGCGAAGGATTCCCTCCACGCACATCAGGGTCGTGGCCAGAGGGGTGTTCATCTCGTGCGAAAACCCGGAGGCCAGGATGCCGACCGACGCCAGGCGGTGGGACTCGGCCAGCTTCGCCTCGGCCGCGCGTCGCTCAGAGATGTCGCGCCAGACCTCCACGACTTGAGCGAGCCGCCCCGAGGCATCCAGAATCGGAGAAGCGTGGATTTCTTCCCAGGCCACGGTATCGTTGCCGGTTTTGCGCTCGTGAATCCGCACTTGGCGCGCGCCCGAGCGCAGACAGGCCAGGGTGGGGCAGTCGGACAGATTGCACGGACTCGGTCCGAGTTCGAAGCAGCAGCAGCCCAGAACCTGCTCGCGAGAGTTGCCGGCGCGCTGCAGAAAGGCGTCATTGGCCGCCATAATCTTTCGTTCCGCGTCCAGGACTACGATCCCGTCATCAATACTATTGATCACCGTTTCCAGTTGCTCCCGCTGGCTGCGGACTTCCCCGACCAGGCCTGAAA
>Ga0209517_10009758_pt1 | contig 10864 bp, 10 predicted proteins | sample PeaSoiMetSII2010_FD_187695 | JGI IMG/M metagenome (GOLD analysis project Ga0209517, IMG submission 187695) | Peat soil microbial communities from Weissenstadt, Germany - SII-2010 (SPAdes) (version 2) | ecosystem: Environmental > Terrestrial > Soil > Wetlands > Peat | place: Germany... | reverse complement strand
ATTCCTTCCCGTGCCTATCGAAGACTGCGTAGGTAAACACGTGCGTGGCGTGTGTACCCAGCCGCTGCTTAAGAACCTCTACAGCGTCATCGGAAAGTGGGACAGGAAGGGCGCCGCCTGGCGGCAGCGCCCGCGGGAACGCTATGCCACGATGCGGCCGGCGCGTTGGGCTTCACGCGCATAGGCGCTGATCGGTTTCTCGGCCTGGAAGTGGAGGTCGCGTTCGACTGGTAGCCCAAGGCGGCCGCGCAAGGTTGCTAGCTCCGTAAGGTACCACCCGTCGCCAAAGGTTCAAAACACGGTACCCGGCGCAGCAGAGGAAAATGTCGCGATTTTTCAGTACATGTTCGCAACGTCGAAATGATCTCTCTTGCGCATGCCTTTAACCCACATGCCGTAGCCACACCTGCCTGGGCACGCGGCTGCTTTACCTGCGCAATTCTTGTTTTCCCGGGATGCTGTGGTCACATTGTCGGTGTCTGACTCGTCGCTATTGACATGCGAACCAGTTGGCTGCTCTATATTGCCATTGTCTGGCTCCCCTGCTACGGAGGATGAAATGAATCAATTTGCTCTCTACAGCCCGCTCTCGAAGTGGACCAAGGGCGACTCCCCGCTAACGCCGTTTGTCTACCTTTCCCTCGGCATCGACTTGTCGGAACACGATGGCCATATCTTGTTGAGCGCACAATTGATGAGCCCCGAAGAGATCGACTATGCAGTCGCTCAGCTCAAGACCGAGCTGGATGAATTCCAGGTTACGGCAAAGAAGGAACTGAAAGAACTCCACGAGAGGATGCTGAAAACGTGACCGCTACACGTGCGCGCATTTCTATGGCCGGTATTGGCTACTATCAGCCACGTCGCCTACCTGGTTCAGACCGGCGAGCGACGAAGAAAACCTCGTCACGAACCGGGAGCGGATGATGAGTAGATATGCGGCCGTGGCGGTCGCGGCATTGCTTTTGATTGGATGCGCAAGCACGCCTCCGCAAGACAGTGGCTGGCGGGCGTGCTGGGTAGGAACGTGGATAGCGTGCAAGTAGCGGAATCGACGTTCTGCTCGGCGCTGGCGGGGGCGACACTCGCCGGGTTGACACCATGCAATTGGGTGTCCAGCAGAATGCGGTACTGTTCCGGAGAATAAAAACGGGACGCCACGACCTGCTTATGCCAGAGCAACCGCAGCATGATGTTTCGCGGCCAGTAATCCCGAAGCCCGCATTGAAGGTCCGCGCGCTGCTGGCGTCTCGCATAATCCTGGACGCCATCGTTATTGTCATGATCTTTGCCGTGCTGCTCACTGTGATAGGTGCCACGGCTGGGTTGATATTTGATTTTTGGGCGGCCGCCAGTGCTTTCCACGATGTTGTGTCCACCCACACGTTCGCACATGGCGTCGTCGATGGCATCGTTCGGGAGGTGGTTGTTGACGTTCTCTCGATCTTTGTTCTCATCGAGTTGTTTCGCGCCTTCAGTTACTACCTAAAGTTCGATCGCATCCGCTTGTGGGCGTTGGCCGAAGTCGGCATTGTGTTCATTTTGCGGGAAATCTTTATTGGCCTATACGAGCGCCGCATTGACTGGACGGAAATTCTGGCACTCGCCGTCTTTATGGCCGTACTCGTGGCAACACGGATTGCCGCCGTCCACTTTGAACCACGGGGCGATGCCCGTGCGTAGGTCGCGCCAGGCCGTGGTTTGCTAGCAGCGGCGCTCGGGATCCGACTACCTATCCGCCGATGCCGCGCGGATGATGGCTGCCAGCGACCGGACTATCTCGACGATCCGTCAGGTCGCCGATCACCCCGCGAGGCGCGCATCGACCTGTTCAAGAAGTTCGCGGATCCGGGCCTCCTCGGATTCACATTGTTTGACCAAGTCCGCCAGTTGGGCCACGGTCAAGGGTGCCCCGCCGTCGCCCACTTCACATACGGTATCAGGGCCGAAGCCGGCAATAGATGCGATTGCAAGGGCTGACCGGGCCGCGAGCAACGTCCGAAGGGCGTCGGCGCCCAGCGTGACCACATCGGCGCGGGCGCACGCAAGGTCAGCAAACAGGCTTTCGCGGGCTTGCCGCTGGGCAGGGTCGTCCAACGCGAAGATGATGCGCCTTGTGGCGCTGCGTGGGAAGTAGCCGGCTGCGCGTTCTGCCAGGGAGGACCGGGGGTGGATGACGAGTAATGCGCGGCTCTAGTAGCGGACGGCTACCGGCGGCGGTATCGTGCACGGTCGGCCAGGCACAGCACTCTGGGGGTGGCGTGGAAACCAAGGCAAACGTTGTTGGGATTGTGATCGGTACGGTGGCGGGCTTGCTGATTGGTGCGGGCGGCGGGTACATGTTCGCAACAAAGACCTATAACGATCAAGTTGCTGCGCTCGCCCAATCGGCGAACGCAAAGCTTGCCGCAGCGAACGAGCAGATCCAAAAGTCGAACGAACAGCAACAGGCACTAGCGATGCCGGACCTCCCAACTCGGGTGTCATTCCGGCCAGCATTGATTGGCAGTGGTCTAGTTGCTCAGATACAGAACTTCGGCGCCACTGAGCTCGTAATCGCCGCAACCGCCAAGAGCGCCGCCACGAATCAACAAAAATCATGGCGCCTCGTGATCGCCCCGGGTAAGAGTGCGAACATTGGTCATATGGAGGGATGGTCGTTCGCGGACGGCGATGAACTGGAGCTCGTTGAAAGTGGCTACCGGCCGCTGAAGTTCCACGTCGCCAGATAGAGATGGACTGCGCGCGATGCTCCCGCGCGCCCTCACCCCGCAGGTGGTCAGCGCGCGGGCCCGCGTCCGCGGTTGCTCTACCTGGACGCACTTTAACGGCCGCATTTCCGCCGACCACCTGGTCTGCGAGGAACGCGGTGGCACCCAGGTAATCGGCCAGCCTGCGCAACGGCTACGCCTTCTGGGACCTGAAGCATGCGAGAGTTGACAGGTAATGCGCGCTATTAATCGCAAGAGACCGCCTTCCCAGTAGCCATAAACGACTCCGTGCAGCTTCCCATGCTCTCGCTGGGTAATCTTCTGCTGAGGGGGACATTGCTACGAACCTAATTGCAGCGTGAAACCGCAAAAGGCACAATGCGGTCAGGAATGAATTCGCTCAGCATCGCGCCTAACTCATTGTCGGCGAAGGGCGAGCAGAATCTCGACAAGTTCATAACGAAATGACATCGCCCCGGGACCTGCTCCATCGCCTGTTTGACTACATTGGCGAACAGCTAAAGGACATCGATCCGCGAGGCTATCGACTCTCCAGCCAAAGCGGGTTCTTGCGCCGGCCTGATGATCTCGCCGGTCTCCCGGGTGTCACGCACAACATCCCAGTCGAGGGAGACCACATTTGGCTGCGCGTCGAAAGGCTCGATGCCGATCGGCCTCCCGCTGTCCCCGCACGCTATCGAGCTCTCATTCGGGTCGTTGCTGACCCGGACGGTCCAGCGCCCAGCTTGAACGAGGCCCAGCTGCAAAACTTGGTGACAGCCGCAGCGAAGGGCAAGTCAAAAGAAGCGCGCAAGAGCCTCGAAGAGCAAACACGCAACGACGCCAATCAGGCCGTGGACGAATACACGAAGCTTTGGAACGCGTGGGCTATAGGCGAGAGGCCCCGACGTAAAACCATAAGCCTTTATGGGGATCTGTTTGCCATAAAGCACGCGCTCGAAGCCGAGGAGACTGCAAAGCCGATTGAACTGGTGTGGGGTATGGGCATAACGACGTGGTTACTCCAGTTCAAAGGCAAAGGCGTTGAATTCGAATATCCCTTGCTGACACAAACACTCGAAGTCGCGCTCGATGAAAGGTCGCTCGCGCTTGATGTTCGGCCACGCGCGACCAACGTGCGTCCAGAATTCGATGCCTTCGTGGCTTGCTCCATCACTGGTGCCGCAGAGGTCGACCGTTCCGTACGTGAATCGATTGAAAGGACCAAGGAGCGGCCGGTAACGCCATTTGACGCGGGAAGTTACACCGCTTTGCTCAAACTTGTCGCTGGCAATTTGGACAGCGAAGGTAGGTACCAGGAAGTTCTCGCGAAGAACGAGCCAGTGCCGCGCGCAGGAGAGCACATTGTTGTTTCGGATGCGTGGGTGATTTTTTCGCGCCTCCGCGCTAATAACGTGCTTGTTGATGACTTGGCCCGCCTGCAGGCGAAGCTTGCAGCAGGTTGTGAACTGCCTGACGGCGTCCTTGCATTGGTGTCGCCACCCTCGGATGAGCCGGTCGAATACGAGGCCGTAAATTTTCGCGGACTCTCCAGTCGCGGAGATTCATCAGGCGGAAGAGTGCCAACGGAGCTCTTCTTTCCCCTCCCGTACAACGAAGAGCAGGTCACCATCGTTTCCCGATTGGAGAACGCTGCGGGCGTCACTGTTCAGGGGCCGCCTGGAACGGGCAAGACGCACACTATCGCCAACATCATTTGCCACTACCTGGCGACCGGGCGGCGTGTGCTCGTTACGTCAAAAGGCGAGCCGGCGCTCGATGTCTTGCAGTCGAAAATCCCAAAGGAAGTTCAACCACTCACCGTCGCCCTGCTGACCGGTGACCGAGAGGGCATGCGGCAGTTTCAGGGCTCCATTGAGGCAATTCAGCACCAGGTATCGCAGCTAAATCCGGCCCTCTGCCAGCAGGAGGTTGACACGTATAGGCAGTCGATTGACCGTGCGCACGCTGAGCTTGCCAATATTGACCGCCGTGTCGATGAAATCGCTCTCTCGCAGCTTGGCGACGTCGAATTCGATGGTGTTCAAATGCGCGCGCAGAAGCTTGCGGACCTGGCAGTGACGGGGCGTGAGCGGTTTGGCTGGTTCGATGACGAAATAGCCTTTGGCGACGCCCCGCCCCTTTATGTGTCCGAAGGCCACGTGCTTCGTGAGGCACGACGCACCCTGCAGTCGGACCTTGCCTATGTTCAGGCCCGGATACCCTCGGCAGATGACTTCCCAGGCGCAGCAGCTGTCGCCGAGCTGCACGGCGTCATGTGCCGCATTCGCAGCTATGAAGCGCAAGAGCGCGATGGGAAACTACTGGAGCTAACCGCGCTGACCCAGGGCGTATTGGCTGCGGCGCGTTTGCTGCTTGCGAACGTGGACCAAGCCGTCAAGCTTGCTGAAGAACTCAGCAGCTTTGAAGGAGGGTGGCCAATGGAGCTTCGCCTCAAATGCAGACTTGCGTCATTTGCCTCGGAGCGCCAAGCACTTGAGTCGCTATTCGCTGACCTTGAGACCTTGGTCCAAGCGCGTGCCGAATTCCTACGTCGCCCGGTGGAGGTCAGTTCTGCATGCCTGGCCTCGATCAAAGCACGCGAGGCCATCAGCCGGGGCGCGCAAACGGGAAAGCTATTCGGGCTGGTCGCCATCAGCTCCGCTGAAACCAAGGAATTGCTCGGTGCGGTCAAGGTTTCGGGGCTTGCACCTGCAACAAAGGAAGATTGGGGAGTGGTTCAACGCTACCTGGGCCTGCATGCGCGTGTAGTGAGCTTTGTCGTGCGGTGGAATGGGTTCGCCGAAGCCCTGTCTGTTCCCAAACTCGAGGGAGGTGTCGCAAATTTGCGGCAAATCGAGTTGACAGCGACCGCGGCTCGCAAGGCGCACGACCTTGCAATGAATTTTGATGCGACGGTTCCAAGTCTTGCGCAAAAGGTCTTTGCCAAGCCGCCGCTAAAGGAACTCATTGGCGGAGCAGAACAGCTCAAGGAAGTACGCGAGCATCTCGTGCGCCATTTAAGTAAAGCCGAACTTTCTCGGGCTGCAACCCAATTCTCGACATTGCAGGAAAAGCTTTGGGGCAAGTCCGGTCCGGTCACGGGCGCACTTCGCACGTTTCTTTCATCAGTGCTAGGTAACAATAAGTTTGCGCCCGAGAGCGTGGCGGCGAGCTTTGCTGAACTCATCGCCGAGTTGCGGCGCATTACCGCGCTCGCGCCATTGCTCGGCGCTGTGCGTGAGGCTGCGAAGCGATTGACAGATGCGGGTGCGCCTAAGCTCGCTGCGCGTGTACGAACGGTTCCCGTCGACATCTCGGGCGAAGACAAAGCATTTCCTGCTCTTTGGCGCGAGGCGTGGAACTGGGCCCGCATCAAGGCGCACTTGGAGGAAATTGAAGCGCGTGAAGAGCTGGTCACCTTATCGGGTCGTCGTCGTGACCTTGAGGTTGGGCTAGCGAAACTCTATCGCGACATGGTTGCGCGTGCGGCTTGGCTTGCAACAAAACGCAATTCGACACCTAAGATTTTGCAAGCGCTTGCTGGATACGCGACAGCGATTCGTAAAATCGGCCAGGGAACAGGTCCAAATGCCGTACGCTATCGCCGTGATGCGCGTGATGCGATGACGGACGCCGCGGGAGCCGTGCCGTGCTGGATTATGAGTCACTTCAAAGTCTCCGAGTCGATGCCGGCAAACATTGGAGCCTTCGACCTCGTTATTGTTGACGAAGCAAGCCAGTCCGACCTTTGGGCACTGCCGGCCATTGTTCGCGGCGCAAGGATTCTGGTGGTCGGCGACGACAAGCAAGTCTCGCCCGACCCCGGTTTCATTGACAGCCAGCGCATTAACGAGCTAAAGAACCGGTTCCTGTCGGACCAGCCGTACGGCATGGAGATGACGCCGGAAAAATCTCTTTACGAGCTTGCCGCACGGGTATTTGCTGCAGAACAAGTAATGCTGCGGGAGCACTTCCGGTGCGTTCCTGCCATCATCGCATACTCCAATCGGAATTTTTACAAGGACGCCATTGCGCCGCTGCGCATCCCAAAATCGTCCGAACGTATCGACCCACCGCTTGTAGACATTTATGTGCCAGATGGCGTTCGAAGCACGAACGACAGCAATCAAGCCGAAGCCGACGCCATCGTTGCCGAAATAAAGACCATCCTTGCCGCCGAGCGCTTGGCCGGCCGCACGATTGGCGTGATTTCGTTGCTTGGGATGGAGCAAGCCAAATACATTGACACCCAAGTGCGGCGCGATTGCAGCGCTACAGAGCTCTTGCACCGAAAGTTTGAATGCGGAGATGCACGCACCTTTCAAGGCAGTGAGCGAGACATCGTCTTCTTGTCCCTCGTTGTGGATAAGGCCAACTGCAAGGCGGTGTCGGGAAACATGTTCGAGCAACGTTTTAACGTGGCAGGTAGCCGCGCTCGGGACAGAATGTATTTGGTTCGTTCAGTAGACCTGCCCGACCTGTCTGACAAGGACCTGCGCCAAACGTTGCTTGCGCACTTTAGCAAGCCTATGGTGCCGTCTAAGGAAGAAGCGGAAACCCTCATCAACCTCTGCGAATCTGGATTCGAGCGGGACGTATTTGCCCAGCTGACCCAACGTGGGTATCGCGTCGTTCCACAAGTCAAGTCTGGCGCTTATCGCATTGATATGGTGGTCGAAGGTGCGTCAGATGCTCGCCTTGCCATCGAATGCGATGGGGACGAATTTCACGGCCCGGACCGTTGGGCGCAGGACATGACGCGCCAAAGAGTTCTCGAACGGGCGGGCTGGACATTTTGGCGATGCTTCGCGTCAACCTGGACGCTGCGAAAAGACGAAGTGATCGCGGAGTTGCTGGAACGACTAACTGCAATGGGAATAGAGCCGCTTGGCGCGCTCGACCGAGGCGCTGCACTTGTGGAAAAACGCGTTTGGCGTGCCCCGCAAGAGGGGAACGGAAGTTCGGCTGTAAAGGCCGCCCTTGAAGCGGCCGCCGGAGCAGGCGGTAAGGCCCACGGCGATGAGCCTTAGTGACCTACGCCGCGATTTGCTGGCGGCAGATCCGAAGGCCACCTCAGACGCGTTGCTGTCGAAAACCAATCGAGCGAAGACGAGAACGGTCGTTGTAAAAACAAGGTTCGACGCTGGAACGGTGGATGAAGCGGTGCAGCGGTGCGCACTCCGTCACCATGTAAAGGCTACCCCTCTCACGTGCACTTGACTGCCACTCCTGCCAGGGCACGCGGCCGCTTCACGTACACACACTTCAATGGGCGCTGGCTCGCCGACCATGATCATTGGTGTGCTGTAGAGCACCAAGCCGCCGAGCCACCCTCTTCGCTTCGCCGACCATCGGCGGAATGAAGTTCTTCATGGGTATCGATCTGAGCGTTTGTCGGAATGCCGTCCACTCGTTCGTCTGTGTTACGTTTCGCGTGGCATTGAACCGAGACTTGAGCTTTTCGACATCGCGAAGACTCAGGCTGAATCGAAAGTACAACCACACGCAGCGGCTGATGATCTCCGCGGGGAAGCGATGGCCTTTGTAAGCGCTGGCAGGCAAGGCACAAGGCGCAGTGTTCATCGCCTCATCAAATCATGATAGCGGCAAGTTGACAATGCCGTCACCGGTCGTCGGGCGCGTCACGGCGCCGGTCGGCCATCCTTGGCATCTTATGGACGGCGGCGTGTGGTCGCGCTACGCTTTCGGCATGGTCACGTTCTGCAAGAACTGCGGAAAAGTCTTCGTCTTGGTGCCCGACCCTGGAATCCTGTCGCTGAGGTTGCTGCGATGCAAATGCGGGCACTCCCAGATCGTCACTGTTTGGTCGGTGCTCGACAAGCCAATCGGCCGTCGCCCTTTCCCATGGTTGCCGGGCCACCCACCGTCGCGCTAGGTCGTGAGGGCCAAGAACCTGGCACCCGTTCTCGACGGCGGCGGTCAAGCACCCCGACGGCTGGTCGCATTTAGCGCATGGCTCTTAGCGCAGCTGTCCACCGCGTCATCCACCTTCGCCATCTTGAGTGTCGTTACGATAACGATGTGGATCGCGTTTTGGTCCTTTGATAGGCCGAGGGAGACTGTGGCGCTGGGATCTTCGGCGAGATAGGCGGGAAGGTCATTTTGGAACCTGGTTAGCGCAGCAACCACTTCCGCGCCGGTTAACCGTGGATGACCGGCACGCGGCGGGCCGCCGCCGTAGAAGACGCGGTAGGCATAGCGGTTCATGTCGTGCCTCTCTCCGAGGTCGGGCGAATGCCTCCCCAAGGCCAGCATCGTACGGTATGCGTGCTACGGCGTTATGCAATCCTCGCGGGAGGCGGCGACCAAATCCAGCCGCCTGCGGCGCTGCGCCGCTCGCGGACAGCCTTTGCCCCTATCCCGAGGCCGATCCACGCTCCTGCACACGATTTTCTGCCTCGGTGGGCCCAATCTCGCTCACTATGCGCTTTTTTGCCCGCAAGGCGGCGCTTGTAATGCCGGAAGCCATGGCGTAACGTCACCCAGGGGACGAACCATTCCCGAAAAGGAGACGCACATGGACGACACGAACGTCTGGCAAAGCATCCGATTCTTCACGCTGGTAGTTGTAGGGATTAGCGCGGTCGGTTTACTGTTTTTTGCTGTGGCTTGATTTTCTAAGGAGTGATACGCGCGTCAATCCGGCGGCGGAGGGAACGCTCGCGTTGCCTTACACTCCCGTCTCTGGTCGTCGGACCAGCGCCGCCAAAAGAGGTGGTCCGTAGGCGGTTCCAAGAGGCAGGGGCGCGGAAAGCCGCGCTGCTACAAGCGGTAGAAAGAGTCCGCCGCAGTTTGCCTTCGTCGGCATGTGTTCGTCATCTGTAGTCGTGAAATCGTGGTAACCGCAAACAGAACCGTGATCGGCTGCCGGACGCCTAGCTGCGCGCGATCTCCAGATTTCAATCTGGCGATCTACGACATCACTGCGGCTGTGTTGTGACATGCAGGGTCAGCCCGGCGTGTTTTTGCAGGTGGCCCAGCACGGCGAATAGATTGCGTGCCTGGGGGTTGCCGCGCGGCCCGAACATGCGGATCAGGCTCTTTGGTGATGACCCGGTCTCTGCTCCGAGCTTCTCAAAACCGACCGTCGCCTTGATGTAGTCGCGCAGGATCGCTTTGCCGGCGTCCACGCCACCGAGGTTGACGGATAAGGGCGGTAATAAGACTATTTCTCGTCGATCAACCGTGAATACGGTAAATCATGAATCTCCAGGGGATTGCCAGCCTCGAGAACCTCTCGCCATTGAGGTACTTCGGATTCTGCTCCGCGCAACATCAACACATACTTACCGTCCTCGACAGCCTTGTGTAGCGCTTGGATCTTTTCTTCCGGAATCCCCGCACGGTGGAAGGCGACGGCCAGTTGCGACAATGCTGCCGCCCCGGCCATGGCACCGGCCATGGCACCGGCTCCTACCAACGCTCCTCCCGCGATGGCTTCCACAATGTATCCGGCTGCCGCCACCGCGCCAATTCCCGGAATTAGGAAAAATCCAGCAGCCCCCGCAAGCATCCCCCACAATCCACCCCAGACAACGCCTGTCTTCCCCCAAGCCTTCATGCGCTCGCCGGCGTTAAGGATATAAATACCCAAGGGGTCGTCCCCTATCGCGTGTATCCGTCCCAAGACGGAAATAAGATCCATCTGGTAATTCTTGTCGATTAGGCGCTTTACAACGGCCTTGGCCTTCTCCTCATCCGGGTATACCGCGACCAGCACACGGTTTTTCTCACGCCAAGACGATCTTTCGGTTGCACTCATATCGCTTCTCCCCGGTTCTGCCGGTCGGTCGAAGACTCGTAGTTTATTAGGTCATGTCCCAATACGCGCAACTCGTCGGGCGGCTGTAAGAGGTGCGCGGGAACGCCGAGATGCTCGGTCGATTGCGAGCCCTTGCACGCGAGGGACCGGTCACGCTCGTGTATTCGGCTCATGACGAGATGCATAACGACGCCGTCGTGCTGCGGGATCTGATCCTGGGACGGTAGGCGATTTTCTTCAGGGCGCGAAATATCCGAGGGCTATCGCCTCATCATCTGCCCAGGCACCGCGTCACGTTGCGGCCGGTGCTTGGGCTCCGCCCTGCTTGGCCTCCACGCGATTCATGGTGTCGATCGCGAGATTCGAG
>Ga0209517_10009757_pt1 | contig 10864 bp, 11 predicted proteins | sample PeaSoiMetSII2010_FD_187695 | JGI IMG/M metagenome (GOLD analysis project Ga0209517, IMG submission 187695) | Peat soil microbial communities from Weissenstadt, Germany - SII-2010 (SPAdes) (version 2) | ecosystem: Environmental > Terrestrial > Soil > Wetlands > Peat | place: Germany... | reverse complement strand
CGGCTCGTGAGGGGTAAAACGCGCGGAGAGCGCCGCCGAAACCGCGTTCACATCCGTTGCGTCGATCAGCACGAACCAGTCGCCGGCTCCGGCGCTCGCCGCGGAAGGAATTTCCTTTGTCGGTCCCGACAATGCAGGATCGCTCTCGAGCAGATGCATCGAAATGATGCCGTCGAGCCGTATCGGATCGAGCGCAGCGCCAAGCGCGGCGCGCAAACTGTCTTGGCTGCTCGCGGTGGGGCGAAGGCGGACGATGCCGAGCGCCGCTCCACGTCCCTGACCGCTGCTGATCGTGATGCGCGTCACCGCGCGGATCATGTTCTTGAAACGCGCCATGGTCTTTTTCGACCACTCGGTCGGATTGGCCAGCTGCGCTTTGTAAGCCGGGCTATCCAGCACGTCGATCGTCCGGGTCGAGTAGAGGCAGAGATATTTCGGGGAACCTTGATGGGCGATGTAACGCCTCGCCTCGAGAAATCCCTCGATGGCGACACGCTCGTCGAGATGTTCGCGGTCGTACCAGCGATTGAACTCGGCTTCATCCGATGCGTCGATGTCCATCGACGTCAGCAGCATGCCTTTCCCGGCGAGCGGCATTTTATGTTCCTTTCATGCAGGAATCTAACCCTCATCCTGAGGAGCGCGCACTAGCGCGCGTCTCGAAGGATGGCACCGGGCCTCATGGTTCGAGACGGCGCTAGCGCGCCTCCTCACCATGAGGGGACAGGTACATCGTGGCGGGGTCATCGGTGGATCTTCGAGGCGATGTCGGCGATCGCCTTCATCACCGCGTCACGGACGCCGGGATCGTAGAGCGTGTGTCCGGCGCCTTCAACGATGCGAATTTCAGAATCGCGCCAGACTGCGGCCAGCGCATGCGAAATGGCGGGCGGACAGAGCAGGTCGTAGCGGCCTTGCACGATGATGCCGGGAATGCCCGTCAGTTTTCCTGCTTCTGCCAGCAGTTGCCCGGGCCGCATGAAGCAGTCGTTCTGGAAATAATGCGCTTCCATGAACGGCGTGGCGGGAAGCGAGCGTGACGAGGCCAGGGCTTGGCGATCCAGACGCGTCCGTCCCGGAACATGTTCGGAGAGGATCCGTTCGGTGTCGTGCCAGGCGTGGGCGAACGGGCCGTGTACGGCAGGATCAGTGTCGAGAATGCGCCGCCAATACGCATCGAGCGGAGTGTTGCGTTCCGCCTCGGGCAGCAGGCCGATAAAATCATCGCTCAGGCCGGGATAGAAGCGCGGCAATGCATCGAGGAAGGCGCCCTCGAGTTCGCCGCGCGTGCCCAGGAAGGTCGCGCGCAGCACGATGCCCGACACCCGATCCGGATGCGCCTGCGCATACGCCAATGCCAGTGTTGCGCCCCAGGAGCCGCCGACGATGATCCAGCGTGAGAAGCCGAAATGCTCGCGGATCAGTTCCATGTCGGCGATCAGATGCGGCAGCGTATTGTCCTCGCGGCCGCCTTTGGGCCGGCTTTTTCCGGCGCCGCGCTGATCGAACAAGACGGCATGGAAGCGCTCGGGGTCGAACAGCCTGCGATGATCCGGCTGACAACCGCTGCCGGGCCCGCCGTGCAGATAGACCGCGGGGATTCCGTCGGCGCGGCCGACCGTTTCGACGTAGATTTCGTGACCGTCGCCGACCGCGATAAGTTGCGACGTCAGGGGTGCGAACGGATCGGCGTGGGTAGCTGAAGATTTTCCGCCACCGGCGTCAGGTGCCATGGTCGCCGTCCGTCTCCGGCGTGCCGCCCGCAAAATTGCGATAGATGAAGCGGTTGTTGTCACCGGCCGCTTCCGCTTCCGCCAATTTGAAAATCTTCTCATGCAGGGGCGAGAGCGTGCAGGCCGGATCGGTATTGCCGGCATCGCCGGTCAGCGCAAAGGCCTGGCAGCGGCAGCCGCCGAAATCGACTTCCTTGAACTCGCAGCTCTTGCATGGCTCCGGCATCCAGCCGGTGCCGCGATAGCGGTTGAAGGCCTCGGAATTCTGCCAGATCCAGGCGATCGAATGATTGGACCGCACAGATTCGAATTCGAGCCCGGTGATGGTCTCGGCGGCGTGGCACGGCAGAATCTTGCCGGCGGGCGAAATGTTGAAGAACTGCCGGCCCCAGCCGCCCATGCATTTCTTCGGCCGCAGCGCGTAATAGTCGGGCACCACGTAGTCGATCGCAAGCGTGCCCTTGAGCCGCATTTGTGCTTCCTCGACGATCCGGCTCGCTTCCTCGATCTGCTCGAGGGTCGGCATCAGCGCGGCGCGGTTCTTCAGCGCCCAGCCGTAATATTGCACATTGGCGACTTCGAGCCGGTCGGCGTCGAGATCGACCGCCATCTGGATGATGTCGGGCAATTGGAACAGGTTTTGCCGATGCATGACGGCATTCACCGTCAGCGGCAAATCCAGTTCGCGCGTCCATTTCGCGACTTCGATTTTCTTGGCGTGCGCCCCCTTGAAACCGGCGACGCGGTCGGCGACCACGGGCTCGTTGCCCTGAAAACTGATCTGCACATGACACAGCCCGGCATCCGCCAGCGCGGCAAGTTTTTCGCGATTTAAAAGCACGGCCGAGGTGATGAGGTTGGAGTAGAGCCCGACGTCGCTCGCGTGCCGGACCAGTTCGACCAGATCCTTGCGCGCGGTCGGCTCGCCGCCGGAGAAATGAATCTGCAGCACGCCGATCTCGGCGAGTTCGGAGAGGACTTTCTTCCACTCCTCTGTGGTGAGTTCGCTGCCCGCGCGATCGAGTTCGACGGGATTGGAACAATACGGGCATTGCAGCGGGCAGCGATGCGTCACTTCGGCAAGCACCGCGAGCGGAATTCCGAAAGTCTCCGCCGTCGAGCGCCCTGATTCCAGCGCGGCGAGGCCGTCATGGGCAGCGGTTGTTTTGCCGTCGGCGAGAGTGCTCATGACGTGCTCTCGCGCGCTTCGGTGAGGAAGCCCTTGTCGGCCAGGTCCTGCAGCATGACGATGACGTCGGTCGCGATCGCGCCGCGGTCGGCCAAGTATTTGGCGGCGAGCTGGTCGACCATGTCGGCGACGCTACGGACGCCGTCGCAGAGCTGCAGCACTTCGACGGCGATTTCGTCCGGCGCCAGCACCCGCTCCGGCGCCAGGATCACCCAGACCTGCCGCGTCTCATCGAATTTCAGCCTGGTGTGGCGCGGCAATTTCGGCCGGCTCGTCTCGCTGACACTGATGTTGCGGCTTGCTGCCATTGCTTTTCTCTAACTCGTACTCGGAACGAACGCGCCCGGGGGAATGTGGCCGTCGACATAGGCATGATACAGCGCATCCAGCTGAACCCATAGCACATTGGTCTTGAAGATCAGCGCGTTGCAGACCGCCTCGCGTTCCTCGGGCGTCTTGGCATGAGCCTTGACGAAATCGAGGGCGAAGCCGGCGTCGCGCGGCGCCTGCGTCAGGCGGCGGCTGAAATAACTCATGATATCCGGGTTGACGAAGTCATAATGCGCCAGCATTCCCGAGATGCGCTCCTCGTGCAGGTTCGGCGCAAACAGTTCGGTGAGCGAGGAGGCGATGGCCTCGAGCGGGCTCTTGTCGCGCACGAAATGGACATAGGCCTCGACCGCAAAGCGCGTCGCCGGCAGGATTCCTTCGGTGGATTCGACGTAAGCCGTATCGAGCCCCAGTCCCTCGGTCAATTTCAGCCAGCGCTCGATCCCGCCCTCAGTGCCCAGATCGCCGTCGTGATCTTCTATGCGATGCCGCCATTCGCGCCGGATGCCGCGGTCGCGGAAACGCGAGATCACCACCGCATCCTTGATCGGGATCGTGCTCTGGTAGTAGTAGCGGTTGAGCGCCCAGGCCTGCACCTGTCCCTTGTTCAGCTTGCCGCCGTGCAGCAGCCGGTGAAAGGGATGCAGGCTGTGATAGCGCGTGGCGCCGATCTGGCGCAGCGCCGCTTCCAGCTCCTCGGCGCTGTTCAGCCTGGTTTTGCCGCCGAGCGAAAACGCGGTCATCCCCTCTAGCGTCATGGCGTTCAAAGCGCGATCTCCGTTCCATCCTCAGGGATTTGCCACCCCGCCCGCTCGGCGATTTTGCGTTCCGCAGAATAGCGCAGCAGCGCCGGGTTGGAGTTGTTGATATGCAAGAATATCTTCCTGTCGATACCAAGACCGTCAAGGGCTGCGATTGCGCCGGCTTCGCCGGACATCGCGATATGTCCCATGGCCTGCCCGGTCTTGTTGCCGAGGCCGGCCCTAATCAATTCGTCGTCGCGCCACACCGTGCCGTCGAAGAAGACCAGCGGCGCGCCGGCGAGCCGCGATTTGAGGTCATCGGTCACCTCGGCGCAGGCGGCGAGGAAATAGAAGAATTTGCCGGTCGCCTTGTCACCGATGCGAAGGCCGAGCGTATCGCCCGCGCCATCTTGGCCCGCCGGGTGAGCCTGTCCCTCCAGGTACCACGCGCTCTTGCCGGACACCGCGAACGGCAAAATCTCGATGCCCGAGGGCGATCCGTCGGGCAGCGCCGGCTCGAAGGTCTCGTCCACCTGGACAGGCTGGCGGCGCACGTTCTTTTCATTCAGCACGTTGAAGATGCTGTTGGACTTCAGGATCGCGAGCACCTTGGCGTGCGCATAGATCGTGAAAGGCCAGCCTTCGCGCATCGACAACAGGCCCGCGACCGCATCGATTTCGCCATTGGTCAGGATGACGCCAGCGACCGGGCTGTGACGAAGCTTGCCGGGGGCGGGGTGAAGCTGCGGCGTCGCGATCAGTTGCTGGCGCAGATCGGGCGACGCATTGATCAAAAACCAGTGATCGCCGTCGGCGCTGATCGCGATCGAGGCCTGGGTGCTCTGTAGTTCGGGATGCTTGGTTCGCGCGGCCTGACAAACCGGACAGCCGCAATTCCACTGCGGAACGCCACCACCTGCCGCCGCGCCCAGGACGACGACGCGAAGCATGATCCCGTCTCCTGGAATTTTATGAGCCTTCCGAGCTTCGATTCGAGCCGCGCTACTTGGGCTCGATACTCGCAACTGGGCTATTCGGAAAAGCTTCAAAGGTGGAAGCGGGTATAGACAACGTTCCCGGATCAGGAACGCGTCACTCCCGGCTATCCACCTTCAGTCAAGAATGAAGCTGTCGCAGCCGCTTACTTGCGGGCGGCGCACGCATACATGTTGATTTCCATGCCGACCGGCACTTCAACGATCTTCGGTGTCTTCCAGGCCATTTTGGCTCTCTCCTTGTGAAATCGGACGAACTCCGCCCTCTTCAATAAGGTAGTGCTAAACCAAAAGTTCGCCAGCAAAATCTTTATTTCCAAAGGGACAGGCCGGTTCATGCTGCGATGCAGCAAATCTAGCCGGGGAAGCTGTCAAACCAATGCCAGATCAATGGGTTCTAGTAGCGGCCATCCGAACGCCGAGGCTGGCCCGTCCCGCTCGGCGAAATCGAGATAAAGCACTTGTGAGAAACACACGGCGCCGGATCGGCTTAACCCAACCGCAACAGGTCCAGACCATGCCGCGATATTTCTTCAATACGCGAATCGGCGACGAATTGGTCGCTGATCCCGAGGGCGAAGAGCTGCGGGATCCCGATCGCGCCTGGGAAGTCGCCCGCGCCATGATCCAGGAATTGCTGAAGAGCGAGGGCACGGAAGACCTTTTGCGGGCGGTGCTCGAAGTGACCGACGATGAAGGGGAGATCGTGCTTGAGTTTCCCTTTGCCGAGGCGTTTTTCGATATCTCCGACGTTCCCGTCACAAAGCACTGATAGCAGGTCCTGCCGGCCAGCCCGAAGATGTTTCCGATTGCGCGCCGACAGAAAAATATTCAAGACTGTGCACCTGAAGTCCACCGGCAGGGGCAGACGCTTGCCCATGCGAGGACCAAAAGACTTCGACAATGGGAGAACATTATGAGGATCTGCTCATCGGCGCCGCGCAGCCTGCTGCTGGCTGGTGCCTTCCTGGGAATATTGACATATGGCGCCACCGCGCAGCAGGCGGCCAGTCCGCCGGCCGCGGCGCCTGCCGCCGCGCCGCTTCCGCCGGGTTCGGCGCTGATCGGTCGGCCGGACAACGAAGCGGCACAGAAGCTTGCACCGGTCGCGCCGCCTCCGCTTGCGGCCGCGCCCGACAAACTGCCGCTGGCCAAGCTGAAGGTGCCGGCCGGCTTCAACATCGAGGTCTACGCCGCCGGCATGGCGAACGCCCGTTCAATGGCGTTGGGTGACAAGGGCACGGTGTTTGTCGGCAGCCGCCTGCTCGACAAGGTCTATGCCATCGTCAACAAGGACGGCAAGCGAACGGCCAAGGTCATCGCTTCGGGCCTCTATCGGCCGAACGGCGTCGCGTTCAAGGACGGAACGCTCTACATCGCCGAGCTGTCGAAGGTCTCCAAGATCGAAAAGATCGAAGACAATCTCGATAACCCGCCGAAGCCTGTCGTCATCTACGACAAGTTGCCGAAGGACGAAGCCCATGGCTGGAAGTTCATCGCCATCGGGCCGGACAACAAGCTCTATGTTCCGGTCGGACAGCCCGGCAACAATGTGCTGCATGACGACGCCCACGGCCAGATCCGGCGGATCAACCTCGATGGCACCGGCGCGGAAGTGGTCGCGCTCGGCGTCCGCAACACCGTCGGTTTCGACTGGAATCCGGAAACCAAGCAGCTCTACTTCACCGACAATGGTCGCGACTGGATGTCGGAAGACGTTCCCGAGGATAAGCTCAATCGCGTCACCAAGGTCGGTGAGGACTTCGGCGCGCCTTACTGCTACCAGGGAAATATTCCAGACCCTGAGTTCGGCTGGGGACATTCCTGCAGTGAATTCACCCCACCTGTCGGCTTGATGGGACCGCACGCGGCCGCACTCGGCATGCGCTTCTATACCGGCAGCATGTTCCCGAAGAGCTACAAGAATGCCATCATCGTGGCCCGGCACGGTTCCTGGAACCGGTCCAAGAAATTCGGCGGTGACGTCGTCGTCGTCCATCTCAACAAGGACGGCACGGTCAAGAACATCGAGCCGCTGATCACCGGTTTCCTGGAAGACAACAAATATGTCGGCCGGCCGGTCGATGTGATGCAGTTGAAGGATGGTTCGCTCCTCGTCTCCGACGACTGGAACGGTGCCGTCTGGCGCGTCAGCTACGGCAAGCAGAAGGTCGCCGGGCAGTAAATCGCAGACGACGATCGGGGGCAGCTTAAGGCTGCCCCCGATTTTTTGTTTTTGAACGGTGTTGCTTCAGGCGGGGTCAATGCGGAAAATAATAACGGCGCTGGCATTTGCATCGCTGGCTTTCCCGGCAAGCGCCGAAACCATCGAACAGCGTGCCGCTGCCTGCTTTGCCTGTCACGGCGAGCATGGACAATCCGAGACCGAAAACACGCCCTCGCTCGGCGCCCAGCAGGCACCCTATGCGCTGATCCAGCTCTTCATGTTTCGCGAAAAGCTGCGAACCTTCGAACCCATGAACGAAATGGCGAAGTCGTTCACCGACGACGACCTTTCGAAGCTTTCCGATTTTCTCGCCAAGCTGCCGAAGCCTGTGCCGCCGGCCGATGCCGGGGAGCTAACGCGAATGCAGCGCGGCCAGGCGCTCACGCAACAGAATCGCTGCAACAGCTGCCACAATGCCGATTTCTCGGGCAAGGAAAACGTTCCCCGTATCGCCAACCAGCGCGAGGATTATCTCGTCAAGACGCTCGGCGAATACAAGGACAACAGCCGCCACGGCTATGACGGCACCATGGCGGACGTGATGGGTCCGATCACCAAGGAGCAGATCGCCGATCTTGCCTATTATATTGCTCGCGTCCGCTGAATAACCGAGGCCGCTGGCGCCATCGTCGTGAGGGCGCTACAACTTGCCTCGATGACGGGAGTTGGTCATGGAAGATCTCTGGCGCCTGTCGGCTCGCGAACTCGCGGGCCTGATCAGGTTGAAGAAGGTTTCGGCGAAGGAGGCTGCTTCAGCCGCGCTTGCGCGACTGGATGCGGTCAATCCAAAACTTAATGCGGTCATCGACCATCGGCCGGAAGAGGTGCTGGCGCAGGCTGCCCGCGTCGATGCGTCGATCGCGCGCGGTGAAGATGCCGGTCCGCTCGCGGGCGTTCCCGTCACCATCAAGGCCAATATCGATCAGGAAGGTTTTGCCACCACCAACGGGCTGAAGCTGCAGCGCGACGTCATCGCGCGCGCCAACAGCCCCGTGGTGGATAATCTGCGCAAGGCAGGCGCGGTGATGCTTGGGCGCACCAATTGCCCGGCGTTCTCCTATCGATGGTTCACCACCAACCTGATCCATGGCGACACCAAGAACCCGCGCGATCCGGCCATCACGCCGGGAGGCTCGTCCGGCGGCGCAGCTTCTGCGGTCGCTGCCGGCATCGGTCATATCGCGCACGGCACCGATATTGCCGGCTCGATCCGTTACCCCGCCTATGCCTGCGGTGTTCATGGCATCCGGCCGACCGTAGGTCGGGTCCCGGCCTTCAACCCGGCGCTGCCCGAACGTTCGATCGGGCCGCAGATTTCCGCGGTGTCCGGCCCGCTCGCTCGCACCATCGCCGATCTCAGGATCGCGCTTGCGGCGATGTCGGCGAGGGATGTGCGCGATCCCTGGTGGGTGCCGGCGCCGCTTGAGGGTCCCGCCAGCCCTAAGCGCGCTGCGTTGTGCCTTCAGCCGGACGGACTTGAGACGAAGGCCGAGGTGAAGGCGGCGGTTAAGGATGCGGGCAAGCGCCTGGAACGCGCTGGCTGGACAGTGGAAGAAGTCGCGACCACGCCGCCGCTGCGCGAGGCCGCCGACCTTCAGACCAAGCTTTGGCTTGGCGACGGCTATGAGGCCCAGCTCGCGGCCGCCGAGCGGGAAGGCGATCCAGGCGCGCTGGCCTGCTTGCGCGGCAATCGCGCCAAGGTCTTTCCGTTTGACGCCACCGCCTTCTCCAAGGCGCTGACGCGCCGCGCCACGCTGGTCCGCGAATGGTCGCTGTTCCTTGAGACCTATTCGGTTGTGTTGATGCCAGTGTCGGCCGAGCTGCCGTTCCCCGATCAGTTGGACATGCGGGGTGAGGCCGCCTTCACGCGGGTCTGGCAGGCGCAATTGACGCAAATAGCAATTCCCTTCATGGGATTGCCTGGGCTAACGGTGTCCACGGGATTGGTCGGGCGCGTTCCCGTCGGTGTTCAGGTGGTTGCCGGCCGCTATCGGGAGGACTTATGCCTGCTCGCGGGCGAGGCGATCGAAGCCGGCGGAACACCCTCGGCGCCGGTCGATCCCGTCGGCAAATGAGAAGCGGAAGGAATTCATGACGAGCATCTACGATTTCAGGGCAACCTCGCTCGCCGGTGAAGACGTGCCGCTGAAGCGGTTCGAGGGACAGGTTCTCTTGATCGTCAACACCGCAAGCGCCTGCGGATTCACCCCGCAATACAAGGGGCTCGAAGCCTTGCAGAAGAAGTACGGGCCGCGCGGCTTTTCCGTGCTCGGCTTTCCCTGCAACCAGTTCGGCCGCCAGGAACCCGGCGATGCCGGGCAGATTCAGCAATTCTGCGCGACGAACTATGCCGTCAGCTTTCCGATGTTCGACAAGATCGACGTCAATGGCGATAAAGCCCATCCGCTGTATCAGTATTTGAAAGGCGAGAAATCCGGGCTGCTCGGCTCATCGATCAAGTGGAATTTCACCAAATTCCTGATCGATCGTGCGGGCAAGGTGATTGCGCGGCATGCCCCGACCACGACCCCGGAGGCACTCACCAAGGAAATCGAGGCGCTATTGTGAACGAGAAGAACGAAGCCGCGACGCCCGACCAGCTGCCGGACCGGCTGTCGTGCGATCCCAAGAGTCCCTATTACAACGAAACGGTGCTGGCGCGCGACGTCGGTATCCGCTTCAAGGGCGTCGAGAAAACCAATGTCGAGGAATATTGCGTCAGCGAGGGATGGATTCGCGTGACCGCGGGCAACGCCAAGGATCGTTACGGCAACCCGCTCACCATCAAGGTCCACGGCCCGGTGGAACCGTATTTTCGCGACAAGGGAACGTCGTGAGGTGCCCTCTTCGTCATTGCGAGGAGCGTTAGCGACGAAGCAATCCATGGTTCGGTCTTGTGAAGCCGACATGGATTGCTTCGCTTCGCTCGCAATGACGGTGTGTGTCCGATTCACTTCGCAACTACGGTCATCCTTTTTCCGAAAGCAAAACCAATGTCAGTCCGCATCGTCGACATCCAGGAAATCACCAAACCGATCGCCTCGCCGATCCGCAACGCCTATATCGACTTCACCAAAATGACGACGAGCCTGGTCGCCGTCGTCACCGATGCCGTTCGCGACGGCAGGCGCGTGGTCGGCTACGGCTTCAATTCCAACGGCCGCTACGGGCAGGGCGGTTTGATCCGCGAGCGGTTCGCGCCGCGGCTTAAGGAGGCCGATCCCAAGACGTTGCTCAATGAGGCCGGCGACAATCTCGATCCGGACAAGGTCTGGTCGGCGCTGATGTCGAACGAGAAGCCCGGCGGCCATGGCGAGCGCTCGGTCGCGGTCGGCACCATCGACATGGCGGTGTGGGATGCGGTTGCAAAAATCGCAGGCCAACCGCTGTTTCGTTTGCTCGCCAGGCGTCACGGGCTGAAGGCCAAACCGCGGGTCTTCGTCTATGCCGCCGGCGGCTATTATTATCCCGGCAAGGGCCTGTCGATGCTGCGCGGCGAGATGCGCAGCTATCTCGACCGCGGCTACAACGTCGTCAAGATGAAGATCGGCGGCGCGCCGATCGCCGAGGACCAAAAGCGCATCGAGGCCGTATTGGAGGAGATCGGCAGCGACGCCCAACTCGCCGTCGACGCCAACGGTCGATTT
>Ga0209517_10009755_pt1 | contig 10866 bp, 9 predicted proteins | sample PeaSoiMetSII2010_FD_187695 | JGI IMG/M metagenome (GOLD analysis project Ga0209517, IMG submission 187695) | Peat soil microbial communities from Weissenstadt, Germany - SII-2010 (SPAdes) (version 2) | ecosystem: Environmental > Terrestrial > Soil > Wetlands > Peat | place: Germany: Weissenstadt... | reverse complement strand
CTCGGTGGCAACAGCAGCTCTTGCTCAGGAAGGTAGGCCCGGTAGCCCTTTGGCATAAAACATTATGTGCCAGTTCCGTTCGCTCTGTTCCCTCGATCTTGCGGGATTCTCGGACAGGCTCCTAGGCGGTTTCAGGTTACTTCAGCTCGTTCATCAGCCCGGGGAATCCCCACTGCATGTTGAGGCTGTTGTCCGCCCACTTGTACTCGTCCTTGACGAACTGCTTCATCTGTGCCTCGGTTTTGCCCGAGCGGATCTGTTGCTGAAGCTGGGTGCGCACCTGGTCCGCACGGTCGCGGTACGCCATCAGGGCGGCCTTGTTGGTGACCGCGCCGTGTCCCGGAATTACGGTGTCGAAATCCCAAAAGGCCATCGCCTTGTCGAGAGTCTTGGGCCATTCCACGATGCTTCCGCCACCGGGATAATCGATCAGCGGCAACGCCGACGTGAACAGGTCGCCGGTGTGCAGAACGCGCAGCGCCGGGAAGTACACCATGGCGTCGCCGTTGGTGTGGCCGCGCCCGAAGTGGTGGGCGCGCACTTCCTTGCCGCCCAGGAACAGATCGGTCTCCTCGGTGAACGTGACCCGCGCGGCTTTCATTCGCTCCGGATTGGCCGCGTTCGACTGAACGTGGTTCACGATATTGTTATGCGCATTGACGGTCGAAATGATCTCCGCCACAGCGTAGAAGTTCGTGTTCCCGCCGCTATGATCCTGGTGATAGTGCGTGCTCAGGATGTACTTGATGGGTTGGTTGGTCACGCTCTTCACTTTGTCGATGATCTGTTGCGAGTCCTGCTCGAACTTGTCGTCGACCATGATCACACCTTCATTGGTGATGTACACGGCGACGTTGCCGCCGTCGCCTTCGATCTCATACAGATCGTCTTTGATCTTGTTGAGCGTCAAAGGGGGCGGTCCTTGCTTGGTCTGAGTGTAGGCGACCCAGGCTCCGGCCAGCGCCAGCAGCCCGGCGGAAAGGCGAATGATCAATGTCCGGCTCATGGGTGGCAATATACCATACCGGGTGTCGAAACGGTTGTCGCCCTCCCACAGGTGCGATATCCTGAAGCGCTATGAACCGTTCTTTCACCGCCGCAATCGCTCTGACCCTGCTGGCGCCTGTCCTGGCACTCGCGCAAGCCAAGAAGGAATCCAAATTCGACCAGTCCTTCCCGGCCCACAAAGTGATCGGGAACATCTACTTCGTCGGCACCGCGGACCTCGGGAGCTACCTGATCACGACGTCCGAGGGCCACATCCTGGTCAACACGGATTTCGAACGGACGGTGCCGCAGATCCGCGCCTCGGTCGAGAAGCTGGGATTCAAGTTCACCGACATCAAGATCATCCTGGGCAGCCACGCGCACGGCGACCACATGGAGGGCGACGCGCTGGCTAAGGAGCTGAGCGGCGCGCGGGTCATGGCGATGGAGCAGGACGTGCCCGCGCTCCAGAAGATGATGCCCGGCGGCAAGCCGCATCCCATCGATCACGTGCTGCACGACGGCGAAGACGTCAAGCTTGGCAATATGGTTCTCACCGCGCACCTGACCGCGGGCCACACCAAGGGCTGCACCACTTGGTCGACCAAGGCCACTGACGCGGGGAAGACCTACGACGTGGTGATCGTGTGCAGCGTGGGCTTCAACCCCGGCTACGTGCTGGTGAATAACAAGGATTACCCGCAGATCGCCGACGATTACGTCCGCAGCTTCGCCACGCTCCGCAAACTGCCGTGCGATGTTTTCATCGCCGCTCACGGCTCCTTCTACGGCTTGGAAGAAAAATACGCCAAGCTGCAAAAGGGCGGCGCGAATCCGTTCATCGATCACGCCGGATACCTCGCCTACATCGACCTCAAGGAAAAACAATTCAAAGCCGAACTGGAGCGGCAGAAGAACGGCGGCAAGCCGTAAGGCGTCTTGAATATGTCGAGCGCAACTACAGTTCCGGCAGAATTCCGGCGCGAAAAACTCAGCGTGAACGGTGTGGATGTGACCATGCTGACGGCGGGCTCCGGCGAGCCGCTGATGTTCTTTCACGGCGCGGGCACCTGGCATGGCTTCGATTTCGCGCTGCCCTGGGCCTCGCGCTTCCGGGTGATGATTCCGTATCATCCCGGCTGGGGCGAATCGGCCGACGCGCCTGAAATGACCACGCCCGACGATTACGCGCTGCATTACCTGGAGCTGATCGACCAGCTCCGCCTGGACAAGGTCAATCTGGTCGGGCTCTCGATGGGCGGGCGCTTCGCCGCAACGTTCACCATTCATCACCGGCGCCGGGTGCGCAAGCTGGTGCTGATCTGTCCGGCGGGGCTGGTGGTGCCGGAGCATCCGATGGTGGACCTATCCAAGACTCCGGAAGACATTCCGAAATACCTGGTCCACGATTTCAGCGTGATCGCGCGGCACCTGCCGGCTTCGCCCAGCGCGGAGTATCAAGCGGCCCGCGCGCGCGAGGGCGCCAGTATCGGACGCATGCTGCAGGCCGGGCTGGTGGGTCCCTGGCTGGAGCGCTGGCTGCATCGGGTGAACGTGCCGACGATGATCGTGTGGGGAGACAAAGACCGGATTATTCCGCCCGGGCAGGCGCAGGCGTGGGCCAAGTTGATTCCGGGATCGCGCGTGCTGATGGTGCCTGGGGCCGGTCATCTGGTACCGGACGAGAAACCGGAATCAGCGGAAGAGATCGCGAAGTTCCTGGCGTAAATGTAGCCTAAGAACGCAACGGCCCGGCAGTTTCCCACCAGGCCGGGCGTTTATTCTGACTCCTGACTTCTGTGTTCTGACTTCTGTATTCTGTATTCTTCTTCCTAGAACTGGTTCCAGAGGTATTGGTTGTAGACCTCGTGGTGGAACTGCACTTCGGCGGGCTTCACTATGTTGCCCAGTAGCCGGGGGCAGCGATCCGCGGAAGCTTGTTTGAGGTCGGCGTAGCGGGCCTTCACATCGGCACCCAGGAGCTTCGTCGTCCACTCCGCATTGCGGAAATTCTCCAGAGCGTCGTAGATATTATCGGGCAGGAACCGTGGAGCGCTGCGCAGGTTCTTCATCTTCATGATGTCGCCTTCGAGGCCGGTGCGGAAGACGGAGTACATCACCATGTACGGATTCGCGTCCGGCGCCACGGTGCGGACTTCCACGCGGGCGCTGCGCTCGTTACCGATGGGGATGCGGACCATGGAGCCGCGATCGGTCGGCGAAGCCTTCAATTGATTGGGCGCCTCAAAGTGCGGGTCCAGGCGCCGGAACGCGTTGACGCTGGGGTTCAGCAGCACACAGATATCGTTGCCATGGGTCAGAATCCGGTCCACAAATTTCCACGCATAGCTGCTCATCTTCTCTTCGCCGGCGGGGTCCCAGAACAGGTTCTTGCCGCCCTTGGAAATCGACACGTTGGTGTGCATGCCGCTGCCGTTGACGCCCACCACGGGCTTAGGCAGGAAGCAGGCGGTCAGCCCCATCTTGGTGGCCACCTGGCGGCAGATCAATTTGTAGATCTGGATCTGGTCGGCCGCGGCCACCACTTCGGAGTAGCTATAGTTGATCTCAAACTGCGACGGCGCGACTTCGGGGTGATCCTTCTCGTTCTGGAAACCCATGGCGCGCTGGACCTCGGCGCACTTGTCGATGAACAGGCGCAGGGTGTCGTTGGGCAGCGAATGGTAATAGCCGCCGGTGCTCACGTAGTCGAACTTGCCGGTCTCAACGTACCTCTTCTCCGCATCCACGCCGTTGAACACGAAGCCTTCGATTTCGTTGGCCGCATTCAGCGTCAGGCCCTGCTTGGCATGCAGCGAGGTAGCGAATTCCTTCAGCATGGCGCGCATGTCGGCGTGGTAGGGACCGCCTTCCTTGTCGATGACTTCGCCGAACACCAGCACCTTGCCCGCGCCCAGCAGGTCCGAGGGCGCCCAATAGAACGCGCTCCAATCCACGCCCAAACGCAGATCGCTCTCCTTCTGCGCGGTGAAGCCGCGGATCGAGGAGCCGTCGAAGGTCATGTTGTCCGAATTCTTGACCAGGAACTTCTTGTCGTAATCCAGCATGTGCAGGCGGCCTTCCAGGTCGCTGAACATCAGGGTGACGGCCTTGATGCGCTTCTCGTCGGCCAGATACTTCAGCCGCTCTTCCCGCAGCTTGTCCGTGGAAACGCGCTGCATGCGCTGTTCCTTGGCCTTCAAGTTCAGCTCTTCGAGCTCGCCATAAGGCAATTGCAGAAAGTCCTGTAGTTCTGTCATCGTCTCCTTTCCTGACGTTGGCTCCGCAGCTGAGATGGCCCACAGCCGCCCCCACCGCTCTCAACGTGAATCGCCATGGAGACCTCCATGGCTGCTTGGGCGAAGCGGCGCGCGGGCCGCGCAACTGCGTGGCCCTAGCCTCCGTAATGCTGGCTCTTCCTAAGCCACGTGGGCCAGCTTCTTGACGCCGTTGATGGTCTTCAGAATGCGCGAGACGATCTGGTACGGATCGCCTTCAGAGTTCGGGCGGCGATCTTCCAGATAGCCCTTGTAGCCATTCTTGATGAAGTTCACAGGCATGCGGATCGAAGCGCCCCGATCGGAGAGACCAAAGCTGAACTTGTCGATGGCTTGCGTTTCGTGCAGACCCGTCAAACGCAGATGGTTATCCGGGCCATATACGGCGATGTGCTCGGGGATGTTTTTCTCGAACGCCGCCATGAGGTCTTCAAAGTATTCTTTGCCGCCGACTTCGCGCATGAATTTCGTCGAGAAGTTGCAGTGCATGCCGGACCCATTCCAGTCGCCCTTGATAGGCTTGCAGTGCAGTTGCAGATCCACTTCGTATTTTTCACAGAGACGCATCATCAGATAACGAGCGGTCCAAGTGTCGTCAGCCGCCTTGGCGGAGCCTTTGGCGAAGATCTGGAACTCCCACTGGCCTTTAGCAACCTCAGCGTTGATGCCTTCGTGATTGATGCCAGCGGCAAGACAAAGGTCCAAGTGCTCGTCGACGATCTTGCGGGCCAGACTGCCCATGTACTTGTAGCCCACTCCGCAATAGTAGGGGCCTTGGGGAGTACTCGGGTGGCCTTCTTTCGGGAAGCCGAGAGGACGCCCATCTTGGAAGAGGAAGTACTCTTGCTCCAAACCAATCCACAAGTCCGGGTCATTCTCGATCGTCGCGCGCATGTTGCTGGGATGCGGCGTTCCGTCAGGGTGCATGACCTCGCTAAGAACGATATAACCGTCCTTGCGGGCTCCATCCGGATACAGAGCCACGGGCTTTAGTATGCAATCCGAGCTTTTGCCCTCGGCCTGCATGGTAGAACTACCGTCAAAGCCCCACAAGGGTAGATCCTTAAGGGTCGGAGGATGGTCAAACGCCTTGATCGTCGTTTTGCCGCGAAGCTCCGGAATAGGCTGTTTGCCGTCCAGCCAGATATATTCAAGTTTGTATTTGGTCATAGTTAGGTTGGGGTCGTTCGGACGCCCAGTGTCCTATTGTCCTTTGGCAAGCGCTCCTGAGGCAATAGAATCGCCCATCAAATGTGTTTATGGACTGCCTTCAGGAAAATGATAGGACGCCCCTTCTGCAGGGGCTCTGCTGATTGCAGCGCTACGGATGCTTCTCGCCGGGACGCAAGCCCACCATGTGGCCGCCATTGACAGTGACGTCCTTGTTGTTCTCCTGGCACACGTATTCGAGCGGCTCCATGCCGGGCATCCAGGAGATCTTCCAGCCCACGGTCCAGGGCTTGGAGTAAGCACCGGGATCGTCGATAGTGGCTTGATAGTGCAGAATGTTTTCGTTGATGCGCGTGTAGCGCTCGATCACGTGCAACTGTTCGGTGTGCCGATGGCCCGAGGCGTCCAGCCACGTGCGATCGTTGAAGCCGACCACGTCCACCACCAGCGTGTCTCCCTCCCAATGGCCGACCGAATGCCCGAGATAAGTGGGGTTCAACTGGTCGCCCTTCGGATGCGGACGGCCGTCCATGTAAATCACCCGCCACATGTGCGCGCCGCCTTCATAGACCTGCAGGATGCGATCCGGCAATTGGTACATCTGCATGGGGAACGGAGTGTTCATCATGCGCGGAATCCCGGGGGGCAAACAAAATCCTTCCGGATCTTCCTTGGAAAGAGTGCCCGCGATGTCCTCGTAAGCTTTCTTGGCCCATGGCAGGAAGGGGACGTCGACGCGCTCGTCTACCATCTTCTTCTGACGTTCACGCGTGCGCTCATCCTTCTCGCCGCCACCGTTGCCGGACATGTCGTCGACGATCCGCGGGAACCATGCGCCCTTGCTGTTGCCCAGATCGGGATGGCCGTCGGTCCAACGTGGCGTGGGTTTGGAGGGCTTGGATTCGTCGGGCTCAGGCCCAACCTGGGCCGCCGCCGGGAGCCAAGTGAGCACCAATACAGCCATTGCACCTGCGAGCATATTTCTCAAGGCCAAGACCTCCTAGTGTTTACTTGCGCAAGCCGTTAAAATGCCACAAAAACGCATCGGGCGCAATGGGCATGTTGAGGACGCACTTTTGCGTGCCACGTCGGCACTCTTGCCGACGCTTGGCGGGTTGGCGCTAGGTCCGCCCAGCGTCGAGACGAGTCTCGACGTGGCACGCACAAGTGCGTGCTCCACCAGACCCTTATTCGTCGGTGACACACCCGTGGCTAGCGTCGCTCACCAGGCGAATATACTTGGCCAGCGTCCCGCGGGTCGCCTTGTAAGGAGGCATCTTCCACCGGCTGCGCCGCGCAGCCCACTCCGCTTCTGACAAATCGGCTTCCAGCACGTTGCGTTCGGCATCGATGGTGATCCGGTCGCCGGTTTGAAGCAGCGCGATGGGACCGCCCTCCTGAGCTTCCGGCGTGACGTGCCCGACGATGAAGCCGTGCGATCCGCCGGAGAAGCGGCCATCGGTAATCAGCGCGACATCTTTGCCGAGGCCCGCGCCCATCACGGCGGAAGTGGGCGTCAACATCTCCGGCATGCCCGGCCCGCCCTTGGGGCCTTCATAGCGGATCACGATCACGTCACCCTTCTCGATCTCCTTGCGCTCCAGGGCGTGCAGCATGTCTTCTTCCGAGTCGTATACTTTCGCCGGACCGGCAAACCGCAAGCCCTCCTTCCCGGTGATCTTGGCGACCGAACCCGTCGGCGCCAGGTTGCCCTTGAGGATCTGAAGGTGTCCGGTCTTCTTGATGGGCTGCGAGAGCGGATGCACGATCTGTTGGCCCGGCTTGAGCCCAGGCAAATCCTTGAGGTTTTCGGCGAGCGTTTTCCCGGTGACCGTCATGCAGCCGCCGTGGAGCAGCCCGGCTTCGAGCAGCATCTTCATCACCGCCGGGATGCCGCCCACCTGTTGCAGATCTTCCATAACGTACTGCCCGCTGGGCTTGAAATCGGCGAGCAGCGGCGTCTTATTGCTGACGGTCTGAAAATCGTCGATCGAGAGCGGCACATTCACGGCGCGAGCCATGGCGATCAGATGCAGGACCGCGTTAGTGGAACCTCCGACTGTCGTGATTAAGACCATGGCGTTCTCGAAGGCCTCGCGAGTCATGATGTCGCGGGGCTTCACGTCCAGATCCAGAAGGTTCTTGATAGCCTCCCCGGCGCGTACGCATTCGTCCAGCTTCAGCGGATCGTTGGCCGGAGTAGACGAGCTATAAGGCAGCGACATGCCCAGCGCCTCGATCGCCGAGGCCATGGTGTTAGCCGTGTACATGCCTCCGCACGCGCCCTCGCCTGGGCAGGCGTGGCGCACGATTTCCTGGCGCTCGTTTTCGTCGATGCTGCCGGAGAGAAACTGGCCATAGCTCTGGAAGGCCGAGATGACGTCGAGCTTCTGACCATTGTGATGACCAGCACGAATGGTCCCGCCGTACACCATCAGCGCGGGGCGATTGAGGCGCCCCATGGCGATCACGCAGCCGGGCATGTTCTTGTCGCAGCCGGGGAGCGAGATGTTGGCGTCGTACCACTGGCCGCCCATGATGGTCTCGATCGAATCCGCGATCAAGTCGCGCGACTGGAGCGAGAAGCTCATGCCGTCGGTGCCCATCGAAATGCCGTCGCTGACCCCGACGGTGTTGAACCGCATGCCGACCAGTCCGGCCCTGGTCACGCCTTCTTTCACCTTCTCTGCGAGGCGAAGCAGGTGCATGTTGCAGGGATTGCCTTCGTACCAAACGCTGGCGATTCCGACCTGCGGCTTTTTAAGGTCCGCCTCGGTTAATCCGGTGGCGTAGAGCATCGCCTGGGATGCCCCCTGGGATTTGGGTTCGGTGACGTGAGAACTGTAAGGATTGCGCTTTTGGGTCATGGAAGATGGGTCTTAGACCACTATACTCAGGTTAGAACACCGGAGAACCTCGGGTAGTGCGCTAAATCTGTGTCCCTCTTGGTGGCGGCCTCGCGAGTGCGGGCCGCCAGGGAATCATGCACCGGCCTCGGATACCGGCAAGAAAAGCGTATCACCCCTTTTGGGGTAGGCTCGCCCCACAAACTCATAGAATTGCTTCCATGTGGTTGATACGCGCATCAGTCCGATGATTGCGTATAGATGCTGAGCGAGTGCGGGATGTCCAACATCCTCTGTCAGCCATTGATGATGCTTTCCTTTACGGCGCCCTCGTTCATCTTTAGGATTCCGCGCTTCAAGCTCAGCGAGAATGCCAGAGGCGAGTCGATCATAGACCAAATCTTTCGTGTAGTGCGCGACGACCTGCGGCCTGTTGACCTTCATGCCTTTCCATTGCCAGCCACGAAGCCTAAAGATTTGCTGGTAAAACTCATCCGGAAACCGCTTCGCCCAAGCGGCGAGTTCCTTGTTAAGAAAACGATCAAGGATCTCCTGGAGCGCGTCTCGGTCACGGATTGCTTGGAATCCAGTCGCTTCGTCTACAAGGGCCGTAATAGCAACACCCGCCAACGACCGAATCAAAATCTCAGCTTTCGCGGCGATGTGGAGTTGATCTGCGCGAAGCGCGTTAGCGAGCCTAGCCTTTAACCACACGTCCAAAATTTTCGTGTAGTGATCGGCCTTGAGGCCATGTGCGGTGGGGCCGCCCTCTTTTGGAGTGTAGAAAAGTGGGGATTTTAGCGCCATCTGTAAGTCATCATCAACAAAGGGACTTAGGTTCTTTGCAGACAGATAAACGGGGAGTTCGGCGCCAGCCCCCTTTCGTAACCAGTGAGCCCCGCCGCGCTTTGCGCCAAGACTCTTGGTAACTTCGCGTTCCGATAGAACGCGTGTGCCGTCTTCTAGCACGGCACACGCTATCTCAACATCGCCAATCTTTAGCACACCCTCATGTGCAGCTTTAACCGGATTCTTGGGCCGACCACCAGCCTTGGTTTTCCGCTTGGCATTGATCTCCGCGTAGTATTCGGGGCCACGCTCAGCGGTCTTCTGTCCGCCTAGCTTGCCTAGTTCCACGGCAGCGGGGTTTTTGGTTTCTTCTGGCATATCCTTAAGGTACCACAGCCGGTTCTAGTTTTCAAAAGAATTCTAACTTTACCATTGAAAACTACAACCGGCTGCCGTATACTTAACCATGCAGCAAAAAGCCCCAGCTAGCGCGCTAACGCTAACCGGGGCCTGTAATCCAACACAGCCGAAGCCGTATCAGATCCGCAATCTCATTATCCGGCTTCAGGCTGTGGAACTCAAGAGGAGATTCCATGACCTGCCATTCCTGCCGGATCGAATGTAAGCGCAAGGGACGCGACCGCAAAGGCACCCAGCGTTACCAGTGTCGCCAGTGCTCGCGCACGTTCCTGGAGCCGCAAGAGAAGCACCTGGACGGCATGTATCTGCCGCTGGACAAAGCCGAATTTGTTCTGCGGCTCCTACTGGAAGGCAACAGCGTTTCCAGCGTAGAGCGGCTGATTGAAGTTCACCATGGAACGATTCTCAAACTGCTAGTGCTGGCCGGTGAGAAGTGCGAACGCATCATGGCTGAGAAAATCCGCAACGTCCAAGTGCGCGACGTGGAGTGCGACGAACTCTGGAGTTTTATCGGCAAGAAGGAAAAGCGCGTGCGCCCCGAGGACGATCAGAACTTGGGAGACTGCTACGTTTTTGTCGGCATCGAGCGCCACAGCAAGCTGGTGCTCAATATCGCGATGGGCAAGCGCGATCAGATCACCACGGATACATTTATTGAGGGTATCCGCCACGCTACCGCAAGCGGTCACTTTCAAATGACGACGGATGGCTTCGCCCCGTACAAGTCTGCCATCACCACCACATTGCATGACCGTTGCGACTTCGCGCAACTCATCAAGGTCTACCGCGCGTCCCAAGACGGAGAGAAGCGCTACAGCCCCGCTGAGGTGCAATCCGTAGAGGTAGTCCCAGTCATGGGGCAACCCGATCCCGAGCGCATCTGCACGTCGATTATCGAACGCCAGAACCTAAGCGTTCGCATGGGATCGCGACGCTTCACTCGATTGACGAACGCCTTCAGCAAAAAGTGGGAGAACCATTGGGCTGCCGTCGCGTGCTGGTTCGCGTTCTACAACTTCTGCCGAATTCACAAATCGCTACGCGTTACCCCGGCCATGGCTGCCGGTATCGCCGATCACGTATGGAGCGTGCGAGAGCTGTTGGAGGCGAATTGATCTAAACGCAAACCGTCTCCACCCATCTCGCGGCTTCGTCGAATTTGCTCCCAATCAACTGGATTTGCTCTATCTGATTGGCGGCCCATCTTCGGCGGTCCTGGAGCGAAACCACTTGGTCATAATGATCCAAAGTGGGGTATTTACTTCACTCAGGTGACCCCTACCGGTTGTGGTCGGCGTCTGAGCCGACGGCGGCACACCTGACCAGAGATTTGTATGGCACTGGATCGACGACAACCGCCTGCTGCACGAGGCGGT